>Ga0080006_1166376_pt1 | contig 26766 bp, 26 predicted proteins | sample RS3BMetagenome_FD_69209 | JGI IMG/M metagenome (GOLD analysis project Ga0080006, IMG submission 69209) | Ferric oxide microbial mat and aquatic microbial communities from Rainbow Spring, Yellowstone National Park, USA - RS3B (SPADES... ...
CAAGGACTACGAGCGATATGCCGAAACCCTCGCAGGCTTCCACGTCGTCGCCTTCGTCGGATACATGCTCAAGCACGTCGCAGCGATGATCCAAGGTGCATAACACCCTCTAGCCCGCATCGACGATGCAGCCGAGCGCGCCTGGGCGGCTGAGTGGATCGCGGCGATCCTTTCCAAGGAAGGCGTCACGATCGATCCTACTGCAAAGGAGCATGTCTGGACGGCGCTGAATTCGCTGGCTAGTTCGCCGGTGCAGGAGCGCACGATCACCGGCCTTGCGGTCCTGCTGCAATCGACGGCGCTCAAGCAGGCCCTGCAACCCTATTGTGTCGGTGGACCCTTCGGCCGACTGCTCGACGCCGAGGCCGAACAGCTTGGCTCGGGATCGGTCCAGGCGTTCGAGACCGAGGGCTTGATCGGCGCCGGCGCGGCGCCCGCCGTGCTGACTTATCTGTTCCACCGCATCGAGGGCCGGCTCGACGGCCGCCCGACCTTGCTGATCATCGATGAGGGCTGGCTTGTCCTCGACGATCCTGCCTTCGCACAGCAGCTGCGCGAGTGGCTGAAGACGCTGCGCAAGAAGAACGCCTCCGTCGTCTTCGCCACGCAGTCTCTCTCGGACATCGACGGTAGCGCCATTGCGCCGGCGATCGTCGAGAGCTGCCCGACGCGCATCTTTCTGCCGAATGAGCGGGCGATCGAGCCGCAGATCACCGCCATCTATCGGCGTTTCGGTCTAAATGACCGGCAGATCGAGATCCTCGCCCGGGCGACGCCCAAGCGCGACTATTATTGCCAGTCGCGACGCGGCAATCGCCTGTTCGAGCTAGGGCTCGGCCCCATCGCGCTCGCCTTCTGCGCCGCGTCCTCCAAGGGCGATCACGCCGCGATCGAGCATGTGCTCGCCGAGCATGGCCGCGACACCTTCACGCCTACCTGGCTTACCAACCACGAGTTGCTGTGGGCGGCCGACCTCATTCCCGACCTCACCAATCTGGAGACAGCCTCATGATCAAGCTCCGTCATCTCGCGGCGGTGAGCACCGTCGCTCTGTCGCTCGCGTTTGCTGTGCCGCCCGCCCAAGCCATCATTGTCTTCGACCCGACGAACTACGTGCAGAACGTGCTCACCGCCGCGCGCGAGCTGCAGCAGATCAACAACCAGATTCAGATGCTGACGAACCAGGCGCAAAGTCTGGTCAATCAGGCGCGGAACCTGGCCAGCCTGCCAATGTCGACGCTCGCCCAGCTTCAATCGTCGATCGCCCGGACGCAATCATTGCTCAGCCAGGCCCAGAACATCGCCTTCAACGTCCAGCAGATCCAGACTGCCTATTCGAACACCTATGGCAGCGCGCCGTCAAACGGATCGAACGCGTCGCTGTTCGCGCTGGCGCAGACGCGCTGGCAGAACTCAGTGGGCGCCTTCGAGGATAGCCTGAAGGTGCAGGCAGGTGTCGTCGGCAATATCGACACCAACAATTCGGCCATGTCCTCGCTCGTGACCGCCAGCCAATCAGCGACGGGCGCTCTCCAAGCCACCCAGGCCGGCAACCAGCTCCTCGCGTTGCAGTCGCAGCAGCTCTCCGACGTGGTGGCGTTGCTCGCCGCCAAGGGGCGGGCCGATGCGCTTGAACAGGCGCGTGCGGCCGCGGCGGAGTCCCAAGGCCAGCAGCAATACAAGATCTTCTCGACGCGCTCCGGCTACCAGCCCGGCAACGTCGCCATGTTCCACGGCAATTGAGTCTCGGGGCGATGGGACGGTCGGACATCTTCCGTGCATTGGCGATCGTCGTCCTGGCCGGCGTCTTCATGGCGACCCTCGCGGCGATCAACCGGCGCCCTGCGCCGCCGACTGCGCCGGATGTTCCGCCAGCCTCCGTTCCGGATGACCTTTCGACCGAGCTGCGCCAATGCAGCGCGCTCGGTCAGCAGGATGCCGAAGATCCGCATTGTCAGGCGGTCTGGGAGGAAAACCGCAGGCGCTTCTTCGGCAGGCCGGCGCGGCCGGTGCCGCCAGCCGCCGCGCCGGCCAACCCCGTCACAACGAACTCGGGGGGAGACGGGCGATGAACAATGTCGGCGTCATCGACACCTTCCTCAACACCTTCACAACCTACATCGATTCCGGCTTCGGCCTGATCAAGGGCGACGTTACCTATCTGTCGTCGACCCTGATCGTCATCGACATCACCCTGGCCGGCTTGTTCTGGGCCTGGGGTGCCGATGATGACGTGTTGCAGCGTCTGGTGAAGAAGACGCTCTATATCGGCTTCTTCGCTTTCATCATCACCAACTTCAACAATCTCTCGGCCATCGTCTTCAACAGCTTCGCCGGCCTCGGCCTGAAAGCTGGCGGCTCGTCGATCTCGACCGCCGACTTCCTGCGGCCCGGCCGGCTCGCCCAGGTCGGGCTCGATGCCGGCCAGCCGCTGCTTGATGCCGCGAACCAGATGGTCGGGCCTGTCGCTATCTTCACCAACGCCATTCAGATCGCGGTGCTGATGGTGTCGTGGATTCTAGTGCTGATCGCCTTTTTCGTTCTGGCGGTCCAGCTCTTTGTCACGCTGATCGAATTCAAGCTGACGACGCTCGCCGGCTTCATCCTCATTCCTTTCGCGCTCTTCAACAAGACGGCGTTCCTGGCCGAAAAAGTGCTCGGCAACATCGTCGCCTCCGGCATTAAGGTGATGGTGCTCGCCGTCATCGTCGGCATCGGTACGGGTCTCTTCTCGCAGTTCACCCAGACCTACACCGGCGGCCAGCCGACCATCGAGCAGGCGCTGTCGGTGGTGCTCGCGGCGCTCGCCATGCTTGGCCTCGGCATCTTTGGTCCCGGTATTGCCACCGGCCTCGTCTCGGGCGCGCCACAACTCGGTGCGGGTGCCGCTGCCGGCACCGGCCTCGCCGTCGCCGGGGTCGCCATGGCCGGTGCCGCCGGCGCTGGAATGGCCGCGAGGGGCGGGGCTGCGGTCTTGTCCGGTGGGGCCGCGGCAGCGCGTGGGGCATCCTTTGGCGCCGGTGCCGCGTCCTCCGCCTACAGCCTCGGCTCGGCCGGACAATCAGGTGCGGCTGGCGTCGCCTCCGGCCTTGGTGGTGTCGGCCGCGCCGCCGGCGGAGCCGCGACAGCGCCGTTCAGACGCGCTGCCTCGCGCGCAGCCGATAGCCTCAAGGAAAGTTACCAGTCCGGTGCGCAGGCCGTCGGCGGCTCGGCGGACGGCTCCGCCACTGTGACCGCAGGCGTCGCTGCTTCCAATTCTTCATCACCACCTGCCTGGGCCCAGCGCATGAAGCGCGGTGCCTCGACTGCCGCCGATGCCATCAAATCCGGCGATAGCCGTGGCGGCGGCCATTCCGTTGATCTGTCCGAAAGGGAATAGCCGATGTTCCGCCGAGCCACGGTGCGCTATGGGCGCACCCCCGAACCCGAAACGCCCTATCAGAAAGCCGCCCAAGCCTGGGACGAACGCATCGGCTCGGCCCGTGTGCAGGCGAAGAATTGGCGGCTGATGGCGTTCGGCTCGCTCGCGCTGTCGATGGGGTTGGCCGGCGGTCTCGTGTGGCAGTCGACCCACGGCACGGTGGTCCCGTGGGTGGTGCAGGTCGATAAGCTGGGCGAGGCGCAGGCAGTCGCTCCGGCAACGGCCGACTACATTCCCTCCGACCCGCAGATCGCATGGTATCTCGCCCATTTCATCGAGATGGTCCGCTCGCTGCCGGCCGATCCCATCATCGTCCGGCAGAACTGGCTGCAAGCCTACGACTTCACGACGACGGCGGGAGCAGCCGCGCTGAACGACTATGCGCGCGCCAACGATCCGTTCGGCAAGCTCGGCAAGCAGCAGATCGCCCTCGACGTATCGAGCGTCATCCGCGCCTCGCCGGATTCCTTCCGCGTCGCCTGGGTCGAGCGTCGCTATCAGGATGGCGCGCTGGCCGACACCACCCGCTGGACCGCGATCCTTACCGTCGCGATCCAGCCCCCTACCGACGCCGATCGGCTGCGCAAGAACCCGCTCGGCATCTACGTCAACGCCATCAATTGGTCGAAGGAGTTGGGACAATGACCCCGCCGATTTCTTTCGAAGCCGGCGGTCCGGCTTCACGCACTCCCGTAAACCAGCGGCCCCGCAAACGCGGCTATGCGTTTTTCCGTAAAGGAAGATTAGCGGTTCTAATGATGTCCGTCACCGCACTCAGCGGCTGCGCGCATAAGTTCATCCCCCCTGACATCAATTATGACGAAGCCGCACCGGCGACGCTTAGCGCCGATCCGCCCGCGCCGGTGAAGATCGTCGAGCTGCCGAAGCCGCTGCCACTTCCCGGTCAGTTGAAGCCCCTGCCTGGCGGCAAGCCCACGCCCGAAATCGCCGATCCGCATGTCCGTGTCGATCAGGCCAATGCCGCCGCGCGCATCCAGCCGGTGCGGGCGGGCTTCATCAATGCGGTGCAAGTCTATCCCTTCTCCGGCGGCGCGCTCTATCAAGTCTACACCGCGCCGGGCGAGATCACCGACGTTGCCCTGCAGGAAGGCGAACAGCTTGTCGGCTCCGGGCCTGTCGCCGCCGGCGACACCGTGCGCTGGATTATTGGCGACACGGAAAGCGGGGCGGGCGCTACCAAGAAAATCCATATCCTGGTCAAGCCAACTCGGGCGGAGCTGGTGACGAACCTGATCATCAACACCGACCGCCGCACTTATCTTCTCGAGCTGCGCTCGACGGAGAAGACCTACATGGCCTCGGTCTCCTGGCAATATCCGGAAGATCAACTCATCGCGTTGCGTCGGCAGAACCAGGAAGCGCAGGCCGCGGCCCCCGTCGCCGCCGGCGTCGATCTCGCTGCGATCAATTTCCGCTACGCGATCCAGGGCGACAATCCCGCCTGGCGGCCGCTGCGCGCCTTCGATGACGGACAGAAGGTCTACATCGAATTCCCGTCCGGCATCCGCCAAGGCGAGATGCCGCCGCTCTTCGTCATCGGTCCTGCAGGAGGCTCCGAACTGGTGAACTACCGCGTCAGTCGCAACTACTACATCGTCGATCGCCTGTTTGGCGCAGCCGAACTCCGCCTCGGTGACAAGGATAGCGAGCGGCGCGTCCGCATCGTTCGGACCGATGGACGGCTGCGGTCATGACGGAGGAGCCAAACCAGGAAAAGGACGGGGCGCCCACGCCCGTGGTGCCGCCGGATCTTCGGCTCCGGGGCGAGAAGCCGCGCGTGACCCGCCTGTCGCGCCGGGTTCTGATCGTCTTGGCCGGTGTCTCAGCGCTCGCCATCGCGGGCGCGCTTGGCTATGCGCTCCAGACCCGGAACAAGGCCGGGGCGGGGCAGGAACTGCTCTCGACCCAGAACCGTCCGTCGGCCGATGGGCTCGCTGGCCTGCCGAAGGATTATACCGGCTTGCCGCGCCAGGTGCCGGCACTGGGGCCGCCGCTGCCCGGCGATCTCGGCCGGCCGATCCTCAATGCGGGCGCGGCGCCCAACACGGTTGCGCCAGCGACGGCGCCCGACCCCGAAGTCCAGCGTCTGGCACAGGAGAAGGAAGCCGCGCGCGTCAGCCGGCTGTTCGCTCAGACCGGCCAGCAGCCCCAAGCGGTCGATCCTGTGGCGCAGCCGGTCATGACTGGAACGGATGGGACGGCGAATCCCACACCGCCCGCCGATGCCGGATCTGCTCAGAACATGCAGGACCGCAAGACCGCGTTCCTGAACGCCCCAACGGATAAGCGCACCGTGAGTCCAGACCGGCTGCAGGCCAAGGCCTCGCCCTATGTGGTGCAAGCGGGCACCGTTATCCCGGCCGCCCTCATCACCGGTATTCGGTCGGACCTTCCAGGCCAGATCACCGCCCAGGTGACGGAGGCGATCTACGACAGTCCCACCGGCAAGTATCTGCTCATTCCGCAGGGCGCGAAGCTGATCGGTCTGTACGACAGCTCGGTGGCTTTCGGCCAGTTGCGTGTGCTGCTGGTCTGGACCCGCCTCATCATGCCGGATGGCACTTCGATCGTGCTGGAGCGCCAGGCCGGCGCTGATACCGGCGGCTATGCGGGGCTCGAGGACCAGGTCGACAATCATTGGGGCATGCTGTTCAAGGCGGCCATGCTGTCGACGCTGCTCAGCGTTGGAGCGGAGGCCGGCACGAGTCAGAACGAGAATAACTTGGTGCAGGCGATCCGTTCTGGCGCGTCCAACAGCATCAGTCAGACTGGTCAGCAGATCGTCCAGCGCCAACTCAACATCCAGCCCACCCTCACCGTCCGGCCCGGCTTTCCGGTCCGCGTGATTGTCTCGCGGGATTTGGTGCTGGCGCCGTACAGGCAAGAAGGAACGCCATGATCAAATTGAAGCTTATGCCTCTTGTGGATGACGAGCCGGCCAAACTCGCGGTCGAGTTGCCGGTTTCGGCGCATCGCGATCTGGTCGCTTATGCCGATTGTCCGAACGGTCAACATGTCACTGTCGCATGTATCGAGGGAGACGCGCCATGACAGATCTGAAACTTGGCCGGCTCCCGAAAGTCGGCGTGGTTCGTATGACGATCGCCATGCCCGAGCCGTTGAAGGAAGAGTTGGACCGCTACGCGGCCGAGCACAGCCGGCTGTACGGGCCTGTCGATGCGGCTGCGCTGGTCCCGCACATGATCGAGGCTTTCATCCGCTCGGATCGTGGCTATCGCAGCCGAAAGGCGCAGGCCGCGCGTGGACAAGGCCGTCAGCGCGAGGCTAGATCGCCCGGTGCGACGAACGACAGCACCCGAACGGACCCCGGCGGCGACGCCTCGACCTGAAGCCGGGTGAGCTTCCGCTCTTGCTCTCCGACAAGCAGGCCGAGTGCCACGCACGCGTTCATCAGTCTCCCGGCCACGCAGCGAGGCAATCTCGTTCTCAGGCTGATCTCGGCCGACCGAGCACTTAGGACGGCGGAACTCTCAGAGTGCCATCTCTCGTTCCCACCAGCCGCGGGTGTTCACGTCAGCGGCGTCGGCGAGCGCCTCCAGCTCCGCGATGTCGTCGCTGGTGAGCATGATGCTACCGGCACGGACCAGACTAGCGATGTAGTTGGGCTTTGTGATGCCGACGATCGGCGTCGTGCCCTTGGCGATGGCCCACGCCGTCGCGACATCAGGAGCCGCCGCACCGTGTTTCTGGCCGATCGAGGCGAGCTTGTCCGTCAGCGCCTTCAATTGAGGCAGCATGCCATTGTAAGTCTCCGCACGATTGCTGCCTTCCGGTAGCGGGTTCTCAGGGCTGTACTTGCCGGTCAAGGCGCCCTGTTCGAGCACCATGTAGGCGAAGAACGGGATGCCTTGGTCACGGCAGTGGTCCAGGATGCCGGCCTGCTCAGAGCTTCGGTAGAGAAGGCTATAGTGGTTCTGGATGGCCTCAATCCGAAACCCGGCTTCGCCCAGAATCTGGTCGGCGAGCTTGATTTCGCTCAGATTGTGATTCGACACGCCGACATGTTTAACCTTACCGCTCTTCAGCAACGGGATCAGGTGCGGCGTCCATCGAGCGACATCGGCCGGATTGTGGATCCAGTAGAGATCGATGTAGTCGGTACCGAGGCGGACCAAGCTCTGTTCCAGCATGTCCGCCATCGGATCGACGCTGGTTCCTGCGGCCTGCGGCGTGAACTTCGTGGAAAGCTGATAGTCGCTGCGGGCGTAGCGCTTCAGCACCTGCCCGAGTACGGTCTCCGAACGGCCCATGCCGTACACCACTGCGGTATCCCACAGGGTGAAGCCGGCCGCATGCGCCTTGTCCGCGACCTCTTCCAGATCAGCCTGAGTGAGGCTGCTGCCGAAGTAGCCGTCACCACTCTCGCCGCTGTCGCCCCATGCCCAGGTGCCAAGTGCGACCGCAGGCGTCTTCAGTTTGTCGATTGTCATGTTTGCTCCATACTCTTTCTGCGGCTGGTTCGCTGTGACCGAGGCGCTGCTGACAGCATGCTGCGCGGCGACGCCATGTCGTTAGCCTGATGCGCCAGGATTTCTGCCCAATACTCCAGAGCTCGCTGGCTCGCGTTGCCACGCTATGGCGCGCGTGCGATGGTCGGTTCCATGAAAGTGCTGACGGAAATTGCAGCTATAATTGCTGGTCACGTCTCAGAGGACGGCTTCCACGAAACACCCATCGAACGCGTTACGCTTGTTCGATCTTCCACTGTGACGATGCCAATGCCGAATGTTTATCGCCCGCAACTGTGCCTCGTCGCGCAGGGGCACAAAGAGGTCACGCTTGGTGACCACGTGTTTAGATACGCGCCGGGGCGCTACGGGATCGTGACCTATGACTTGCCCGCTATCGGCCGTGTGGTCGAGGCGACGCCTGACAAGCCCTATCTCTGCCTGTATCTCGATTTCGATCCCGTCATGCTGGGGGAGTTGGCGTCGCGCGTACCGCCGCCGCCGGGGGCTCCCACTCCGCCCATAGGCAAGACCGTCTCTGACGCCGGCGCCAGTCTGCTCGACGCGGCGCTGCGCCTGCTGCGCCTTCTCGACGATCCAGCGGCGCTGCCCGTGCTCGGGCCGCTTGCCGAGCAGGAAATCCTCTATCACCTCCTCGCCGGCCCGGACGGCGCCAGGATGCGCCACATCACATCCAGCGAAGGTCGCGTGGCCCAAGTTGGCCGCGCTATCGCCTGGATCGGGAAGAACTTTCGGGAACGGTTCAGCATCGAGCGACTTGCCGCGGAAGTAGGAATGAGTCCGTCGAGCCTGCATGAGCATTTTCGCGCGGTAACGGCGATGACGCCGCTGCGATTCCAAAAACAGCTCAGGCTGCAAGACGCGCGCAGCCTTATGCTGCTCCATGGCACCGATGTTACAACTACCGCCTTGCGGGTAGGTTACGAAAGCCCAACGCAATTCAGCCGCGAATATCGCCGCCACTTTGGAGAACCGCCGGCGCGCGACATAGCCCGCTTACGCGCCTCGCCGAGCTTGGCAGTGGTAACTTGAGTTCAGGCTATCGATGTCGCGCACAAACGTTCGCCTAACATCGTACCTTGAACAGCGTGGCGTGGAATCCAGATGCGGCTGTCGTGGCTAGGTTGTGTCAGGTGCGCTTCGGGTGGTGCCTGGCAAACTCGCGGGAGGTTTGTCCGTCACCGATCTTGTCCAGTGGGCCGATCGCAGCCATGCCGCGATCAGGACGCCAGCTTGGCAGAGGACAGCGCATCATGGCGTCTTAGTCGACGTCAACGTCTTGCAGGTAACCGCCGGCCTTAGCTCGGTGCGATCAGCAACACCTATAAGGTCGGGATAACGTTCGTGAAGCTTTCCCAGGAATGGACGCAACGAAGGGTTGCTGTTTGTCCTTCGCCAAAAGGCGCGGAAGGTAAGACGAGTCACTCCCTCGGAATCATGCACCTCACGAAAGATGACGCCTGGATAGGTTGCGCCGGTCGCGCCCTCCAGCGCCAGCAGAACACCCCAGCCTGTGGCGACCATCGTGAGAAGCCGGTCGAGGCCGACATCTTGCCGGAGCAATCGGCAGGGCTCGGAAGATCCCACTTTACGGGCGAGCAACTTCAGGAATTCTGGCCCTGGACCACGTTGCGGTACGAGCAGCGTTTCATAGCGTAGTTCGCTCCAATGAACGATGTCCTGCTGATAGAAGAGATGGCCCTCGGGAACAGCAACAACGACGCGCTCGCTCCATACTGGCAACGACTTGTCGTCCCATTTCAGTTCGTCGTCAGCAATGAACGCGATATCGATGACCGAGCTGGCCAGGTCGGAAATAAGATGATCGCTTGAACCATCGACCAATTGCAGTCCGACATTGGGGAAGTGACTACGATATTCCATCAGCGTGGCGCGGAGGTTACCCGCTGAAAGCGAGGCATGGACGCCTATCGTCAAGCGGCCACTCTCGCCTCGAGCCCTGGTCTTGAGGCGGTCGGCGATTGCCTCGGTTTCCTCGACAATCCGCCGTGCAGCTTCAAGGAATTCTTGTCCTTCGAGAGTCGGACGTGTGCCCCCATTGCTCCGTTCGAACAGCGTGGCTCCCAGCCGAGATTCCAGATCGCGCAGGGCGCGACTGAGTGTCGACTGGCGGACATTGAGAACTTCAGCCGCTTGACGGAGGCTTCGGTGGCGGGCCGCGATGATCGCCCATCGTAAATCTCGGAGCTCAATCGCCACAGTTCACGCACCGACGCCGCGTAATGATCCGCGATCACTGGATTTGACGTGTAGACCTGCTTCGGCAATCGGACTGTGAGATACTCTTTCCCAAACACTCGCCAGAAAAAGCGCCCTAGAATGTTCGGCGACAGCCTGCGCAGACTCCACCAAGCTCGGCTGAGCCATCGCGGTGGCAAGCATGGGGCCTGTCGGCAAGGCTTTGGCTAATTGCATGGAAGATGTCCTCCGTTTCCTTCCGCCTGCCGGTCGCAGCGTCCTTGAGCGGGTCTTTTCCGCGACCGGAGCCATGCAGGAAAATTTGGGATTATGCTCGCTTCAGGCGGGCGCGGCGGATGCCCGCGCGCCTGCGCTGCGAAGCGCGGTCGCAATATCAGTCATGAGCCGCGGATGGGTCGGCCGCCAGTTCAGGCGCTGCTGCGTGACTTCGCTAGACACAGGATTGTCGGCGCCGACGAAAGGCGCGAGCCAGCCGAAATGCTTCTGAGCGTCTTTCGGAAACAGACCTTCGACCTGGACTCCAAGATGGCTGCCGATGGCTTCTGCGATGTCCCGGAAGGGGATGTGCTCTTCGGCAACGGCATGATAGCGCGCACCGGCTTCGCCATCTTCAAGTGCGAGCCGGAACAGATGCGCGGCATCGAGCCGATGGACGGCCGCCCACCTGTTTTCGCCATCGCCGATGACATAGGCGGAGACCTGCTTCTTGCGCGCAATCGCGATCAACTGGGTGATCAGGCCCTGTCGGGTCTCGTCGTGCACTGACGGGGGCAGCCGAATGATCGTGGCCTTCACGCCACGTGCTGCCAGCACGAGAGCCGCCTCCTCGGATCGGGCTCTGAGACCGCCCACCGCGTTCGGATCGGCGAGATCCGTTTCGACGGCCAGGCGCCCTTGCGTCATCGCCATTGTCGGGAAGGCGATGACCAGCGATCGCTGATCCCCGCGCGGGGCATTGCCGAGCGTCTCGATCGCACGCCGGTCCGCCTCGACGGCGGCGGTCATGAACCGCTTGACGATGTCGGTCGGACTGCCGCCGAACATGACCCGCAGCCGCGTAGCAAAACTGGCCTGCGAGAAGGCATGGAAGAAGGCGGTGTGGATCACGCCGTCCGCCCTGCCAGCTCCGTCTGCGAGGCTCTCCAGATCCTCGATCCCACCGCGCTGGGCTTTGGCACCGGCGGCTTCAAGCTTCGCGGCAGCTTCCGCCGAACGGACAAGCCCGGTGACCTCGTGCCCGGCTTCGATGAGTTCGCGGACGATCGCCGATCCGATGAAGCCGGTGGCGCCTGTAACAAAAACTCGCATTCCGGCTTCCTTTCCGGTCCGGCCTCGATGGCATTGCAGGCTGCTCAGCCGCCGAAATAATCCGGCCGCGCGAGGTCATCGAGAAGACTTGGCTGCTTCGGCTCCCAGTCCAGAACCGCGCGTGTGCGATCGCTGCTGGTCGGCGCGTCGAGGCCTACGAACGGCGCGAACCATCCGAAATGCTCGCCCGCCGCATCGGCCGATTTCGAGACCAGGGGCAGATCGAACCGACCCGCGATCGCCGCGGCGATATCCTTCAGCGCCACGCCTTGTTCGGCAACGGCGTGAAACGGTCCTTGGGCGGCATGATCCAACGCGAGGCGGAAGACGCGGGCGGCATCGAGCCGATGCACGGCCGGCCAACGGTTCTGGCCATCGCCAATATAGGCCGACACGCCCTTGTCGCGGGCGATCCCGGCGAGACGCGGGATGAAGCCATGATCGCCGACGCCGTGCACCGTCGGCGCGAGACGTACTGTCGTTGCCCGGACACCGCGACTGCGAAGCTCTTCGACGACGGCTTCTGAGGCGCGCGGGAAGCGCGCCGTCACGGGCGGTGCCATATCGGCCTCGGTGGCCAACCGCCCCGGCGCGAGGAAGGCGACACCGGAGGTGACGATCAGCGGCCTCTCCGATCCTACCAGTTCCGCGCCCAACGCCTCGATGGCCCGCTTGTCGGCCGCGCAATTCTCGGCGAAGCGCGACCAGTCATGGTTGAAGGCGGTGTGGATCACCGCATCGACATCCCGCGCGGCGGCGCGCAGCACCTCGATATCCTCGATCGATCCACGCACCACCTGCGCCCCGGATGCGGCGAGCTTTTCAGCGGTCGCGGGGGAACGGGCGAGGCCGGCGACCCCGTGCCCGGCGGCGATCAGATCCTTGACCACGGCAGAGCCGACCCATCCGGTCGCACCGGTCACGAATACGCGCATAGCGCTTTCTCCTTGTTCTGACTGACTCCAGTTTAGGCGGTTGAGAGGGAACGCTCCATGTCCTATAGTTCGCATATAGTTTTCGATCGTTCAGGAGGCGCGGATGGATCCGCTATCCGATGTGCTCTCGCTTCTGAAGCTGCGCAGCTACGTGTCGGGCGGCTTTGACGCCGGCGGAGACTGGGCGATCAGTTTTGGGCCGCATGACGGGATCAAGTTCCACGCGGTCGTCAACGGATCATGCTGGCTGTCGGTCGAGGGCGAGCTGCCCGTACAGGTCAGTGCCGGCGAATGTTTTCTGCTTCCGCGCGGCCGCCCGTTCCGCGTCGCCAGCGACCTGTCGGTCGAGCCGGTGCATGTCAGCACGATCCTGCCGCCAAAACCCAGCGGACGCATCCACACCCATAATGGCGGTGGCGACTATCTCAGCATCGGTGGCTACTTCACGCTATCGGAAGGGCAGTCAGAACTGCTGCTGAACGTCCTTCCGCCGCTCCTCCACATCCGTGACCGGCCCGGCAGCGCGACCTTGCACTGGTGCGTCGAGCGCATGCGGCAGGAGCTGTTGGAGGGACAGCCCGGCGATTTCATCGTCGCCCAGCAACTGGCGACCATTGTGCTGGTGCAGGCGCTGCGGCTCTACCTGTCCGACCGAACGACCGAGGAAGCGGGATGGCTTTCTGCGCTTGCCGACAAGCGATTGGGCGCGGCCGTCGCGGCGATGCACGAGGCGCCTGGCCAGCGGTGGACGCTACATACCCTCGCCAGAGAGGCGGGCATGTCGCGCACTGCCTTTGCGGTGACCTTCAAGGAGAGGGTTGGCCTCTCGCCAATGGAATATCTGACGCGCTGGCGCATGATGCAGGCGGCAGACAGGCTGACCTCGACGCGTCAGTCGCTTGCCGAGATCGGGTTGGCGCTCGGCTACGAATCCGAGAAATCCTTCAGCACGGCATTCAAGCGGGTCATGAACTGCTCGCCACGCCAATATGGTCGTCGGCAGGGGGACCCGGGAGTATCGGGGCTTCGCTTCGCACCGGAAATGGAACGCTCCCCCTCGTTCGTCTAAGGTAGACCGATGGAACCCCCGCCGCGCTCGCCCAGGCTCGAATATTCCTAGCACGTTGTCCGCGGCGGGACGATCCTGCCGCGCAGCGCCGCCCCTGACGTAGGAATGCGCGCCATCAGCGGAAGGTGAGAGCGGCGGAACTCAGAGCATGTGCGTAGGCCCGGAGCCGGAGCGTCGACCAGCGGAAACGCCTCGATCGCCCCACGGCGGATGATGCCGCACGACAGCGGACGGCTTGTCATCAATTTGGCCTGCCCAAGGACCGATAGACAGCGGGAACCACGCCCGTGCCATTGGCTTTTGCCGCATCGATCAGTTGGGCGGTCTTGCCAGTTTCAAGATTACCGCCACATGTGAAATTCGAAGCGTCATCGGTGCTCCCTTTGCCGTTGTAGGTAGCGGTCTGCGGGTAAGGACAAACGGGGCGCGTAACTTTCATGCCATCGGTTTCATTGGCCGTGGTGGCTATGATGCGCTCCGGCTGCCTTCCTTGCTCTACCCACTCGAGCAAGGCCTGGAACAAAGGGCCATTGCTGATGTCGCCAGGTTGAGGCGCGTCCTCGCCACCGCAATGGGCTACACCGGGATAGAGGAACACACGTAGCCAAGCCTGAAGCCTGGGGTCGTCAACAGACATCCCAAGGTGGGTGGCAACATTCTGATAATATTCGAGCGTGACGCGAGAGGGAATGTTCTTGTCTCGCGTTCCGGACCACAAAATGGCCTTGACCCCGCTCTTAGCGGCCGCATCGAGAGCGACACTATTCGTGTTCGGCAGATCGCCTACGGTCTGACTGGCAAGGGTCACCATGTCCTCCACCGTGATCCCCATCGGATCTCTAGCCCGAACCAAGGCTTCGCGATCGATGTAGAGGTGGGATTCCGAGATGAAGAGGCGGTCGCCAACCGCCCATTGCAAAATAGGATCAGCCGCGAAGTAATTCACGCCGCTCGACACGATGGTGCCCGGTTCCCAGGGATAGGAAATCTGTTGACCAAGGTGGTTGACCGGACCGCGGCGGATCGCATCGAACGCCGCAGCCTGATCGCTATCGAGACAATCATGAGCAGCGGCACCGGGGGTTCCGCAAATCGCGACCTTGGCGCTCCAGTGGCATTGCCGGGGATCAGCCAATACGCCGTCAACGACGCCGTCATTGGCGTCGCAGGCTTTCACCTCCAGCTTGACCGTCTGCAATATTTCGCCAGGAGTCAGATCCTTGCCGTTGGCACGCAGCATGTCCTTTATCACCAGGCCAGGCCATGCCTGCGCAATGGGCAGCCGCATCCAATCCAGCGCCGCGCCGCCGCCCAGAACGCCATCATATTCATTTGGGATCAGTTGAAGGATAGCGGCCGCCTGACGCCCCCCTTGAGAACAGCCGCACCAGTAAGTCCGCTTCGCCTTTTGGCCATAATAGGCTTGGGTTAGGTTCTTGGCCCACAGGGTCTGCTCAACAACATTGTCGGAAAAATCGCGAATGAGACCCTTGTTGGGTATATGCCTCGCTTGGATGACGCCGAAGCTGCAATCGAATCCCGACTGGGTGGCTTTGTGGCCGCCATCGTTGGCTGATCCCACAAATCCGTGGTCCGTGGCAGCGGTGACACCCGGCATGAAGCCCATGCAGCCGCCGCTGCCCAGATTCTTTATGCGCCCGTTCCAGGGTTTCGTCGTGCCGCCATCATCCGGCCGCAACGGAAGGCCCACCCGGATTCCGATGGCCTGAGCCTGTCCGTCATCATATCCGTCCTTGGGACCGGACTTGCCGGAATTATAGGTCAGCTCGACAGCACAATAGGCGGCCGAGCCGCCCCTCGCCGGGATCCTGGCCGCCGATACTTTTGAAACGCCATCCGCCCCAAAGAGGCCGAAGCGAGCATCCTTTGCAAGCTCTTCACATGTTGGCAGGCCGGCCTGGAAAGGATCGGCCAACATCGAATAGCTCGGTTCGGGCAGCTTGGCCTGATGTGTGTCACCAAAGCCGGCGCCCTCATAAGCACGAAATAAAACCGAATCCAAAGCCCCGTCATGGTGCAGATCCCATGTGCGGAACTGATCCCGCCAATATCGATCGAAATCTTTCTTGCTCACACTTCCGTCGGCGGCAGCGGGGGTTCTACCAAGAATGTTGGATGCCTGCGGCACATCGCCGACCTTCTTGGCGGTGACAACACCGGAACCGTCAGGATCGAGCAACGCCCATTGCTGGTTGTGAAACCGTTGCGCCTCATCGATCGTGACGACCTCGTCATGATTTGTGTCGACCGACTTGAACGATTGGTCGATTGTGAGGACGAAGTCTTGTTCCGGCCGGCCGCCGATGGCGACGGTATTGTTTTGTGCGCAAGCTGCGTTTGCCCAAAGCAGCGCTCCGCTGGTCGCTAATGCCAACAATCGCATGACTGATTTGTCCCTCTGCTTTGTTTTCATAATCGCGTCGCGCGGCTGCCGACGCCGAGCATGCGATCAGCGGTGCGTCAGGGCCTTCTACCCCGCAAAATATGCCGGGTGATCGAGATCGACGATTAGGCCCGGTTGTTCCGGCGTCCAGCTGAGCAGGGAGCGGGTGCGCTCGCTCGAGGTCGGCACATCGAGGCCAGCGAAGGTGGCGAACCACCCGAAATGCTCCAACGCTTCTTCGGGGGATTTCGAAACGACCGGAATGTTCAGGCGGCGGCCGATGACCTCGGCGATCTCCTTGAACGATACGCCCTCTTCGGCGACGGCATTGAAGGGGCCGCCTTCGGCGCCGCGCTCGAGTGCAAGCCGGAAGACGCGCGCGGCGTCGAGGCGGTGCACAGCGGGCCATCGATTGAGCCCGCCGCCGATATAGGCCGAAACACCCTTGTCCCGCGCCACGCCGACCAGGATCGGCACGAAGCCATGATCGCCGTGGCCATGCACCGATGGCGGCAGCCGTATGGTGGATGCGCGGACACCGCGGGCCGCCACGGTGATGGCCGTTGCTTCCGATGCGCGGGGGTAGGCATCACTCGTGGGCATCGGCGGGTCGGTCTCCGTCCCCAGCCGCCCTGGCGCAAAACCAAGCCCCGAAGTGACGAGCAGGGGACGGTCCGAGCCTTCGAGGGTGCCGGCAAGCGTCTCGATGACCCTTACGTCCTCGGCGCAATTTTCGGCGAACCTTGAGAAGTCGTGGTTGAAGGCGGTGTGGATCACGCCATCCGACCGGGCAGCGCCATCCTTGAGGACGTCCAGATCCTGGAGCGAGCCGCGCACGACCTCGCCGCCAGCGGCAGCCAGGGCCGCTGCCTTCTCGTCCGACCGGCAGAGGCCGAGCACCTGGTGGCCGCTGGCGATCAGTTCGTTGACAACGACGGAGCCGACCCAGCCCGTTGCGCCAGTGACAAATACTTTCATGACGGAGTCTCCTGATTTTGAAGTGTGGAAAGAGGGCGTTCAGGCGGCGGATCACGCCGGCCTGATCGCCTGGATCCTGGTGACCTTGATGGCTGGCTTCGCCCGGGGTGCCGCCTCCACCATCCTGTCGATCAGCGCCTTGCATTCCTCTTTCCCGCTGGCGAGCAATTCGCGCATCGATTTCACGCGCGAAAACATCCAGAGCATGAAGGTCAGAACGAAAATCGGAAGACCGCTGACGCGCGCCTTCGACTTAGGATAGAGTTGATAGCCAAGCCCTTTGATCAGCGCGAAGCTCTCCTTCACGCCGCGCGCGACGAGCTTTGCTTCGCCCCAGGAGGCGCCGCCGCCGCGCCGCTCGCCGGCCACCGCGACGCTTTCGAAGCCGATGCACAGCGGAACGTGGCAGCGCAGCCAGAGAGGCATGTCGGGCTCGTGCGCCGCGGGCAGCCCGGCCGCGTTGAACACGTCCACCCAGCGCTGCTGGCTCATGATAGTCTTCTGGGATTTCGAAATGGAGGGCTTGAGCTTGCCGTCTTTGTCCAGCATCGCCTGCACGAACGGCATGCCGAACGAGCATCGCTCGGCGCCGACCGCATCGCGCAGCCGCTCCGGCGAGAAAGAGACGAACATGAATTGGATGCTCTTGGCGGCGCTACGCTGCAAGGCAGGCAACAGGGCGTCGACTTGATAATCGACGACCGTCACGATGATCAGATCATAGGGTATCTGCTCATCGAGCGTATCGGCAATCTGCACATCGGCGCGCTCACCTTTGACGGTCACGATGCCATTGTCGCGTCGCAACTGCTGGAGCCGGGCCGACATCGGGCGGGCGATGACGGTGACCTCGTTGCCGCCGCGCGCCAGCTGGAACGCGAAGGTGCTGCCGATTTTGCCGCAACCAAGGACGGCAATACGCAACGGCGTGGTCGAGAGTGGAGATGCAGGCATGAACAAGTCCTCGATTTCGGATGAGGACAAATCTGCACCGGTGTTGTATGATGGTAAAGTAGTGACCTTATGGTAGTATAGAGACTAATAGGATGAGCGAAGACCTGCCTGTCGAGAACATTCTCGGAGCCTATCTCCGGAATCGCCGGACCAAGCTTGATCCGGCCGCGCTCGGATTCCCGTCGGAACGTCGACGCACGCTCGGCCTGCGCCGCGAGGAAGTCGCCCAGCGCGCCAACATCAGCCCGACCTGGTACACTTGCCTTGAACAGGGGCGCGGCGGCGCACCGTCAGCCGACGTGCTCGATCGCCTTTCGCGCGCCTTCATGCTGACCGACGCCGAGCGCGAGCACCTCTTCCTGCTTGGCCTCGGCCGTCCGCCAGACGCACGCTATCAGAAGAACAATGGCGTCACGCCACGATTGCAGCGCGTGCTGGACAAGCTGGACCCGAGCCCGGCTCTCATCAGAACCGCTATATGGGATGTCGTCGCCTGGAATCGGGCGGCCACCGTGATGCTGACCGACTATGGCGCGTTGCCACCGGAGCAGCGCAACCTGCTGCGCATGGTTTTCCTCAACCCGCACGCCCGCACGATCCAGAGTGATTGGGAGAGTGTGGCGCGCTTCGTCGTGGGCGCGTTCAAGCTGGACGCCGCGCGAGCGGGGGCGGCGGCAGAGGTAGAGCCTCTTGTCGACGAGCTGTGCCGCCTCAGCCCCGAGTTCAGGGTGATGTGGCGAGACAACGAGGTTCGTGGCGCCCATGGCGATGCCGTCAAGCATATCAACCATCCGGTACTCGGCCTGCTCGCCTTCGAATATTCGGACTTTTCCGTCGATGGCCGGACGGATCTCAGCATGGTGGTCTATAATCCGGTGATGGCGGAGGACGCTGAACGGATCAAGTCGTTGATGACTTGATCGTTCGGCGCGCCCGATTAGGCGGCGTCCGCGCAAGCCGCTTCTTCCAGGTGCTACGATAACAAAAGTCGCCACAACCAGGCCCGAGAGCATGGGAAACTCATTGCGATTTCGTCGTGCGCGCATTCGGCGATCAGCCCGAGATAGTTTCGAGCTGCTGGATCGATACGGCGTCTTGAATGAACGAGATCGCTGGCCCGTTCAGGCTGTGACCATAGCGGCGCGGTGAACAGCCCATCACCCTTTTGAAGGCTGTGTTGAATGCGCTTTGAGACTCGTAACCGAGTGAAAGAGCAATTTGGGAGAGGGATTCCCCGGAGTTCATGAGCTTGTCTCCCGCGACAAGCATGCGCCACCGCGTGAGATATTCCATCGGCGTGGCCCCCACGATCTGCCTGAATTTGAGAGCGAAGGTAGACCGGGACATTCCGACGCGTTCGCCGAGCTCCTGGAGTGTCCATCCATGGGCCGGCTCGGCGTGCATGGCTTTGATCGCCGTGCCGATCTGCTTGTCCGCAAGAGCAAAAAGCCATCCTACCCCGCCTCTCAAACCTTGCGACAGGTAAAGCCGCAATGCCTCGACAAGCATCATGTGGGCGACGTGCTCGATCATCAGTAAGCTTCCCGGCTGCTGATCGCGCAACTCCTGCATCATCCGTTCAACCGACCAGCGCAAGCTCCCCTGACCGGATTGTTCTCGAATGTGAACAATGGGCGGCAACATCTGCAGCAGGATGTCGGCATGGTTGCCAGAGAGCGCGAAACGACTGCTGACGAGGAACAGGTCGCCGCCGCCATTATACGAGACGATGCCGCCGTTCCGCGCATTCAGAAAAATAGAGGCGGCATCGACGGGCGCTGTCTCTGGATCGCTTGCAAGGCAGAACGGACGCCCGCTCGGAAGCAGGAAGCAATCACCGGTCTCCAGGCACACCGGATCAACGCCCTCGACCAGCAGCCAACACCTTCCTGAAACAACGGCACCGCATTTGATGCTGCCCTGCTGATCACGGAATTCGACAGACCATTCTCCGCCCGCGTCAAAGCCGGCTGACATGTAACTGCGCGGCTTCAGCAGCGACAGGACATCGGAGAGTGGATCCATTGGCATTCTCGGACGATTGCGAACAAAGACCGGACGTTACAGCATAGATCGTGTTTCCTCAATTCCCTATCCTGTTTCTCATTGAGCGCACGACCGTCGGCGAAGTGATCGGCACGGTGATGCGACGTGAGCCCCTCAAGCCCAGTGGCGGTCGAGATGTCTTCCACGGGGACGAGTGCGTTTGAAACCAGAAACAACAAGCGGAGGGGTGGCATGTCTGACGATCTAAAAGGACTTTCACGCCGCGACCTTATGCGCGGGAGTGCCCTGATTGCCGCGGGCGTGGCGACGATCGCATCGCCGGAGGCAGCGGCGGCGTCGGCTGCGCCAAATAGTGTCCCGTCACTTCGCACGGTTCGTGTGGAAGTAAACGGCGTCGACCATGCGCTCCAGCTCGAGCCCCGGGTCACGCTCCTCGATATGCTGCGCGAACGGCTCCAGCTCACGGGCGCCAAGAAGGGATGCAATCGCGGCGAATGCGGCGCCTGCACCGTATTGTTGGACGGCCGGCGGGTAAACGCCTGCCTGGTGCTCGGCGTCGCCGTCGACGGTCGAAAGATCACGACCGTCGAGGGGCTGGCCGATGGGCTGCATCTCCACCCCGTGCAACAAGCCTTCATCGACCACGATGCGTTCCAGTGCGGATTTTGCACCTCGGGACAGATCATGTCCGCCGTCGCTTGCATCGCCGAGGGCCACACGCACTCCAACGCGGAGATTCGTGGGTGGATGAGCGGCAATATCTGTCGCTGTTCCGCCTATCCGCAGATCGCAGCCGCTGTCGAGGCGGCCGCCAGGGAGAGAGCGTGATGCGCGATTTCGATTATTCCTTCGCGAGTTCGAAAGGCGACGCGATCGCGCAGGCGCGGCACGCCGACACAATGATCCTCGCCGGTGGCACGGAGCTGCTGAATTGGCTGCGGATCGGTATCGCCGAGCCTGGTACGCTGGTTGACATAACCCGGGTCGCCGGCATGACCGGGATCGAGCCTTTGCCGGATGGGGGCGTGCGCATCGGCGCTCTCACGAAATTGAATGATGTCGCGGAGCATCCGCAGATACGAGATTCCTATCCGGTGCTTTCAGTCGCGATCCTGAAGGCCGCTTCGGCTCAGATCCGCAATCTGGCAACCATAGGCGGCAATCCTCTCCAGCGGGTTCGCTGCCCGTACTTCCGGGCCGAAGAACCCACGCCGTGCAACAAGCGTGTAGCTGGCTCAGGATGTGCGGCGCTGAACGGCTTCAACGAAAAGCACGCGATCTTCGGCTGGACGAACGACTGTGTCGCCGTGCACCCGGCCGATCCTCCGGTGGCGCTTGCGGCGCTCGATGCTATCTATGTGATCGAAGATGCGCGGGGCAGCCGGCGCGTACCCGCCCGCAGCTTCCATGTCCTGCCGAGCCAAGATCCGACCGCGCACAGCGTCCTTCGCCATGGCGAGTTGATCACCGCCATCGAGATTGCGGCGCCGGCCCCCAAGTCGGCGTATCTCAAGATTCGCGAACGCGAGAGTTATGAGTTCGCGACCGTGTCGGCGGCCGTAACGCTCGATCTCGATGGTGACATCATCCGCAGCGCACGTATCGCGTTGGGTTCGGTTGCCATGCGACCATGGCGCCTCGACGAAACCGAAAAGCGCCTCGTTGGGCAAAGGCTCGGCTCGCCGGCCATCCAATCCGCGGTCGATGCCGGCTTCACTGACGCAAGACCGCTGTCCGCCAATGCCTATAAGATCAAGCTCGCACGCAATGCCGCGTTGCGCGCCATCGAACTCGCGGCGAGGGCGTCATGAGCAATCTGGGATCCGCCATCACCCGCGCCGATGGCCCTATCAAGGTGACGGGCGCCGCGCGTTACGCCGGCGATCAGAATCTCCCGGGCCAACTCTACGCGGTCTTCGTAACCGCGACGATTCCAGCGGGCCGTATGACGGGTGTCGATGCTGAGGCGGCGCTTGCGATGACCGGCGTTGTTCGCGTGCTCGTCGCGGCGGACATGCCGCGAACGCACTCGGATCTCGACAAAATCACCGTACCGCCTTTGGCGACCCGGTTCGTTCCGATGCAAAGCGATGAGGTTGTCTACGAAGGACAGGCCGTCGCAATCGTGCTTGGCGAGAGTATCGAGGCTGCGGAAGCCGGCGCTGCAGCCGTCAGGGTTGGCTATGCGCGCTCCGCCTTCGTGGTGCCTGAACAAGCGCCGGCTGTACCGGGAGATCCCAAGAAAGGCCTCTACTCGGTGTTCAATGCTGCCGAGTTCAAGAAAGGCGATGCCACGGCGGCGATCGCTGCGGCGCCCGTCAAGGTCGCCACGCGATATACCCAGCCATCTCGCCACGCCAATCCGATGGAGCCCTCGGCCATCGTGGCCGTATGGGCCGGCGAGCAGCTTACGGTGCACGATGGGACGCAGCATGTGTCCGGCGTACAAAATGTGTTGGCCGCGACCTTCGGTCTTCCAGCTACGCAGGTTCGCGTTCTCTCACCGCACACCGGCGGAGGGTTTGGCGTCAAGGGTTTCGTCTGGCCTCACCAGTTGCTGACGGCCCTGGCCGCGAAGGTCGTGCGCCGGCCTGTGAAGCTCGTGCTCACCCGCCAGAACATGTACGGCATGGTGGGACCGCAGCCGCAGGTCACGCATGATCTGTCGCTGGGTACGGACAGAAGCGGCAAGCTGCTCGGAATTACCCACGCCGTCACCAACGTCACCGCCGTCACGGATGATTATGTGGAGTTCGCGACGCTTCCAAGCCGCTCCTACTATGCATGTGACAACATCACGACCAGCAATCAGGTGCGGCGAGGCAATATGCCTCTGCCGAGCTTCATGCGCTCGCCGTGGGATGGGCCGGGCTCGTGGGCACTCGGATCGGCGATGGACGAACTGGCGCGCGCCCTCGATACCGATCCTCTCGACCTGCGGCTGGCCAACTATGCAGAAACCGATCCGCAGAGCGGCAAACCCTGGTCATCCAAGAAGTTGAGGGAGGCCTATGAGGAGGGCGCGAAACGCTTCGGCTGGCGCACGAGGTCGAAAGGCGGATGGCGCGATGGGCATTGGCGCATCGGCTACGGCATGGCGGATGCCAGCCAGGGCCAGGCACGCTACCATTCCACGGCACGCATCCGCCTAAGGAGCGACGGAACGGCTCAGCTTGAATCGAGCTTCTGCGACATCGGTACCGGTCCGGCGACGATCCTGCCGCAGATCGCCGCTGAGATCCTCGGCCTCGATCCGAAGCAGGTCGTGGCGATTTCCGGCGATAGCAGTCTGCCCTATTGCGGGCCGGCCTTCGGATCCGCAACCACGATCAGCACCGGCTCGGCCGTCCTCGTCGCCGCACAGAAGGTGCGTGACAAGCTCGCTCGGTTGGCGGGCTGGCCGTCCGATGAGATCACGATGAAAGATGGTCGCATCCTGCGTGGCAATGACGCGCGCACTATTCAAGACGTGCTGCAGGAGGCCGGCGTATCGGAGCTTGCCGCGGACGGCTCCCTGGATCTGCCTGGAGGAGCCTATGCTGACTCGGGGACGGTGGACCATCCGGCCCGCAGCTTCGGTGTGATCTTCGTAGAAATCGGTGTCGATCAAGATCTGGGGCTTGTACGCCTCCGTCGCGCGACGGCGGTCTACAGCGCCGGACGGATCATCAACCAGATGACTGCGCGCTCACAGATGATCGGCGGGATCGTATGGGGTTGGGGCATGGCGACCATGGAGGCCAGCCATTTCGAGCCGAGGCTCGGACGCTGGCTCGCAAAGGATCTCGCCGCCGTGCCGCTTCCGGTTAACGCCGACATCCCGCCCGACATCGATATCGGGTTCATCGACGAGTTCGATGCCAACATTGGTCCGCTTGGGGCGAGGGGCATCGGAGAAATGGGGGCCACAGGAGTTGCGGCCGCCGTCGGGAATGCGGTGTTTGATGCCATCGGCGTTCGCATTCGCGACCTTCCCATCACGCCGGCCAAGATCGTATCGGCGTAGGCTGGAGGCTCGTCGCACCTGGTGCGAACGGGGCCGAGTTGTCGGTCTGCGCAGGCGTGCCGCTCTCATGCAGCCCGTCGCAAAAGGGGCGTATCGACGCCTGGGCCTGTTCAGCTAGGCTGCCGCCGGCAAAAATGAGTTGGAACGCCCCACGTGTGTTCGCCAGAACGCCACTCGGAAATCGGCTCACGTCATTGTCGGTCCACGACCGCTCTTGCGTGCGAGGCCTGTGCTTGCCGGATCTCGGGGAGCGAAAGGCCGCCAGCGAGCATTTCTTCGATTAGATCTATGTGCAGCGCCGCCAGCAAGGCATGGGCAGCGTAGACACTTTCGTTTGCAAGCGCTTGACCCGTTGCGCCGTCCAGGAGCGCCTGCACCACGCCGTGCATCCACCGGTAATGGGGCGACTGCAAAAGGCCCGTGCCGAATTCGCGAGCACGGATGAGGTGCCGGTTCTCCAACTTGAATGTCAAAATCGCGTCTAGGAACGCAACGAGCCGATCTCGCGGATGAGCGCCGCCTTCGAACGGCGGATCGCCACTCTCCACCTTCTCGCGCAGGGCGGCAATCTTGGCTGCCCACAGGACGTCGAGAAGCCCGTCGCGGCTGCCGAACGCACGAAACAGCGTACCCTTGCCGACACCGGCTTCGGCAGCGATTGCCTCCATCGTCACCGTCCCGGGAATATCACTGGCGGCAAACAGAGCGTCGGCCGCGGCGAGCATGCCGGCGGTCGATAGTGCAGGGCGTCCGCGTTGGCGCTCTTGCATTTCGGACCGGCAGTCCGTTATAGATTGTGGTATTGGACCCATGGTCCGTTATTCATAGCAAGGAGATCCCATGTCACCAACATCAGTTTTACCGCGCTGGTTTGAGCAGGCTCTCGATGCGCTCCGGGCGGCGGATATCGAAGGGTGGATGACGATCTACGCGCCCGACGCCGTTCATGAATTTCCCTTCGCGCCTGAAGGAATGCCGCGCGAACTCGTCGGACGCGAAGCGATCGCCGCCTATATGGGCCAGCTGCCCTCGCTTATCCGTTTCGGTGCGCTCAGCGACGTCCGATCACGCGAGATAGAGAATGAGCTGATCGTCGAGGCAACCGGGCATCACCATCGCATTGCGGACAATGCCGCCAGGGATATTTCTTATGTATGGTTCATAACGATGCGTGACGGCAAGGTCGTGCGTATCAGAGATTATATGAATCCGCTCGAGGTTTCGAAAGCAATCTCTGGTTAATGGCGGCTCTTGGCCCGTCCGCTTGCTTGGCTCAGCCGATGTGGTCTTCGACTGTGCGCGGGCGTGGAAGAAGGACCCCCTAAGGGGGTGATGGGCGCCGAAGAGGGGCTCTGACGCACTTTTGGTGGTGGCTGGCCTATCCAGCGCCGATGACGCGGGCTTGGAGGAGATCGATCTTTCCTCGGCCATACATTTGGCGCTTCACGAGCTTGAGTTTGGTGATCTGCCCCTCAGTCTGTCCATTGGACCATGGCGAGGTTATCGCAGCGCTGACTGCCGCCCGGTCTTTGACGACTCCGCTGGCGAACGAAGCCACCAAGCCCGATCGGGCGCGTTCCAACCATGGCCCGAGATCGGCGAGAGATTTCTTGCGGATCATGGCCTGGAAGGCCGCGATGGTTTCCCGTGCTTCGACCAGTAGGGGCACGCCGCCCTCGATCGCCGCGATAGTGACAGCTTCGGACTTGGAGAGGTCGTCCCGACCAATGGTCATGAGGCGCGCGATGGTCCGGGCAGACGGCGCTCGGCTCAAGGCTCCGCCATCGACCTTTTCTGCTTTTCGGCGGCGCGCAGCCCACTCGGTGACAACCCGCAGGCACCCACGGAACCCTTGGCCTTTTAGCTGTCGCCATAGCTCGGTCCCGTTGCGTTGGCCGGCGCACCATTGTGTGTCGAGCCATGGAAGGTAGACTTCCAGCGAGCTCTCCCGGACGCGGAAGACATCCGAGCGTTGACCGCGCAGCACATGGCGGACCAGTTTGCGGCTATACCCACTCCGCCGAACGATCTCTTTGATCGCAGCTCCGGCCTTTGCTTGGCCGAGAATGGCGGCGTTGGTCTCCTCCCGGCGAAGATATCCCTCATATTGGAGCCGTTCGGCGGCGGTCAGGAGGTCTGGATTGATCGTAGCTGCCCCGATCGAGCTTCGGATCTGGCGCATGGATTTGCGCACGGCGTCGAGGAAGGCCCGGCTGGCGTTTTCCATCAAGTGCCATCGGTCGGCCACTTGGGTGGCCTTCGGCAACGCCCTGGCCGCCGCCAGCGCGTAGGCCCCGCCGCGGTCGCGGGAGACGATGCTGATCTGGGGCTGGTCTGAGAGCCAAGCTTGGGCTGTCGCCGGTTCACGGTCAGGCAGCAGCGCGATGGTTTTGCGCCGCTCCAAGTCGCAGATGATCGTTCCGTAGCGCTGGTTGCGCCGCCACGCCCAGTCATCGATCCCGATCACGGTAGGCGGAACAAAACGCGGGCTGCCGCGGCGCCGTACGACGCGCAGCAAGGTGTCGTTGCTGACCGGCAGCATCAGCCTCTGCGCAAAATTCGCCGCCGGCCGGCCGCCCAAGGCAAGCCCGAGATGGTGGACGATATGATCAAGCCGCGCAGTCCGCCGGGCCCACGGCGCCAAGATATCGCCGGCAAAACGCTCGGCGAAAATCCGTCGACCACACAGCACCACGTCGCAGTGGAACCGGCGCGCTGCGATGACCAGACGAACAGGCTTACCCGCCATGGGCAGATCCGCCAGGCGCCGCTGATAGCGGCTGTGGACTCGTTCTGAGCTCGTTCCGCAGCCCGGACAGCGGCTCGCTCTACTCGCAGGGCGCACCGTGATTAAGAACGCCTTTCAAAACCCTTGTACTCTGATGCGGGCTGATTCATGAGGGGGAATGCGTGCTCCCCTTCTGCCCGAATCGCTTTGGCGGATCATCGAACG
>Ga0080006_1153948_pt1 | contig 26742 bp, 20 predicted proteins | sample RS3BMetagenome_FD_69209 | JGI IMG/M metagenome (GOLD analysis project Ga0080006, IMG submission 69209) | Ferric oxide microbial mat and aquatic microbial communities from Rainbow Spring, Yellowstone National Park, USA - RS3B (SPADES... ...
AACGCGCCGGCGTCGTTGTGGGGATCCTCGCGGCCCCCCTCGCAGATCGCGATCGCAAGGTCATCGCCGGCGGTCTGCTGGGCGGCGACGATCAATGAGTAGAGGTCAGGTGTGAGCCGCCGCTCCATCAGGCAAAGATTGCGGACATATCGAAAATAAACCGAGAGAAGCTGCGGCGTGACCCGGTCCGCCACCTTGGGTAGCCGATCCCGGAGCAGGTCGCGAGCGTGCAGGACCATCTCCTTGACGCCATCGACCGAGAGGTTGTCGTCGGGCGTCAGCTCGCGACGGCCTCGCTCGTAAAGGCTCGTCAGATAGGGCAATTCGCCGAGCAAGAAGACCAGGGTCTTGGGGTCGACCCCGAAGGTGATCACCGGCGCGAAGAAGCTCGACGGCTCGTCGACCTCGATCTGCCGCTGATACGCATCTCTGATCCAGGGCCAGTCCGTCAGCGAGCAGACCAGCAGGATCGACTTGTATCGATTCTCCATTTCTCGGAGTCGAGCCGCCATCCAGGCGATCCGCTGAGCATGCTGGCCCGGCCTCGGCGGTTCGAGGACCGGCAAGACGGCCGCGGCAAAGGCTTCGGGCCTGACTTTTTTCAGAGCATAGGCGTCGGGAAAGGCCGAGCTGGTGGTCTCGAATCGAGGCGTCTCCATGTCGATGAACGCCCGGGCCATCCGCTCGCCGATCGCCAAGCGGAGCGCGGCGATGACCCCCTGGCAGGGATCAATCGGGACGTAGCTGAATCCAGGACTCTCGTCCTCGGAAGAATCGGCGTCTTCCAGGTCGACGTCGAGCTGGGCGACGACCGAGATTGTCGGCAATTGCTCGATGGCCGCCTCGACGTCCTCCTGAAACGAGGGCGGAAGCGGCACGGCCAGACAGTCGTATGGTCGGGAAAGCAATTCTTCGCGGACCCGGATGGCGAAGTCGCCCGACCCGTGGATGATCGGCAAGACCCTGATCCGGGGGCCGATCCGCAGAAAGTCGTCGGAGGTGGGTGGGGCCATGATGGTTGACGGGTCGCGGGAAAGCGGATTCGATGCCTGGTGAAAATCCAGTCTCACCTCCAATCTATCCGACCCGCCCGGATTCGGCAAAGACCGGGACGGACCCATCCGACCGTGGCGATTGCCAAAAGCCCCCCTTGCGTACGATAATTGTCAGAGCGATCCGACCGGACCGATGGGGGGATGGGCCATGAGCCGAGACACCGAGGAGCCCCTCCCACCGAGGCGGCCGTCATCCAAAACCCGGGCTCCGCAGACGACTCTGTCCGAGGGACAGAACACCTTCGAGCCGGCCCCGAAAAAAAAATCGAAGCCAACGCCAGAAAACTCGAGTGGCTGGGAGACTCCCAGGGAGCCCAGGCCGGTCACGACCGGCCCGAACTGGGTCGAGCGGATTCTTTTCGGGTCGGTCAGCTCGGGACAGCTCGCGACCTTCTGCGGTCAGTTCGCTCGCTATCAGGACGCGGGCGTCGATCTGCTCCGGTCGCTCTCGAGCCTCCAGAAACAATTTTCCAAGACCGCGCTCGGGCCGGTGATCGCGCGACTGGAAACGGCCGTCCGAGGGGGCGAATCGCTCGCCTCGGCGATGGCTCGCGAACCCCAGGCTTTCGATAATCTGGCCCTGAGCATGATGCGAGTCGCCGAGGCCCGAGGAGGCGAGCCCGAAACGCTCCGAGGACTCGCCCGACACTACGAGGCCCGACAGCGGCTGATTCGCCAGGCCCGGTCGGCGATGATCTACCCGACCATCGTCCTGATCATCGCCTCGGCCGTCGTCTTGCTCATGACAATGTTCGTCATCCCCAAGATGGTCGACTTCATCGCCGACGGCCTGCGAGGCCGGGAAGTCGAGCTGCCCATGCCGACCCAGGTCCTCATGAACATCAGCCATTTCATGAGAGGACAGGGCTGGTGGCTCGTCCCGGTGATGGTCGTCGGCACGGTCTTCGGTTCGTTCTGGGCCTATCGGACGGGGCCGGGCAAGGCGATCATCGACGCCCTGAGCCTCTATGTCCCGGTCCTGGGCAAGATCCGCAAGAAGATCGAGACGACCCGGTTCGCCCGGACTCTGGGAGCCCTGCTCAACGCCGGGGTCGACGTCGGGACGTCGCTGCAACTGACCTCGGGCGTCTTGAACCTGTCCTCGTTCCGCCGTGCCATTCTTGGAGTCAAGGCCGAGGTGATGCACGGTACCGAGATGAGTGAGGCCCTCGAAGAAACCCACTGTTTTCCGAGCGACGTGATCGCGATCGTCAGTTCGGGCGAGGAGACGGGCAAGCTCCCCGAGTCGCTCGACAAGATCGCCGACGACTACGAGGAGCAGGTCGAGTACATGGTCAAGAACCTCGGCAACCTGATCCAGCCGATCCTGATGGTCGTCATGGGCGGGATCGTGCTGTTTATCGTCCTCGGCGTGATCCTGGCCTACCTTCAGATGATCAACTCGGCCATGAATTGATCCGGGCAATCGAATCATAGGGTGGGTCGAGCCTCAGGCGAGCCCCACCAGCCTTGACGAAGATGGTGGGGCTCGCTCGAAGCTCGACCCACCCTACACTTGGGTCGACCTGCGGTAAACTTGTTTAAACGTTATAGGTGCTCGAAGCGGTCGTGCCGCCCCGGCCGGTCCAGTTGGTGTGGAAGAACTCGCCTCGGGGCTTGTCGACCCGCTCGTAGGTGTGGGCGCCGAAGAAGTCGCGCTGAGCCTGGAGCAGGTTGGCGGGAAGCCGGCCGCAGCGGTAGCCGTCGTAGTACGACAGGGCCGACGACATGCACGGGACCGGAATCCCTTGCAGCGAGGCCGTGGCGATCACTCGACGCCAGCCGGCCTGAGCCCGGTTGATCTCACCCGTGAAGTACGGGTCAAGCAGGAGGTTGGCCAGCTTCGGGTTGAGGTCGAAGGCTTCCTTGATCTTGCCGAGGAAAGCGCTCCGGATGATGCAACCACCTCGCCACATCAGGGCGACAGCCCCGTTGTTGATCTCCCATCCGGAATCCTTGGCCATCGCGTTCATCAGTGCGTAACCCTGGGCGTACGAGATGATCTTGCTCGCGTAAAGTGCCATCTCGACGTCGTCGATGAACGTCTTGGGGTCGCCGTCGAACTTCTTGGTCGGGCCAGTGAGGATCTTTTCGGCCGCGACTCGTTCATCTTTCTGGGCCGAGAGGCAGCGGGCGAACACCGATTCACCGATCAGGGTCAGCGGGATGCCCAGGTCAAGCGCCGAGTTGACGGTCCACTTGCCCGTCCCCTTCTGTCCGGCCTTGTCGAGGATCAGGTCGACCATCGGCTGGCCGGAGGCTTCATCGGTGAAGCCGAAGATATCGCGGGTGATCTCGATCAGGTAGCTGTCGAGGGCCCCCTTGTTCCATCGGGCGAAGACCTCGTGCAGGGCCGGGGCGTCGAGCCCGCAGAGGTCCTTCATGAGATGGTAGGCTTCGCAGATGAGCTGGATATCGCCGTACTCGATCCCGTTGTGGACCATCTTGACATAGTGGCCGGCGCCTTCGTCGCCGACCCAGTCGCAGCAAGGGGTTCCGTCATCGACCTTGGCGGCGATGGCCTGGAAGATCGGCTTGACGGACTCCCACGCGGCGGGGTCGCCACCGGGCATGATCGAGGGGCCTTTCAAGGCTCCTTCCTCACCGCCCGAGACGCCGGTGCCGACGAACAGCAACCCCTTTTCCTTGAGGGCCTTGGTGCGTCGGGTGGTGTCGGGATAGTGGGTGTTGCCGCCGTCGATGAGGATATCGCCGGGTTCGAGCAACGGGGCCAGTTCGTCGATCACCGCGTCAACGGCGCCGCCGGCTTTGACCATGATCATGATCTTGCGGGGCCGTTTCAGGCTGGCGACCAGATCCTTGACGTTGTGACAGCCGACCAGTTTCTTTCCCTGGCCTCGTCCGCCGACAAATTCGTCGACCTTGGACGTGGTCCGGTTGAAGACCGCCACGGTATAGCCGCGGCTCTCCATGTTCAGGACAAGGTTCTCGCCCATCACGGCAAGGCCGATCAGGCCAATGTCGGCGCTCGGTTGTGCCATCGCGTTTGCTCGACCCGTAAGTTCTGAAGGGTAGGTATCGACCATCAAGGCAACAGGTCGGCCACCGCAATCTCGGATTGAGGGGCCGCCAGGGGTGCCATCCTACCCGACTCCGCCACGATCGTCACCTCAGCGTAGCGAAATCGTCCCCGACGCGAGGGATCGGGGCCGGGATTGCGGTGAACTTCGAGCTGGCGATCCGCGAGGTTGATGATCCAGTAGTCGGGAAGTCCCGCCTGGGCATAGAGATGCGCCTTGATCGTCCGATCTTTCCGCAAGGTCGAATCGCTGATCTCGACGACCAGAGCTGCCGTGGTTGGATGCACCTTGTCAAAGTCTCTGGATGAGCCCGCGACGACGGTGAAGTCAGGCTGAAGGAGGGATCGACGCCCTGTGTCCAGTGGCAAGGAGTCGCTCACGACCCAGCCTCTACCAAAGATGGGCCGAAAAACATCGTTACCGAGTCGCGTCGCCGTCGCATGAGGGGTGTTGACCGTCATCTCAAAAATGACCCCTCGAATCAACTCGACATGACGATCTTCAAAAAAACCGAGTTCATCCAGTTTCGAGAATTGCTCCACCGTGAAACGGAACAGGCCGTCGTGAGGTTTCCACGAATCTGACTTCTGGGTCCTCGGCTGTTTTGAACGGGATTTGTTCGTCATGGCCATGGATTGATCCTCCCTCACGAACGGGTGATCTCAGCACCATCTTTCGGTTGTGCCATCGATTGAGTTTGATCAGAGAGTTCTGAAGGATAGGGATCGATCATCACGGCAGCAGGTCGGCCACCGCAATCTCGGATTGAGGAGCCGCCAGGGGTGCCATCCTACCCGACTCCGCCACGATCGTCACCTCAGCGTAGCGAAATCGTCTCCGACGCGCGGGATCAGGGCCGGGATTGCGGTGAACTTCGAGCTGGCGATCGACGAGGTTGATGATCCAATAGTCGGGAAGTCCCGCCTGGGCATAGAGATGCGCCTTGATCGTCCGATCCTTCCGCAAGGTTGAGTCGCTGATCTCGACGACCAGCGCGGCCATGGTCGGGTGTTGAGTTTTCAAGAGATCACGGACCGTGCCCGCCACGACGTAAAAGTCCGGTTCGAGCAGGGACCGGCCCATGTCGAGAATTTTCATCTCTCGAACCAACCACCCGACTCCGAAAATCGAACGCAGGACCGCACCGGTCAGATCGGCCGAGATGCCATGGGGGGGATTGGTCGTCATCTCGTGGATGATTCCTTCGATCAGCTCGACCTTGCGATCCTCGAAGAAGCCCGATTCATCGAGCTTGCAAAACTGCTCGACCGTGAATCGGAACAGTCCGTCACGACGACGCCAGGGGCGTTGCTTCCGGGTCAAGGGGTGCCGGATGCCGGTGTCATTGATGGTCGCCATGCTTCAATCACCACTGAGCCGAGCTTCTCATCCTCAACGCGTCTTATCTGCCAGGTATTCAGCAACTCGTAACTGACCCAAGCAAGATTACAAGTCGCTTTGTACCAGAGAAACCTGTCAATGACCTCCTTTTCGGACGATCAAATCCGCTTCCACGGCGGAACCTCGGGCAAAAGCGCTTGATAGCTCGCGATCCGCTCGGTCATGTATGGTCCGGCGAAGGTCCCGGCATAGAACCGAGGCAGCCCCTCTTCGAGGAACCTTTGCCACGATTCCTCCTCGAAACCGGGCTCGATCGGATAGAAGAGGACGCCGTTGGCCAGCGCGGCTTGAAGGTCGCCGGGGGCGTCGCCGACCATCAGGACATGGGACTTTTCATATCCTTGACCCAGAGCCTGGGCGAGGACTTCCTTCTTGCTCCCGGCTTCTTGACCGGCGATCAGGGCGACGAGACCTCGGAGGTCGTGCTCGACCCACTCGCGTTCGAGGGCCTCGTTGGGCGTGGCGGAGACGACCATCACGTCGGCCTTGTTCGTCATCGCGTGCAGACTCTCGCGGACGAGCGGGAACGGTGGGACGTCGCGGACGATCTCCTCGATCGAGCGGTTGACGGCCTCGCTCCAGGCAAGAGCTTTGGCAAGATCGGGGTCGCCGGTCCGGTCGACCTCGGCTTTCAGCGCGGGGTTGCCCAGGCGGGTCTCGCGGGTCAACCACTCGCGGAGGCCGGTCAGAGGGGGAAGCTTGATGCCTCGACGGATGACCTCGGGCCGATCGGCCAGAACGTCGATCGTCAGGGTGAGGCCGGGGAAGCGGTTCGTGCCTCGCCACTTCGAGTAGAGGTTGAGGAACTCGGCCACCTCGCGGGTGGCCCGGCAGAGCGCGGCGAGTCCATAAAACTGGACGATGTTGGGGATGAAGCATTCCTTGTGCTTCACCTCCATCGTGTCGAAAACGCAGCCGTCGCTGTCGATCCCGATGAAAAAGTCGGACGTTTTTTGAAGCGGAAGGGGCGTCGAGCGAGGGTCAAGAGCGGACATCGATGTCGAGACCTCCGATGGGGTTAGATCGCGAATCGTAATGGTCCGGAGAGCGATTGTCCACATAGGGGTGGGATCGATTGCCAGTCGAACCGATCGATTTTCGTGGATAAGCGGTTTGGCAAGGCCCGGAAATAGCGAAAATAAGTTCGAACGACGTGGCGAAAAGTGAGATCGATCGAACTGGATCGGTCGATCACGTTTTGTGGGAATGACCCTCGTGTGATTGGCTCCATGATTGAATGGATCATGATCCACAATGATGGCCAGGTCCCATGAGATCACCGATCCCGTGGCTTTGTTTTGGAGCTGGTTTTGATTTTTCGTCAGCAGTCAGCCGAGTTCAGCATGATTTAACATAAACGTAGGGTGGGTCGAGCCTTGGGCGAGCCCCACCAGCCTTTTCTAGACAGGGCCCGCCATTCTTGTTTGAAATGGTGGGGCTCGCCCAAGGCTCGACCCAACCTACGGTTATGTCAGCAACGGAACGAAACGGAACGGTTGCGTCGTTTTCAGGCCGGTGGGTTTGAATTGGAGATTGGTGGGTTTGTCCTGGAGTTGGCTTTGATTTTTCGATCGCTTTCAAAAATCGTCGGCTTCCGTCGGGGCTGGTGTCACATCTCGCGACATCGGGGCTATCTCGATTGGGAAAGGAAGATTGGGCGTGAATCGGATGCACTGGTTGGCGTATCATGGCTCGGGCCGGGGAGCGCCCGGTCGGAAGTCGAGCCGTTCCGGCTGATGATCGACCTACCAGGCATGGCAGGACGCCCCAAGGAGCGTAGCGCCGTGGCGACTTCCGACAAATCGAAGCCGGCCGAGGCCGTGCCCTCCGACCTCTTGCCCATCATTCGCAATTCCGGCGTGCTTTCGGAGAAGCAGTTTCTCGAGATCCGATCGAAGGTGATCGCGGGCGATTATCCCCACGATCCCCGGTCGCTGGCGCAACGGCTGGTCCGCGACCAGTTGCTGACCGAATATCAGGTCAAGCGGTTTCTCAACGGCAAGTCGCACGGGTTACTGGTCGGCAGGTACGTGATTCTCGACCGGCTGGGCTCGGGGTCGATGGGGCGGGTCTACAAGGCCCACCACCAGATGATGGACCGGGTCGTCGCGCTGAAGATCATCGCGCCGGAGATCGTGACCAACGAACGAATCGTCGCCCGCTTCCAGCGCGAGATGAAGCTAGTCGGTCGGCTCGATCACCCCAACGTCGTCCGGGCCTACGACGCGGATCAGGCCAACGGGATGCTCTACATCGTCATGGAATACGTGACGGGTCGAAGTCTCGGGCAGCGGCTCAAGGAAGGTCCACTCCCGCCGGCCGAGGTCGTCAGCTACGGAGTTCAGGCAGCGCTCGGGCTCGGCCACGCCCACGACCAGGGGATCGTTCATCGCGATATCAAACCCTCGAACCTCCTACTCAACGACGAAAAAATCATCAAGGTGCTCGACCTCGGTCTCGGCGTGCTGGTCGATGGCGATAGCGAGTCGAACTTCGCCACCGCCGACGGCGTGGCCGTGGGGACGGTCGACTACATGTCGCCCGAGCAAGCCTGCGGTCGAGAAGTGGACGGCCGGAGCGACCTTTTCAGTCTGGGGTGTTCACTCTATCACTTGATCACAGGTCGGCAAGCCTTCCCGGGCGATTCGCCGATCGAACGGCTGGGTCGGCGGATCAACAGTCGGCCGGTGCCGATCACGGATCTTCGACCCGACCTGCCCTCTTCGCTGGTGGCGGTTCTCGACAAGCTCTTGGCCAACAAGCCGCACGACCGCTATCAGACCGCCGGCGAGGCCGCCGAGGCGCTTCAGTCGTTGATCAAGCAGAAGCGACCGGCCCAGGTGTCGGCCGCCCCGGGACCGCCCCGGAAGCCGGCCGTCGACCCGCCCGTGGAACCGGCGGCTGCCGAGCCCAATCCTTCGGCGATCCCGCCGGTGATCGTCACGGTTCGCCCGAAATTCCCGAGCTGGTTCCGACCGATCGCCGGACTGGCCGAACGAAAACCGGCCGTCGCTCTGGTGACATTACTGGGTGGCCTGGCGCTGACGTTTGCCGCTGGGCTCGGGCTGGGTTGGCTCCTGTTCAAGGGCTGAACCTCCGGCCGGGACCAATCGAGAGAAGTCAGCCGCCGAAGACGATGATCCGGTAGGCAATGGCCAGAGCCGCCGCATGCAATCCGGCGGCCTGGACGATCCAGACCGCGCGTCGAACGGTTGATGTCTCCACCGGAGCCCCTTGCATGGGTCCTCCCGGCTGGAGCCCGAGCGAACCATCGAGGGTCGCCATACCCCAGAGATCGGGCCGATCCGGATGGAGTCGGCCTTGCGATCGGCCAAACCGGAAGGCTGAACCACCGTCCTGACCCAGCAGGGCCGCCGAAAGCGAGAGGAGAAGCCAGGTCAACCGGGCCGGCACGAAACAGGCGATCTCGTCCAGCCTGGCCGTGGCAAAGCGAAAATATCGCGATCGAGGGCGGCCGTCGACAACCTCGGTTCTCAACGTGTCGAGAGCTTGATACGACCAGAGCCCCGCCGCCCCGCCGATCGCCAGCCAGAAGAGAGGGGCGATGACCTGCCGGGTGGACCGCTCGCCCAGCCTCTGAAGGCACGCCTTGCGGATTCCGGCCAGGTCGAGGCGACTTGCGGTCAGGCCGATCAGGCGGTTCGCGGCCCGTCGAGCTTCGGCCAGGTCAGCCATCCTCGCAACCTGAATTGTCTCACTCCGGAGTCGGCCCGATGAGAGACCCCAGGCGATGATCAGGGCTCGACCCACCAGAGTGCCAGGGCCACCCGCCAGCCTCAGAAGATCGACGGCGAGCCAGGCCAGGCTGCCCACCAGACCCATCACGATCAGATCGAGGATCAGACCCGCGATCAGCTCGGCTCTGGGGGTCTCACCTCGACGAGTCAGGACGCCTCGAAGTCCTCGATCAGCCAGCTCGACGAGCCGAACGATCGGCTGACAAGCTCTTGGCCGGCCGGGAAACGACCCCAACGCGAGGTCAAGAGCGACCCCCAGAGGAAGGGCACCGATCGCCCAGAAGTCCACCTGATATTCCAGAAGAACCGTCACCATGAGGGGCCAGCCTTCGGACCCTCGGTGGATCGATCAGGTGGCCTGGACTCCAGGATCTCGGCCAGCGTGGTCAAGAGCCGGTCGTTCTCCTCGGTCGTGCGAACCGCGACGCGGATCTGACCGCGAGTGGCGATCAGCTGGTCGTTACCGGTCAGGAGGGCACCGACCTCGAGACCGGGGAAATCCGAGCACTCGCGGACAAAAAGGCCGCGGGTCGCCAGGGCTTCCTGAAGCTGGATCGAATCCCAGTCGGTCTGAGTCAGGGAGACAAGGACCTGGTTCGCCAGTGGGGGAGCGGAGACGGGCCGGACCCGATCGGGCCAGGCGGGTCGAAGTCCGGGGATGTCCCAGAGGCGATCGACCAGCCTGCCGGTCTCGATCGGAACCATCGCCCGGGTTCGCTCGCGATATTCCCGATCATCGAGGGCCGCGATCGCGGCGGCCTCGGCGATGGCCGAGACGCTCCAGTGGTCCTGGTACTGGCGGATTCGCTTGACCATGTCGGGCGGGGCGATCGCGTAGCCGACTCGGAGGTTGGGGATCGCATAGAAGCTCGAAAAGGACCGAAGGACCAGGAGATTCTCGCGAGTCGCCGCGGCCGGAATCATCGATCGCTCGGCTTCGTCGGAAAAGAACGGAAGCAGGCTCTCGTTGACGACGGTCAGAAGCCCCAGGGTCTCGTCGACGAACCGGGTCAAGACCGAAGGGTTCCAGGCTCGCCCGGTCGGGTTGTCGGGATGACCGGTCCAGAAGATTCCGTTGGCCTGGCGAGGTAGAACTTCCTGCTCCCATCCCAGGATATGCTCGCCCCAGACCTGGGCGCGAAGCTCGTTCTGCTTGGAGACCCGGCGATACTCTCCGTCCGTCGGATCGACCAGGTGAGAAAGAGGTCGGGAAGGGTCGCCCAGGGCCTGGGCGTGGTAAGCCAGAACTTCTCGGAGCGACTGACCGATCAGGCCCAGAAGTTCCGTCGTCCCGGCTCCGACGATCACCCGGTCTTCGGGGACCTGATGATGCTCGGCGATCTTCGCGACCAGCCGGGGCGAACCGGGTTCCGAATGTCGGCCAATTTCCACGAGTGCGTTTCGAGCCGCCTCGACCGCCGAGTCGGGCGGACCCAGCGGGTTGAGGCTCGAGGAAAAGTCGAGCATGGGGAGGTTCCCCAGGCCGAGCTTCTTGCGGAGACTCGACGGGTTGCCACCGTGGTGGATCGGATGGTTCACAGCGGGGGACCTCCGGCCGGCCGTGCACTCATCCTGGATGCTCGGCCTGGCTCGAAGCCGGTTCGGTCGAGACTCGATCTGGCTCCAGAGCGGCCTGGAGAGCTTCGGCGAGGTCAGGATACAGGAACCGATAGCCCAGTTGCAGGGCCCGGGTCGGCAGGACCTTCTGGCCCTTGGTCACCACCTGCGCGACTTCGCCCAGCATCAGACTCAGGGCCAGGTCGGGCGGACCGATCGGGAGGAACGGACGATGGAGAAGCCTGGCCAGGGTCCTGGAGAAATCGACGTTGCGAGTGGGATTCGGTGACGTTCCGTTGATCGGCCCCCTGGCTTCAGGATGGTCGAGCGCCAGGAGAAAGATTCCCAGAATATCGTCGATGTGAATCCAGCTCATCCATTGCCGGCCGGTCGCGGGTCGAAAGGGATGGCCGCCATTGCCGATCGGGCTGGCTCCGCCGAGCTTGAAGATCGGCTCCATGATCCCGAGGGCCCCTTCCCCTTTTCCCAGGACGACCCCGGTCCGGATCGTCGCCAGTCGGACGCCCAGCGGTTCTACCTGCCGGGCGGCTTCTTCCAGCTCCCGACAGACGACCGCCAGAAAGTCGGAGCCCGAGGGGCTCGACTCAGTCAGTTCCTCGTCATCGTGGTTTCCGTAATAGCCGATCGCGGAGCCTTCGACCAGAATCCGGGGAGGTTGCTTGGCCCTGGCGATCGCCTCGACGATCCGCTCGGCCCCATAGACCCGGCTGTCACGGATTTGCCGCTTGATCTCGGCATTCCATCGTTTGCCGAAAACATTCTGTCCCGCCAGGTTACAGACGGCGTCGCAACCATCCACGGCCTCTTGCCAGGGTCCCTCCCTGGCAGGATCACCTTGCACGACCGTCAGATCTCGAAAGTCCGGATCGCGACGTGTTTCTTCGGCCTTCCTGGAGAGGATGACAGGAGTGTCGCCTCGGTCTTTCAAGTGACGAACCAGCCGGCGGCCGATCATACCCGTCCCGCCGGTGATAAAAACGCGCATGAAGGGCGACTCAATCGTTTTCCAAGGGCGGCTCGATCCGGCCGTAACCTTCTTGATATCTTCGGCCACCGTCAAGCTCTGGTCAAGTCTTCCGGTCAATGAACTCACGGTTACATAAATTCTATGTGGTCCGTCGTCAGCGAACACAGCATCTACTCGAAAGCCTCACGAAATCCGCCGAACTCGTGCTGTCGACAGGAGATCAGGACCCAAGGAAATGAGTCGAAGGGGGAGCAACCGATTGGATCGGGACGCGGCCGATGGTATCATGAAATGCTCGCGTCGAGGCGTCGATGACGCCAGGAGTCGTCCGGGTGTGTGCTCGCCAAGGCTGACCAAGGCCTATCCGCGAGCCGTGGAAGTCACCCGAGATGACCCGCCGCGGCGATCACCTGCACCGGGAGTCACGGCCACGATGAACTCCAACGTCCGCAACCTCTTCGACATCAAGCGACTGACCGGCTACAAGCGGCCGAGCCCGTTGATCCTCATCAACGGCCTGGCCGAGCAATCGGAGAGCTGGTTCGCCAATCGCCGCCAGCTGGCCCGCCATTTTGACGTCAAGGTCCCCGAGATCCTTGTCTACGATGGCGACTCGCTCCACCGGCATATCGAGGCCGGCGGCGAGGTCACGGTCGACTACCTGGCCGACCGACTGGCGACCTACCTGGAAGAGTTCGTTCAACGACCTCCTTATCATCTGGTCGGATCGAGCCTCGGCGGCCAGATCTGTCTGACCATGGCCGTCCGCCATCCCGACTTGATCTCCAAGCTCGTCCTGATCGCTCCGTCGGGCCTTTATGGCGATGAAAACTTGCCGGTGATGGAAGGGGTCAAGCGGAGTGATTATGACTCTTTGGTGAAGTCGGTCTTCCATCGTCGATCTCACTTCGCCACCGATGGACTGGTCGGGGCCATCGAGCAAAAGTTCCAGAGCCGGAAGTGGAAGAAGGGGATTCTCAGGACGCTTCGAGGGACCGTCGGCCATTCGGTGTCCGACCTTCTCGAACAGGTCCCGCACCCGACCCTCCTGATCTGGGGTTCGGACGACCGGGTGATCTCGGACGTCGCCGGCTCGATCCGGGCGGCCGAGCGAATGATCAAGGGGCGACAGGTCGTGATCCCCAAATGCGGCCACGCCCCGCAGATCGAGAAGTCGAGGCTGGTCAACACCTTGATCACCCGGTTCCTCCGCGACCGGCTCAAGGCGGTGCCTCCGATGCTCGATCCGGTTCGATTCCTTCACAAGGAAGCCAGGCCCACCCCGTCCAAGGTGGGCGGCCGATGAGCGACTTCTCGCTGTTTTTCGGCAAGTTCCTCAAGCATGGAACCAAGATCGCCAGCCTGGCTCCCAGTAGCCCCTGGCTTTCCAGGGCCACGGTGGGGAATGTCGACTGGGCCGGGGCCGAGGTGATCGTTGAACTCGGCGCCGGGACCGGGCCGATCACCCGGGTCATCGCCGATCGGGTCCGGCCCGAGACGAAGGTCGTCGTCCTCGAACGCGACGGCGACTTCGCGGCGATCCTTCGAGACCGGTTCGCCGGGCTGGCCAACTTCGACGTCATCGAAGGGGATGTCCGTGACCTGGCCGGGATGCTCGCCGATCGTGGGATCGGTCGGGTCGATCATGTCATCTCGGGTCTGCCGGTCCCGTCGTTTCCGAAGGATTTTCGACGCGACTACTTCCGGGTCATCAAGGACGTCCTGGCACCCGGCGCGGGTTATAACCAGATCACCGAACTCGCCCTGGTTTATCGAGGCCTATATCGCCAGTTCTTCGACGAGGTCAAATTCGTCTTCGAGCCCCGCAACCTCCCTCCGGCGGGAGCCTACTACTGCCGAGGAATCAAGGACCCGGCCTAGATGAACGCCCCCTCTCCGATCAGCCGGCTCGCCGGGGCCGCTCCGATCCGGTTGGCGGTGAACCGCGGTTTTCATGCCTATGCCCGACGCCGGACCCGGCTTCTCGGGATCGCCGATTCGGTCGAGGTCCAGCGCCAGACCCTGCTCAAGCTTCTCGGCCTGGCGAAATCCACCCGGTTCGGACTCGATCACGGATTTGCCTCGATCCGAGCGGTGGAGGAGTATCAGTCCCGGGTCCCGATCCGGACCTACGAATCGCTCTGGAATGAATATCTCAAGGACCATTACCCGCGATTCGAGAACCTGACCTGGCCTGGTCGAATTCCCTACCTCGCACTGACCAGCGGCACGACCCAGGGAGCCACCAAGTACATCCCGGTCTCCCGCGAGATGATCGCATCGAACCAAAAAGCGGCCAAAACCATGGTCGCCTATCATCTGGCAAGCCGGCCCCGTTCAAAAATCTTTCGAGGGAAAATCTTCTTTCTGGGCGGTTCGACCAGCCTCGAATCACCCGCCGAAGGAATTCGCCAGGGTGATCTGAGCGGGATCGCGGCCGAGGAAGCGAGCGACTTCCTCCGCCCCTACACCTTCCCGCCCCTCGACCTGGCACTCGAGACCGACTGGGACCGCAAGCTCTCGAACCTGGCCGAGCAATCCATCCATGAGCCGATCACCCTGGTCGGTGGTGTGCCGAGCTGGCTCCTGGCCCTCTTCGGTCGGATGCTCGACCTGACCGGCAAGTCCACCATGGCCGAAGTCTGGCCGGGCCTCGAAGTCGTGGTTCACGGTGGGGTCAAGTTCGATCCGTATCGACGGGCCTTTGACGAGATCCTTGGCGATCCTCAGATCCGGCTCCAGGAAACCTATCCCTGCTCCGAAGGGTTCATCGCCTTCGGCGACCCGGAATCAGGTTTGCTCCGATTGGTCTTCGATCACGGCCTCTTTTACGAATTCGTGCCCGCTGATGAGATCGACTCGCCCAACCCGACCCGACACTGGCTGGGCAACGTCGAGGTCGGGGTGAACTATGCGATCGTCGTGACCACCTGCGCCGGGCTCTGGTCGCATGTTATCGGAGATACGGTCCGTTTCGAGTCGCTTGACCCACCGCTACTGACCTTCACCGGCCGGACCAAGTACACCCTTTCCGCCTTCGGCGAGCACCTGATCAGCGAGGAGGTCGAGGCGGCGATGGCCCAGGCCGCCGAGGCCACCGGCGCTTCCATCCGCGAGTGGCACGTCGGGCCGGTCATTCATGGGGCGACCGGCCATCACCTCTTCGTGATCGAGTTTTCTCGGGAACCCGACGATCTGAGTCGATTCCGAGGTCTCCTTGACGACGATCTTTCGCGAGGCAACGCCGACTATCTGGCCCATCGCGTGGGTGATGTCGTGATGCCCTTGCCCAGGATGGTCGTCGCCAGACCCGGCGGATTCGAAGCCTGGATGCGATCGAGGGGGAAGCTGGGCGGTCAGCACAAGGTCCCCCGGATGGACAATGCCGGAACCTTGAGTCAGGAAATCGTCGGTTTTCTCCAGGCTCAAGAGCTGGTGGTTCGCGACCTTGCTCCCGGGGGTTGATTCTCCGGCGGGCGAACGACCCGTCAGGCCGCGTGACTCTTCTTCTCGATCAGGCGGGCGATCTGACCGACCGAGTCGAGGTTTTCGACTCCGGCCTCGTGAGCTTCCACGATGACGTGGAAGGTGTCTTCCAGGAAGACGACGAGCTTGAGGGTCCGGATCGAGTCGAGGATTCCGCCGGTGATCAAGGGAGTCTGGTCGGTCAGCTCCTCGGGATCTTCACCGGGCAGGAAGTGGTCGAGGATATAGGCGTGAACGGCCTCTCGAATTTCGGGCATGGTGACCTCCTTGTCTCGAACCCGGTCGAACCAGGCAATCCCTTGCTGGTCTCCCTTTGACGTTAACTGGCCTTCCCGACCGGGTCAATCCCGGCTTTTCTATCAAGCCATTCCTTGCGAATAACCGATTCAACCGTCAGGAGACGGCAGTCTCGATCGGGATGGCTGCTCGAAACAGGGCACGACCCGGTCTGACCCATTAAGGATATCGGCCGATGACCGCTTCGCTGCTCCTGGCCGTCTTGCGTCGGGGTCTTCTCGCCTTGATTCTGCTAGCGATGGGCCTGACGCTCACCGGCTGCGGAATTCTGGGGAGTCACGACCGCCAACCGGGGATCGTCGACCCGCACCAGCCGAAGGAGCTGGAAATGGTCTCGATGCCCCCTTATGTCATCGAGCCTCCCGACGAGCTCGAGATCTCGGTTCGACCGGCGTCCGTCGAGATTCCCTTGACCAGCGTGACCGTCCAGGCGGACGGCGTGGTCGACCTCGGCTTCGTTGGCGACGTCTACCTCGCCGGCTTGACCCTCGCCGACGCCGAGCGAAAGATCGCCGAACACCTCGAACCGATCGCCCGGAACAAGCAAATCAAGGACCCGATCGACGTCTCGGTCCGGCTCGTGAACGGGAGTCAGAGCAAGTATTACTACGTCCTGGGAGTGGTCACGACCCAGGGTCGGTTCCCGATCATCGGCAACGAGACCGTGCTCGACGCGATCCTCACCGCGGGCTTGCTCGCCAAGAGCCAGCCGGAAAAAGCGTATCTGGTCCGGCCCCACCCGATGAACGGGCAGGATCAGATTCTCAGCATCGACTGGGACGGGATCAAGAACCGCGGCGATACCACGACCAACTATCAGCTCTTTCCCGGCGACCGCCTGATCGTCCCCGGCGGCCGACCGCCGAACAAGCTCAGCGTCCTCCTCTTCGGTCGATGAGCCGGAATCAAGTGCTCGGACCTCACGTGTTCTTGCTCGGATTTCCCAGCGGCGACCCCTCATAATCGAGCAGCAACTCGGCGGGGTTGGTGTAGATGGCCACGCATCCCGCGTCCTTGAGGTCATGCTTGTCGAAGCCGCCGCAAAGCAGGCCGATCGTCTTGAGCCCCGCTTTGGACGCTGCGATCGCATCCCAGGGGGTGTCGCCAACAACGATTGCCTTCGACGGGTCCAGATTCCCCAACTTCGCCAGCGCGGCCTGGAAGATATCAGGATGGGGCTTGGATTTGTCGGCGTCGCCCGACGAGGTCTTATGCTCGACGAGGTCTTTGATCTCGGCGATCTGCTCGTACCGTTCGAGTTCCTCGGGCTTCGCGGACGAGGCCAGAGCGATTCGCTTGCCGTCGCCTTTAATCCGCTCCAGGAGTTCGCGGACCATCGGGAAGGCGTGGATGTGTGGGAGATATTCGTCCTTAAAGAAATTATCTCGTTCTTCGGAAAGAGTCTCGCCAAAGTGGTCGATTTCTTCGGGAGTCAGGAAGACCGGCATGAGCTGATCGCCCCCCTTGCCGATCTGGGCCCGGATGTCTTCGAACGGGATGTCGTGACCGTGTCGAGCGAAGGCCCAGAGCCAGGCCCGGGCATGCTGGTCGACGGAGTTGATCAGCGTTCCATCGACGTCGAAGATGACAGCCTCGATCATGGTGACCTCGCCTCGGTGGACTTCTTGACGATCAGAAAGGGTCGCCGCAGGCTCGGCGAGCATCAACCTCGAACCAGTTGTCCAGATAGTAGTGCCGGCCCCTGGCCCAGGCCCAGAGACTGGCGAGGAGGTAAACCGGGATGAACGCCCCGCCCCAGATCTCCACTTGCCGGACGTGAGCCTGTTCGTGATCCCGGCAGACGTCCAGGCAGCGGGGATCGCGGCCGATGATCGCATGACCCAGAGTCATCGCCGAGGCCGAAACCATCCGACGCTCCAGAAACCAGGTCGAGAACCCACCATAAAACTCGAACGCTCCCCGACGAACCTGGACCTTGCCTCCGCTTGCCAGAGTCAAGGCCCCAGCGGTTAGGCCGACCAGAGTCGTCGGCGCAGCCCAGAGATAGAGCATCACTCGACTGATCGGTCGTAAGGTGCGCAAAGTTCGTGACTCCCAGCCCTGGAGCAATTCAGGGGCCATATCTTCGCATTCTCGTCATCTTCCGGTCGGACCTGGATCGCGTCAACGTCCCGGGTCGGGTGGACCGATCCGAGCCGGCCGGGTAGATTCCGGGGCAGAAGAGGATGCTCCCGCTCTTAAATCAAGGACGGACCGATGGACTTCGGCCTCTCGGACGAACAAAAAGCCTGGCACGATGCCGCGATCCGGTTTGTCGATAAAGACCTGAAAGACGACCTCGACCTCGAAGCCCGCGACGAGGCCCGGACCTTCTGGCGGGAAGGCTGGCGACGCTGCGCGAGGTTTGGGCTCCAGGGTCTGCCGATCCCGACCGAGTTCGGCGGCCAGGGAATGGGGCTCCCCGTCACGATTGCCGCCATGGAAGGAATCGGTTACGCCTGCCCCGACAATGGCCTGATCTTCGGCATCAACGCGTCGACCTGGACCGTCGCCATCCCGATCCTCCTGCACGGAACGGAGGCCCAGAAACAGCACTATCTTCCCGGGCTTTGCGACGGCTCGATCGTCGGGGCCAACGGGGCGAGCGAGCCCGAGGCTGGCTCCGACATCTTCGCGATGCAGGCGACCGCCCGGCGAACTCCAGGCGGCTGGATCCTGAACGGACGGAAGATCTGGGTGACGAATGGTCCGGTGGCCGACCTTTTCGTTTGCTACGCCTCGACCAGTCCCGATCGGGGAATCATGGGAATCTCGGCGTTCGTCGTCCCGAAGGACGCCCCAGGGTTCCGGGTCGTCCGCGAAATTCGCAAGCTCGGGGTCCGGACAGTCCCGATGGGGGAACTGGCCTTCGAGGATTGCCGACTGCCCGCCGACGCCCTGCTCGGCCGGGAAGGCCGAGGTGCCGAGGTCTTCAATGCCTCGATGGAGTGGGAACGTGGGTCGATCCTGGCCAGTGCCCTCGGAACGATGCGTCGCCAGCTCGAACGGTGCATCGACCACGCCCGGAAGCGAAAACAATTCGGCAAGCCGATCGGCAAGTTCCAGGCGGTCGCCAACCGGATCGTCGAGATGAAGCTCCGGCTCGAAACCTGCCGACCCCTGGTCTACCGGATCGGCTGGCTCAAGGATCAAGGAAAAGATGCCACAATGGAGGCGGCCCTGGCCAAGCTCCACGTCTCTGATTGCTTCGTCAAGAACAGCCTCGACGCCGTGCAGATCTTCGGGGCCTCGGGGTTCGTTGACGAGACGGGAATCGAGCGTGACCTCCGCGATAGCGTGGGAAGCCTGATCTATTCCGGCACCAGCGACATCCAGCGAAACATCATCGCGCGGGAACTCGGGCTTTAAGGACAAGTCACCCCTGGAAACGTCGCGACCGGTCGGGTATCAAGGATCATCCCACCGACCCAGTCGCGTCAACCAACAGTCCGATAAAAGGGGACGAGCTCCCATGGACCCGATCGACCGAGAGTTCTCCGCCGACTCCCCGACCAGGCCGGCGGGGATGAATGAAAAGTTACTGTTCTGGGCCTGTTTCGCGTCGATCGTCGCGACCGCGTTCGGCTTCATCATCCGCTCGCAGATCGTCGGCGACTGGGCCAGAGAATACAACCTGAGCGCCACGGAAGTCTCGAAGATCAACGGCGTCGGACTCTGGCCCTTCGCCATCAGCATCGTTCTGTTCAGCCTGATCATCGACAAGATCGGCTACGGCAAGGCAATGGTCTTCGCGTTCCTCTGCCACATCAGCTCGGCGGTGTTGACCATCCTCACACCGATGATCGCCAAGGATAAGGAATCGGCTTACAACCTGCTCTATTTCAGCACGTTCATCCTCGCGCTGGGCAACGGGACGGTCGAGGCCGTCGCCAACCCGGTCGTGGCCAATCTCTTCCCTCGCGAGAAGACGAAGTATCTGAACATGCTCCACGCCGGATGGCCCGGCGGCCTTGTCCTGGGCGGGATCATCGCGCTGTTCATGGGAAGCGTCAACTGGCAGTACAAGGTCGGCCTGATCTTCCTGCCGGTGATCACCTACGCGATCCTGATGATCGGTCGGAGATTCCCGGTCAGCGAACGAGTGACCGCCGGCGTCTCGTTCCAGGCGATGCTCAAGGAGGTCGGCGTGATCGGCGCGGCGATCATCGTGGCGATGATCGTCCGCCAGCTTGGCGACACCTTTGCCCTCAGCAACGTGGTCCAGGTCGCGATCTGGGCGGTGATTACCCTCGCCTACGGGGCGTTCATCGGCTTCTCTCCCGGCCAGCCGATGTTCATCCTCCTGATGTTGATCATGATCCCGCTGGCGACGACCGAGCTGGGCACCGACGGCGTGATCTCGATCCTGATGGAGCCGGTGATGGTCAAGGATTTCGGTATCCCGGGCGGCTGGGTGCTGGTCTACACGTCGTTGATCATGCTGATTCTCCGGTTCGTCGCCGGTCCGATCGTTCACAAGCTCTCGCCCCTGGGTCTGCTCTGTGTCAGCTCGGCGGTGGCGGCGGCGGGCCTCCTCTTCCTGTCGCAGTCGACCGGCGGGATGATCCTGGTGGCGGCGACGCTCTACGGTCTCGGCAAGTCGTTCTTCTGGCCGACGATGCTGGGCGTGGCCGCCGAGCAGTTCCCCAAGGGGGGCGCTTTGACCCTCAACACGCTGGGCGGTCTGGGGATGCTCGCCGTCGGCGTGCTCGGTGCGCCGTTCCAGGGGTTCGTTCAGGACAACCGGGCCGACGGGATGCTCAAGGCGACCAACCCGGCGGTCTATGAAAAAGTGATCTCGAGGCCCAAGCCGAGCGTCTACGGCGAGTATCGAGCCATCGACGCCGAGAAGGTCAAGACCCTGCCCGAAGCGGATGTGAGCATGGTGACCTCGATCGAGGATGCCGCCAAGCGACATGTTCTCCAGGTCACCGCCATCTTCCCGACGATCATGCTGGTCGCCTACCTTGGCCTGGTGATTTACTTCCGGACCAAGGGCGGGTACAAGCCGCAGATCATCATCTCCGAGAAGGAAGAAGCCTTGCTGATGACCGGTGGGGCGGTCGGGCCGGCGGATATGTAAGCCGCTTTGATGGGATCGGTGAGCCCGGCCCTCCTCTTTTTGGCAATAAAAGAGAAGCCGGGCTCATTCGTTCGCGTTTCTCTGGATTCGAGGGATCAACGATCTCATGTCCAAGATCCCGCCAGCCAGTCCCGAGATCGAGCGAAAGCCCTGGCAGACCGGGCTGGCACCGGTTTACATCGGGACATTTCTCTGGATCGCGTTTTTCGACCAGCTCGGGCGTCGAGCGCTGCCGGTCGGTGGACTTCTGCCCTCGGTCCTGGGCGCGGCGGTCGCCGGGCCGCTCGCCTATCTCCTCCTCTTCCGCCCGTCGGCGCTCTGGGGGCATCGGGTCGGCAAGCCGCTCGGCGTGATCGCGACCAGCACCTTCGGCGTCCGAGGCGCGGCGATCGTGCCGGGGCTTCTGATCGGAGTCGCTCAGATCGTCCTGTACGCTGTCGCGGTCGGCTACGCGATCGAGTTGACGTTTCAAAGTCTGGTTCTCGTCGGTCTGGTCAATCCGGCCGCGCTCCGACCGATCCAGACCGGCGGCGCGGTCCTGAAATCCCCGCTCTTCCTGGCGACGGCTCTGATCTGGGCGATCCTGACGGCCTTGATCAGCATCCGGTTCACTCGCTGGATCGCCTACCTGATGCAGTATTTCCCGATCTTCCCGGCCATTGCGATCGGCGTGGCGATGATGGTGATGATGGTCGGCCTTCGCTCGTTCGTGCCGACCGAGATTGACCCCGCCCAGCCGGGGATTCGCCTGACGATCGGAGCCGCGAGCTTGCGGTCGTTCCTCCTGACGCTTCAGTGGGTCTTCGCTTTCTCGGCGATGGGCGGCCTAATGGCAGCCGACTGGGGCTCGGCCAGCTTGACCCAACGAGACGTGACCACCGGCGGATGGGTCGGTGTCGCTCTCGCGCCGGCGATCCTGTCGGCGCTGGCCTTGATCTCGGTGGCCGGTTACCAGGGGTCGCTGAGGACCGAACGGATCTTCGAGGAGTCGCGAACGACCCGGTCGACGATCCAGGAAATCGGCCCTCGGGGTGAAATCGGCTCGACGGGTCCGGTCTCGGGTCTCGATGCTCCCTCGTTCACCTTTCGAGCCGTCGCCAATGGCGGTTTTGGCCGCTATCTCGGCGGTTTGATCCTGATCACGTTTGGCCTCGCGTCACTGGCACCGGCCGTTTACTCCTCGTTCACGTTCGGTCTCCAGTTCAAGGCGCTGGGGCCGGGGATCTCGCGGCTGACCTGGACACTTCTGGGCGCCTGCACGGCCTGGCTCCTGATCGTCGGAGGCTGGTTCGATCGGACCGAGCAAGTCTTCAACCTTCTGGGAGCGAGCTTCGCCCCGGCCGCCGGCGCGATCGCCGCCGATTATCGACGCCACAAGGGGAAATGGCCTGGCCCTCGATCCGGAATCAACCCGGCCGGACTGATCGCCTGGCTGATTGGTCTAGGAGTCGGATTAACGCCAACAATCGCTCGAACCCTCGGAGCCAGCAACCTGGCCCTGCTCCAGCCCGCCGCTCTGGCCGCATTCGTCGCTGCCTTCCTGGCCTATGAGATCCTGGCCCTCTTCCGGTTGGAGTCTCCCTTCACCGAGCATGGCTGGGCGGTCCCGGAAGGATCCGACTCGGCCATATCCTGACATTTGTTCAGTTTGAGGTTGAAGTCGAGCCGGTCGACGATCAGAATGGAACCATCACCGCCGGACGGGGCGAGGGGATGGGGATGCCTTCGATGAACCGGCTCGATGACAGTCTTGACCCATTCTTGCCCGCCGTGGCCGACTGGTTCCGGACGACTTTCGGCGAGCCGACCCCGCCGCAGAGGCTGGGCTGGCCGGCGATCGCCGGGGGATCGCATACGCTTCTGTTCGCCCCGACGGGATCAGGCAAGACGCTCGCGGCGTTTCTGGCCTGTCTCGACCATCTCTGGCGACACCCTCGCGAGAAGCCCGGCGTCCGGATTCTTTATGTCTCTCCTTTGAAGGCTCTGAACAACGACGTCTCCCGGAACCTTCAGCTTCCGCTCGACGGGATCATCGCGACCAGCCTCGCCAGGGGCTCACCGTTGCCTCCGCTGACCCTGGCGGTCCGGACCGGCGACACCCTGGCCAAGGATCGCCAGCGGATGCTCCGCAAGCCGCCGGATATCCTGATCACGACGCCCGAATCGTTGCACCTGATGCTCACGAGTCGGGCGCGGTCGACGCTGGGCTCGCTCTCGCACGTCATCGTGGATGAGATCCACGCCCTCTGTCCCAACAAGCGAGGCGTCTTCCTGGCCTTGCTCCTGGAACGGCTCGAAGCGATCAACCCATCGAGCTTCGTCCGCGTCGGCCTCTCGGCCACGCAGCGACCGCTCGAAGAGGTGGCCCGTTATCTGGGTGGGTCGCGGCCGGTGACGATCATTGACGCAGGCCGTCGCAAGGAGCTGGATCTGGGGGTGATCGCCCCGTTCGGAACCGGTGGCCCCTTGCCCGGAAACTCGATCTGGCCGGCGATCGAGAAGCGGTTGTTCGAGCTGATCGCCGAGCATCGATCGACGATCATCTTCGCCAACAACCGGCGGGTCGTCGAACGCTTGACGAGCCAGCTCAATGTCCTGGCCGAATCGGAACAGGCGACTCCGGTCGACCTCGACCTGCCCGCCACGATCGTCGCCCGGTCGCACCACGGCAGCCTGAGCCAGGAGGAGCGCCGCGAGACCGAGGAGGCGCTCAAGCGAGGCGACCTGCCGAGCGTGATCGCCACTGCTTCGCTCGAACTCGGGATCGACATGGGGGCCGTCGACCTGGTCTGTCAGGTCGGCTCGCCGGGTGGGGTGGCCCGGGGACTTCAGCGAGTGGGCCGGGCCGGTCACGTCGTCGGTCGGGTGAGCAAGGGGCGGATGATCGCCCGGACCCAGGCCGACCTCCTCGAATCGGCGGCCCTCGCCCGGGCGATGGTCGCCAATGAGGTCGAGACGCTCCGGGTCCCGACCAACTGCCTCGACGTCCTGGCCCAGCAGGTCGTCGCCTGCGTGGCCGTCGAACCCTGGGACGTTTCTGACCTTCTCGCCCTCGTCCGCCGGGCCTACCCGTATCGCGACCTCTCGGCCGAGGCCTTCGAAGGGGTCTTGAAGCTGGTCTCGGGACGGTTCCCGACCGCGACCTTTCGAGACCTCCAGCCCCGGGTGAGCTGGGACCGCGTCCGGAACCGGCTCAACCCCCTTCCCGGCTCGGCCCGGCTGGCCCTGACCGGTGGCGGAACGATCCCCGACGCCGGCCAGTATCCGCTCTTTCTCGGCGAGGACGGGCCGAGGCTTGGCGAACTGGACGAAGAATTCGTCCTCGAACGGCGGGTGGGTGAGACCTTCGTGCTCGGCACCTCGACCTGGCGCATCGAGGCGATCGAGGCCCATAAAGTGGTGGTCTCGAAGGCCGAAGGCCAGGCCGCGATGATGCCGTTCTGGCGAGGCGAAGGTTCTCCCCGAACGCATGAGCTGGGCGAAAAAGTCGGCGTCCTCCGCCGCGAGGTCGCCGAGCGACTGGCCGACCCGAGCGTCCTCGACTGGCTTCAAGCCGAGTGCAAGCTCGAAGCCTCGGCCGCGAAGAATCTGCGCGACCACGTGGCCCGCCAGATCCGGGTGGCCGGGATGGTCCCCGACGACCGGACGGTCCTGATCGAGACGTTTCGCGACCCGACCGGCGAGGTCGGCCTAGCCGTTCTCTCACCGTTCGGCGGCAAGCTTCACATGGCGCTCAAGCTCGCCTTCCAGGGGAGGCTCAGGCAGCGACTGGGGATCTCGGTGGCCTGCCTCCACTCGGATGATGGCCTCCTAATCCGGTTGCCCCGAACCGAGTCGCCGCCGCTCGATCTGTTCGAGGGGCTCACATCGAAGCTGGCCGAAGACCTGATCAAAGCGGAACTCGGCGATAGCGCCTTGTTTGGCCTCCGGTTTCGCCAGAACGCCGGGCGGGCCTTGCTGATGCCCCGGCCCGACCCCTCGAAGCGAACCCCGCTCTGGCTCCAGAGGCTCCGGGCCAAGGACCTGCTCCAGGTCGTCCGCAAGATGACTGACTTCCCGATCGTGGTCGAGACCTATCGCGAATGCCTGGTTGATGACCTCGATCTGCCCAGGCTTCGCTCATTTCTCGACGCGATCCAGGATGGGACAATCCGGGTCATCGCCCGCGAAGGAGCGATCCCGTCGCCGTTTGCCTCTGACCTGATCTTCAAGTTCACCCAGACCTTTCTTTACCAGTGGGACGAGCCGAAGCGCGACCCGGCCCGGACCGGCGACCCGGTCGCCCCTGCCCTGCTCGACTCGCTGCTCGAACCGGTGGCGATCGGTCGGGTCGAGGCCCGGCTTCGAGGTCTCGGGCATCCGCCCCGGACCATCGACGAGATGGCCGAGGCCCTCCGGACCCTGGGCGATCTCACGCCCGGCGAACTGTCCGGGCCGATGCTCGGGTTCGTCGAGGACCTGAAATCTCAAGGCCGCGTCATCCCGATCGAACTGGCCGGGACGATCGAACCGGTGCGCTACATCGGTGATGAAGACAGCTCACTTTACGAGCAAGCCTTTGGATCGAAGCGGGTCGAGTCGGCGATTTCTTCGATCGTTCGGCGGTTTCTTCGGAGTCATGCCCTGGTCGGGCTCGACGATCTGACGGCGCGTTATCCGATCGGTCGGGGGCTGGCGACCGATCTTCTTGAACGCTTTGCCGACGAGGGCGGGCTGGTCCGGCTCGACCCGATCGAAGGCTCGGACGCTCCTCGATGGGCCGACCGGGCGAACCTGGAGGAGGTCCGTCGGCTCTCGATCGCGATCCGGCGTCAGGAGAGCGTCGCGGTTTCACCCGAGGCTTTCGCCGACTTCGTGGCTCGTCGCCAGAACGTCCATCCGAGCGACCGCCGCGAAGGTCTCGCGGCCGTTTCCGTGGCGATGGAGCAACTTCGAGGGTTTGCCGCCGCTGCGGATCTCTGGGAGTCAACTCTCTTGCCAACCCGGATCAAGGATTACCGAGCCGCCTGGCTCGATGAGTCGCTGGCTTCGGGGGACTGGACCTGGCGAGCCGAGGCTGACTCGAAGGGCGAGCCCCGGGTTGCGTTCGTGCCTCGCGAATTCGCGGGTCGCTGGCCAACTCGCGACGAATCCGCCGAGCTGTCGGCACCCGAGCAACAGGTACTTGACCATCTCGAACAACGCGGCGCGTGCTTCGTGGACGAGGTCGCCCGGAAGACCAATCTGGGGCCGTCGGCAACCCGCCTGGTTCTGGAAAGCTTGATGAGGCGAGGGCTGATCACCAATGACCGATTCGATCCGCTCCGACCCGGCGGTCAGGCGATGGCCGAGGCCCTGGCGCACAGGGACGCCGACCGATTGGCGCAACTCGTGCGCGAGCATCTCCAGGGCACACTCGACTGGCTGCAGCACTATATCCCCGATTGACAGAACTGAGAGGAGTTTCGTAGGTGCGGCTTGCGACGCTGAGCGATGGCACGGACCGCCAGGTCTGCGTCAGCCGCGACGGACGGTGGCACCCGATCGCCGACGGCGACGGCGCGGGCCGCGAGGCCATTCTGGCGGCGCTCGGTGACCCGTCGTGGGCGGACGAGCGGGCCGGGCCGGCAGTCGGTGATGGCTTCGTGCCCGTGATGCCGTTCGTGCCGCTCCGGGACGTGTTCTGCCTCGGCAAGAACTTCAGCGCCCACGCCGAGGAGTTCTCCCGTTTCAGCGGGGACCAGAACGTCGTGCCGCAGGCGCCGATCGTGTTCACGAAGTCCGCCGAGGCCTTGTGCGGGCCGACTGACATCCTGACCGTCGACGCCGAGCTCGCCCACGCTCTCGATTACGAGGCTGAGCTTGCCGTCATCATCGGCCGGGCTGGTGCCCGCATATCCCTCGACGAGGCGCTCGGCCACGTGGCTGCATACTCGGTCCTGAACGACACGACGGCCCGGGATCTCCAGCGCACCCACGCCCAGTGGTACCTCGGAAAGTCGCTGCGGGCAGCGACCCCATGGGGTCCGGTGCTGGTCAGCCCCGACGAGCTCGGTTCCTTCCCGCAGCGGGCGATCGGCGCGGCGGTCAACGGTGA
>Ga0080006_1155704_pt1 | contig 26728 bp, 33 predicted proteins | sample RS3BMetagenome_FD_69209 | JGI IMG/M metagenome (GOLD analysis project Ga0080006, IMG submission 69209) | Ferric oxide microbial mat and aquatic microbial communities from Rainbow Spring, Yellowstone National Park, USA - RS3B (SPADES... ...
CCCCGAGGCCTAGAGGGTTACGCCCCATTATGGGCGCTACTCTGTTGTGATCCACGATAAAGGAGAGGGGCTTCCTCACTCTTGAAACTACTATACCTGTAGCCTTCTTCAAGATATTTAATGCACCATTCAAGTCGGAATGAAGCTTATGCCCCTTAGGGCAATTAACTACTCCCCTCGGCCCCCTCTCGACTTGAACACCATGATAAGCACAGATACGTGAGGTGTTGTACTCAATGACCTCAAACACACGAATACCGTATTCTTGAGCCTTCAGTTCTATGATATTCATCAACTCACGATAAGACCACAAATTCACGGTGAACTTATTACCCTTATCCTGCGCAATATTGAAGGGGTAGCCGAGATAGATCGTGGATACGCCTCGCTCATGTAACTCCCTCATAAGGTGGGAAGCGAAATTCCTATACAGGTGGAGAAGCCTCCTAGTTAGTTTCTTGAATAGTCTCCTCTTCTCCCTATTAAGCTCATAATACGCCTCATACTCCTCAATATTCTTCATCTTGCTTGATAAGGATTGTACCTCACTTATCTTGTTTTGTAGGTAGAAGTAGTCCTCCTTAGCCCTAACACCCTTATAGAGCAACCACGTGCCATCATCAATAATAACACTGCCCAAAACATTAATACCCATCTATAGCTGCGACTCTATTACCCTTGGGTGATTCAACTTGAATGATCTTCCTCTCCCCCTCACGACGTGCTTACTCCTCCTTCCCCTCCTAGTTACCTCGACACCAACCTCCACTGGGATGGAGGCATACCAAGCATTTCCAACCTCGTCATAGTATATTTCTAGTCTGCCTTGTTTTCCAAGCCACCTTAACCTACCCGTAAAACTGATTTTCATCTTGAAGTACTTGAGGATTAGCTTATGATTTTTCTCATCCACTACATAATTATCCTCCCTCACGACTAGGAGGAGCTTCCTCCCACTCTCATCCTTCCAATAACTTGGCGGCGAAACGTGATTCATGTGAGGAGGCAATTTGTTTTCCTTCCTCAGTTTTAGGAGGGAGAAGAATGAGTTCCACGCCTCATTATTCTTATTAAGCACTTGCTGCGCATTGGCGCTGCCCAATTCATCCTTATACTTCCCATAATACTTATCATACGTCCCCTTAAAATCAACCCTCCCCTCACGAAAGAATTGCTGCCTCCTCTCGTAGTTAATCTCGTTAAACAACTTGGCCGAGATGTTGGCTAGCCTCCTCAGCTTCCTTTCCTGGAACCCATTTGGGAGGAGGCGAACCAAGTTAGTCCTCTTATTGTGTTTAACTTCTTTGATGCCTTCTCCCGGTATTGCGGGGGGAATCGGCCTCCGCTCCTCATTCCCAAGAAATTGACCAGGAGAGGGCACCAAAAAAAAAGAGGCGTTTAGGCTTAAAAAAACTTTTCTATAAGGGACTACTCATCCCCGCCCTGAAGGGCGAGGCTTTCCGCCCCCTTAACCCCCATTTTGGTAAAAATGTTGGCTTAAATATCGCGTCAAGTTTTAATAATCCATATAGTTATATATGTATGATGCAGCCCCAAGTAAGCGCGAAGCTAGCTCTGCTTCTAATAAAGGAGGCATCAAGCAGAGAGACCCCAGTAAAATTGAGGTATTGCAAGGTTTATAGAACTATCAAGCACTGGTTGGGCAAGGAATACGCAGACTATATACTGGATAGGTTAAAGAGCGGCGGCATCATAAAAATAGAGGGGGAACGAATAGAAGTACTGAAGCCAGTGCAATCAACGGAATCAATTGATTCCCTAGCAAGATCAGCCAGAAGCATAATATTCAATATGCCTGCTTCCCTCCCCCCTCAAACCTAATGCGCTTTTTGGAAAACTTGTAGAGCTGAATTCTCGAATTGCCTTATTATAAGATTATGGATTCAAAGGAGGCGGAAAACATCGCCCCTTTTAAGCGGGAGAGGGCTGCATTATTCACGTTTATGCAAATCTTTTTGTATTTATTATTAACTGATTTCGTGGAGAGGTTACTGAGGCCTAGGGAGGCTTGCCAACTCCTAGGTACTTCGTACTCAACGCTCCTACGATGGATTAGGGAAGGAAAGATAAGGGCGGTAATGACTGAGGGCGGGAAGTATAGGATTCCTTACAGTGAGATAAAGAAGTACCTGGAGGGGAGAAGTAAGGCTGTAATTTACGCAAGGATCTCCTCGGCACACCAAGGAGAGGACTTGGAGAGGCAAGTTAACTTTGACTAATGCACATACGCAAGAACTAGTTGAAGATCTGTTCCATAATTACGTTGTTCGCTGGGGAAATTTATGGTATGAGGAGCCACAAGAAGACAATCCTAGTTCAGGGCGTAAAAAGCTGATGGGTGAGTTGAGCAAAGAGGACGGTGAAGGGCGAAGGTCGGGAGTGGGGACTTCCAGAAGCTCGTGGAGGTCCTGGAGAAGTATGGGGAGGACCTGGAGGATGCGTTGGTGTGTGGCTTGAGAAATGGGGTTGGCTCGTTCGTGAAGCTCAGGGCTGGTATGGGGCTGAGAAGGAGAGGCGTAGGGGCGTCGTAGACTTGTACAACTTGAGGAGGCTGGGGATGGGGGCCCTTGCCGTTGGGCTCGACAGGGCACCATGACCCGCGCATGATTAGGATGAGCGTGTGGCCGAGGACCAAGTCCCCACGCTCAATCATGATTGAAGATAAAATGAGTGAAATGAGAGCATAGGGACAAACAGTCAGAAGCAATAGTTACTTTTAGCTTAAATAGTTTAGCTTAGATAGTTAAGTATAGCAACGCTTAAATATATAGTTTGCTTTTTTATTTATGCGAGGCTTATCTAGGTTCGCGTGGGTCGTGATTGTCGTGGTCATCATTGTGGTAGTGGTGGCGGCCGTCGCGGCGGTAACATATAAACCATCTACGTCGAGCGTTCAAGCGGCGAAGGCGCCGCTAATATTCTACACGTGGTGGGCCACGACGGGTAAGGTGGCGCTGAACCACTTAATACCAGCATTCGAAAACCAATACCACCTAAACGTGACCCCCATGATTACGCCGGGCGCTGGGGGCACCAACGCCAAGTACGCAATACTAACGCTAATAGAGGTTGGGAAGTCTCCGGCAATGTTTCAGAGCCTAGTTGGCGCCAATATGTTGAGTTACGTTGAGTCGGCCCCGAATGGGGTTCACACGTTCCTGAACCTAACCCCGATACTGATGAGGGAGGGCATATTAAATCATGTGGTTACTCCAGCATTCGAGGCCGCTGCCTATAATGGCACCATACTTAACGTGCCGGTGAGCGTCCATAGCGGTTTCGTTCTTTACATGAATCTAAAGCTGCTCAAGAAGTATGGTCTCCCCATACCGACTAATTTAACTACCTTGGAGTACGATACTGTGAAGCTGGCTCAGCACGGTGTTACTCCCTGGATGGTGCCTGGCGCAGATGGTGGCTACGATCAGGAGCAGCTGTGGTTCTCCATTTTCCTAGCCCTCGGCGGGCCTCATTTAATGGATGAATTGGTGTATGGAACCATTCCAATCAATAACGCCACGTTCCAAAGGATATTCAATGAAACTAATCAATTATTCATTAACTTCACTTCATATAATTATCCCGGCTGGCAATCAATGACGTGGACCCAGGGAATAGCGTTGGTTGCGCAGGGGAATGCAGCATTTGAGGTTGATGTTGATTCGGCTACTAATTACCTCTATGATTTTCAGAACATAACGACTTATCCGGCCGTGGAGCCATACATCTCCTGGAGCAATGTGACTGTGGTTGCCATGCCTTTCCCGGGCACGCAGAATTATTTCCCGCTCGTGATGGATGCGGTGGCTATACCGGTTGGTCCCCAGGAGAATCAAGCAATTCAATTCATGAATTTCTGGGTATCGTATGCTGGGCAGGAGATTTGGACCAAGTGGAAGGCGGTGACGTATTACTTAAATGGAACTGATTGGTACAATACGCCTCAGCAGTGGTATATGTATAAGCACTTGCTCTCCACTTCCCCTAATGACTTCGTCATAGATCCCTTATCCCTATTCGCTGACGTGGATGGCCAGATATATAGCGCATTAATAACGCTGCAGGAAGAGGGATACTCTGCCCTGCCCTTCTGGAACTCGACATTCGCGTCAGCAATGCATCAGGAGGAGAGCGAGTGGTTGGCCGCCGCTAAGCTTGGCCTTGGCTACCTAGGGTTCCCTGGCCACCCATTCGGTGATTACTACCCACCATGGGTTAACTCAAACAATCAATAAACAACTTATTCTTTTCACTTTTCACTGCTTTTTGCTGCATTCCGGTAAATCCAGTTTTTCCCATATAATTCGCGTATTATGTTATCAGCAACCTGACCTCCTCCCCGCCCTGAAGGGCGAGGCTTGCCGTTAGTTTTATCATCTCTACATCCCTGTAGTATGGGCGATTCATGCATGTGAATCTCCATGCGTAGGGACTTGCATGGAGTCCTGAGGAGCGGTCCCTCGATTGTTATTATCATTACCTCATCATCATGCATTAATGCATCGATTAGCAAGTCATAATCACGGACCCAATGCTCCACCTTGGCGCACTCAATATATGTTCCCGATTTACTGCATTTAAGGCTGGGGCAATCCATTGGAGCTTTTCGGCGGCGATGCATTTAAGCTTGGGTCCACATTTTAATTAAGAGGACAATGCTAGGTCAACGCATTCCTTTTCATCTTGCAGTAGCGTAATATGCTCATCCACGGGGATTTATCTTGGATGGGGGAGTGAACTATGGGGTTATTAGTATTTTTATATTGCTTTCTGCTTTTTTGATTAATTTGGCTAACTTAGCCCATGATTTTGTCTTTATCATTATCATGTTTCCCTCCTTTTCGATATCTAGGCCTAGGTCATTTATGTAGTCCACTATTAAGGCAAATGAGTGCTCGCCTATTATAGCGACATAGAAACCATTTGGGTCCCTACGCTTGCTTATATTTAATGCATTGAGATCTATTTGAACCATCATCATGATGTTTAGGTTCCCTCCTAAAAATCCTTCGCTTAATGGCGCAGCATTTATTAATGGTTTTCAGATATCGGTTTCGATGACAGATAAGGTAATGGTGGCATCCAGCAACGGCATGGTTACTGGACCTGGAGAGGGCGAGTACCTGATAATCTATGAATCAAGCGGCGATGGGTTAATGGAGGTGGGGAGGGAATTAAATCCAGGATTAAATGCGACAATGCATAGAGGCCTCTATGCATTGAAGAGAGCCAAGGAGATAGGCGCCTCATCGATAGTGGTAACGGAGATAGGGCCACCGGGTTATAGAGCGGCCCAACAATGGGGATTAACCGTGTACGTAGTGCCTGAGGGGACAAGCATAAACGATGCATTAGCAATGTTAGCGAGCGGCAAGCTAAGGCCAGCAACGGGCCCAACCCATGAACATGGCCACCATGGACATTAAGCCGTGCAATTATGTTAAAAACAAAAAAATTAAGCTGGTTCTTCATTTTTCTCAATGAAATATTTGTGGAGAAAAATTTAATATTTAATTAAATCATGGCGGTACCAGTGAGGATTCCCTTATTCATTGAATTCGGTGGAAAGAGGGTTTTAGTGCTTGGAGGTGGTTACACGGCAACAAAGAGGGCCGAGAAGTTCTTGGCGGCGGGTTCCTTTGTGACAGTCATAGCTATGGAGGTCTCCAGCGACTTAATGAAATTAAGAAGTAACGGCAATATGGATATATTGATGGGTGATTTACGCTTGCTTGATGTTGATTTCATCATGCATGGATTTGACCTAGTAGTGTATGCTGTTCCGGACGAGGAGCTGCGGATTAGAATCAAGCGAGCCGCTTCTCGGAATAGGATCCTATTTAATGATGCTACTGACTCGATTGGGACAGAGGTTGTGGTTCCATTTGATGGTGATTATATGGGGGTTCGCATAGCGGTTACCACTGAGGGCAAGAGCGGTGTGGCGGCTAGGGCGGTCAGGGATTACTTGATAGATACATTATCGAGTAGTCCAGATATGGGTAACTTCATATCGGTCTGGTACATGGTTAAGGAAAAGATAAAGAGCAGCGTGGATTCACCGGGGAAGCGTATGCGGATATATATGAGGCTGAGGGATGACGAGTCATTTAAGTCCCTGGCGAGAAGCGGTAATGTGGAGGATGCGATGCGTTACGTGGAGGAGGTGATTAGGAATGGATGATCCAGAATTATCAAGTAGGTTGAGCTCGATCATTGCTCTGGCGGTCACCCATAAGAAGGCCAGCACAATAACATTAAGCAGCATATACTTGGATGAGGACAGCGCCTATGGGGAGTTATTGCAAAAATATGGCGAGGCATTCATCTTCCAGACCTGTAATAGAGTTGAAATATACGTGCTCGACTCGAAGAGGAGGGGGACTGAAACTATTCTGCAAGTATTTCATGAAAGCTCGGCTACAGTTAAGTCGCTGGGCGATTTCTACAGTGGGCTAGATGCTGTTAATCACCTATTTAGGGTTGCTTCCGGCCTGGAGTCAGCCGCAATAGGTGAAAGCGAGGTTCTAGGCCAATTAGAGAAGGCATTTCAAGCAGCAATTAACAGGAGGGCTCTGCATGGAGAATTAAAGTTCGTAGTGGAGCGAGCAATAAATGTTGGAAAAAGAATCAGATCCATTAATCCCAACTTATCCAGGGGAGCAATTAGCCTAGGCAGTGTGGCCGTTGATTTCTTGACCAGGAAAGGCGTGTCTAGGGACTCATTAATAGGTTTAGTCGGCGCCGGCGCCATGGCATCGCTAATCGCGACTAAGCTCCGTGAGAGGGGATTTGGCGAGGTGATTATTTTCAATAGGACGCTCGAGAATGCCAGGAAACTGGCGGAACAACTAAATTATAAATATGAACCCCTCGACTCCTTGCGCAATTACCTGCCTCGGCTCTCGGCATTAATCACAGCAATAAGGGTTAATAAGCCAATTCTATTGAAAGATGATCTTACGCTTCTCCCACCGGGCTCCGTGGTTGTGGATCTAGGGATCCCCCGCAATGTGGAGGGTCCAGTGGTTTCAATAGATGAATTAAAGAAATTCATGACTATGCTTAACGAGGAGAGAATAAAGGCAATTAAGGATGCGGAGAGAATTATTGAGGCAGAGATAACTAACTTCGAGTCCCTCTACAAGAGGAAAATAGTAGAGATGGAATTATCATCATTTATTTCAAGGCTCGATAAGCTCAGATTAGAGGAAATAGAGAGGGGCCGCAGTAGGGGGTTGATAGATGGGGATGCGGGGATAGATATAGTCACCAAATCAATACTGTTCAAGTCAATGTATCCCTTGGTTAATTACATAAAGGACATAGCGACGAATAGAAGCTTAACTGACGCAGTTAAGTTAATAAAGGAAATAGAGAAGTATCAGGAGATCCAGAAATACGAATAGTCCAGAACGACAAGAGGAAAGCTAATTCGTAATGATGAGCCTAATCGATTGACCGGGGGATACGCCGTACTTATCGGCGAAGCTACCCCTATTCACTGCTAATTCTAGGTAACCCTCACTATTAATCACTGCCAATGATTCTCCCTGAGCGGCGTATCCATATGATTTCTCCAGGATTAGAGTTAGGCGTGCCCCATTCTCTAGCTCAACCAATAATTGGGAACCATATTTAACATCAATATCGTTCCTAGTTATGTTAGTGAAGACATTGCCGAAGGAATCAATATATATAGCCGTTGCAATTATGTTATTCCCGCTAATGGTGGGTTTAGGCAAATTAATTCTATTATAATTAACTATAACGGGTCCCACTTCATTGAATGACATGCCCCTGCCTAACTTAGCCGCCGTTGGGGCAAATAAGTCCCTGCCGTGAAATGTGTATGAAGACTCGCCATTAGGAAGTATCTCCCTTGCGGCAATCGCTCCATCATCATCGGCGGCAAGCGAGAGAACACCGTTATCAGGGCCTATAAAGAAGTAATTCTTGGTTTGAATAATTATGGGTTTCCTACTAGTGCCAACGCCTGGATCAACTACTACCACGTGAATAGTGCCTCTGGGGAACCATTTATATGCCGCTTTCAATATGAGTGCAGCCCTCAATACATCGAATTTAGGCACATCGTGCGTTATATCTATAATTGATGCTTCAGGATTGATGCCGAGAATAACTCCCTTCATAGATGCCACAAAGTGATCCTTCACTCCAAAATCAGTCAATAAGGTGATTATTGCCATGCCTGGTTAGGGTCACATTAGTATATTAATTTAACTTGGTCACGTGGTGAGGCACCATTATGGCCGGCTCATTCATAAATGCCGGTCAATAGTGGTGAATAAACATTGATGCGTGGATGATCATGGGCAGGGACAAGCCTATTGCGGCCAGCACAATGATCATTATTATGAAAACTATGAATGCTATTATTGCGGTGAGAAATGCGCCGCCCCACCCCACGTTGAATATTGCCTTGAAGACTGCTAGAATACCTATGAAGCCAGCTATGAATCCCACTGTTCTCGAGAATACGCCGAATATAACTAGCAATATGGAGAACACTATGGTAGCTGCTAATGTGGCTATCATTGCTTTCCCAATCGATGCATCTCCTCCAACCACTTTAGCCCCAACCCATACAGGTATGGAAGCGATCAACCATGCTACGAGCACGCCTATTAACAATATCAGTGCTGCTATCATATTAATTGTCTAGAATGCTTAATTATTAAATCTATTGCTTCGGATCCACGTAACCATCAACGACATTAATTAGTTCTTAGGCTTGGTTGCCTTAATCACTTTATATGCTCCAGTGCCGCCTACCTCTGCTACATCCTCATAGCTTCGCATAATTAGGAGAATAATTCTTTCCTTGATTCTAGATGGAGTGACTAATTGAAGTGAGCCATGATGGGTTAAGTATCGAGCCGACTCCGTCACGAATCTCTCAATTACTCTCATTCCAGCAGAGTATGGGGGATTAGTTATTATTGAGTCGAACATGGTTGATCCAAATGGCTTAAACAAGTCTCCCTGCTTCACCGTTGCGTTACTTACATTGTTTAATTTAATATTTATTGATGCTAGTTTAACCGCTAACTTATTTATGTCACTCATGAATATGGTAGATGATGGCTTCAACTTAGCGGCCAGTATTCCGAGAAAACCATAACCACACCCGAGATCCAGCACCGCTCCATTATCAGGGACATCCATTAGTTCCGCCAATATAAGCGAACCCCTATCTATATCTCTTCCTGAGAAAACGCCTGGCGCCGTCACAAATTCCAGACTTACCCCTCGTACAGTTATGTGAATTCTCTTCCCGGTTAATCTCCCATAGTTTGGATCGCTTGAGTAATACACTTCATTTATTGAGGCAGCCTAGGCTTAAATAAATTTAGGTTGGCGGCATTAATTCAATTTTAACGTTAAGCAATGCTTAAAAGGCATTCATTTCCAGCGCCCCTCATGATTGAGAGAACGCTGGTCATAGTTAAGCCAGATGGTGTCAAGGCTAGAATAATCGGTGATGTGATTTCCAGATTGGAGAGAATGGGATTAAAGATCATTGGATTAAAAATGGTGAGGGCAACGGAGGATCAAATGGCTGGCTTTTATCCTAGCGACGAAGAATGGTTCAAAAGCGTCGGCAATAAGTCCATTAAGTCTTATCAAGAGATGGGGATCGATATAAGGAGGGACATGGGCACCGATGATCCAGTGCAGGTAGGTAAGATAGTTAAACAATGGCTGGTGAAGTACATGGTGGAGACTCCAATAGTTCTAATAGTGGTTGAGGGGAATCACGCCATAGATACGGTGAGGAAATTGGTTGGACATACTCTTCCCTATATGGCGGCGCCGGGCACAATAAGGGGCGACTACTCCACGGATAGCCCGGATTTAGCAAACAAGGAGAAGCGCGCAATTCATAATTTGGTACATGCAAGCGATGGCCCTGAATCCGCTGCGCGGGAAATACATTACTGGTTTAGTGACAATGAGTTGTATGATTGGTAAAGACTAATCGCCAAGGAGGGATTGGCGTACCCATTATCCTCTTTGTGAGACACGTATGGGTACACGGGAGTTAGTTTGCCCGTAAAGATTAAAAAGCGGATTAATGCCTATACATAGGTAATGAGCGGAGATAGGAATGAGGAGTGCAGTGACGTGGAGCAGCGCCTTCGTTATTCCCTGTTAACCAGGTTATCGGACATGGGCTTTCCACATGATGAGGTACGCATATTATCGGACTTCATTTATCAAGACTTAGTTAATTATATAAGTAAGGGCAGCGGAAAAAAGGATGCAATATGTAAGGCAGTTAATGGTTCTTTATCATCATGGCTCCCCGAGTGGCTTGATTATTGGCTTCTCAAGTGGCGTCAAAGGGTGAAGCTTAACTTCGGATCAGTAAATGAGGAGGGAACACTGGATCCAGATACTCAGCGGGCGGTGAGCATGATTGGGAGGAGGTATATTAATAAATTGAACAAGATGGCCATGATAGGGTTAATGGAGGAGGGGGAAATATGCGGGACAAGCGTTGTGTCGGACTACGTCACTAAATCAATTGTGCAAGAACTGGTGGCCGAGGGCGGCGTGAGGAATGCAGTGGATACAATAAAGAGGAATCCAGCGATGGTTAAGAGAATGATAATAAGCAAGATAGCTGAACTAAGGGCAACCGATAAACCCCTTGTAATCGTCAATCTGCAGCTATCCCAGGGAAATGGCCAGTGAGTAAATGAGAGTTGCAGTGGCCTATCCGTCTTCCCCATCTATTGCGCAATTATCCACCTCGTTCAAGTTCATTAAGACTGCCCTTGAGAACGAGGGCTTCTTGGTGGATGGGGTCTCAATGAATGGGATACCGCCGCGAGGCGAGGAAACCAATGCTCCCCTTAATTCCTTTGATTACATAATATTCACGCTTCACTATGAACTCGATTATATAAACATGATTAAAATGCTGGCGTACTCCAGGATACCCGCTTCATCGAGCAAGCGGAACGGTTTCCCCACTGTAATAATTGGCGGACCACCAGCACTGGCGAATCCAGAGCCAATAGCTAACTTCGTTGACGTGGTTGCGCTGGGGGATCTCGAGGAATTAATGCCTAGGCTAATTAATGGATTGACGGGTAAATTAGAGGAATTCGAGGAGTTGGGGGGATTCTATGTGCCATCGCTTGGCAAGCATGAGGTTCATAGGGTATACGCCGATCACATAGAGCATTCTCCTCTTTCTCTCATTAAGGTGGATGGTTCCCTCTTCGGCAGCGATGCGTTAGTTGAGGTAATGCGTGGTTGTCCTCATCATTGCTTGTTCTGCATGGAGAGCTATCTCAATATGCCGGTGAGGCTTGGGGATTTATCCTCCCTCTCATATAGGATAAGGGAGAGCGGCTTAGGTCGAGTTGCTTTGGTCGGTTTATCCGTGGGGGATCATCCAGGAATACTGCAATTCATCGATGAATTAACGGAGTCAGGAATATCGCTTAGCTTCCCCTCGCTTAGGGTGGATACCCTTAGCTGCGACCTCATCAAGAGCATCATTAGGTCGGGCCAACGCACTCTAACTATTGCTCCTGAATCATCTTTCCGCCTTAGACGAATGCTTGGTAAGGACTTCTCAAGCGAGGAATTAATCGAGAAGGCCCGATGCGCATTCGATAATGGCATTAATAGAATCAAGATGTACTACATGGTTGGTCTGCCGGGGGAGCGATACGAGGATTTAATGCAGATAAAGCTAGAATTGATTGAGGTATCCAGGCTTGGGTCCACATATGTTTCAGTGAATCCCTGGATACCGAAGCCGCATACGCCGCTTCAATGGTTCCCCATGGCTGGCATAGATGAATTAAAGAAGAGAATACGCATAGTGACTAGGGATGCACGTGAATACTCCTTTTATGATCCAATACATGCGACCGTGCAAGCCCTTCTATCTCTGGGCGATAGGGATGTAGCCGCCTTTATACTTGATGCAGCTAGGATAAGTAAGGATCACCTAGATAAGGGTGATTACAGGAGACTACTTGCCCACCACCCTGGCCTACTTAATAAGTATGTATATGCGCATCGTAGGCCTGGAGATATACTGCCGTGGAGCCACATTAAGGTTAATAATGAGAAGGCGCTCGAGTCACTATACTGGAAGTTCATTAATGAAGCGGGACTCGCCGTAGATGGCAATAATGCATCGACATCAATGGCCGGATCATGAAAAACTTTGCTTCTTTGGATCCCAAGGGAAATAAGTGATTATATAGTTTCTGGGGGACTTTGCTGGTCATTTTTGAGAATGAGGAGTAGAGTTGGTTCACTCTCATGATACTAAGTGGAGGGGAAGTAGCCTTCATAAAGGGCGCTCTTCAGATACCGGCAACTCCTGCTCGTTAGATCAGTCCCATGTGGGTTTCGTTTTTCTATGACTTTTGCACCGTTATTCTCCAGTACTTATCTTCCTTTACGTTATCGATTACTTTATGTCCGTTCTTCTCCGCTACGCTTGGTACCGTGTTGCAGGAGGCTGGATTATCTATCAATATATCTATTATGGCGCCCCTCTCGACTTTTTGCAGCGCCTTGACTGTATATATTTGGGGATAGGGACATATGAGGCCCCTTAAATCTAATACATATCTCTCTCCCTTCTTAATTAATTGCTGCTCCATGCATGGCCTCGCTAATCGATAGAAATAGGTGCATCGATTACTGCATAAAATGCATAAATTAGTTATTTTGCTATTTCTTTTATTGTCGAACGGCAATGCTTAAAAAACATGAGTAAGTAATGCTCAAATGGCAACCGCATCCTCATCTGAAGCGAGTGTGGAAACGATTAAGATAAAGTTGCCCGAGATAAAGCTGGAGAAGAAGGAGGTCATTTTTAAGATTAAGAGGTATGATCCTGAGAAGGATGGTTTTTATTGGAAGGAGTATAAGTTAACCATAACGAATAGAACCACCATTCTCGATGCATTACTCAGGATTAAGGAGACGCAGGACCCCACATTAGCGGTGAGGTATAGTTGTAGGATGGGTATATGCGGCTCATGCGGAATGGTGATAAACGGCACCCCCCGGCTTGCTTGCGAGACGAAGCCGTATGATCTGGGCACAAGCACAATAACGGTGGAACCATTGAGTAACGTGCCCCCAGTCAAGGACATTGTTACTGACTTCGATAAGTTCTTCAGCAATCATAAATCGGTATCGCCATGGCTTATACGCAAGGATGAGAAAGAGCAATTCGAGGATCTGAAGGAATATTACCCACAAACCGAGGAGGAGCTTGATAATTACCTACAATTCTCTTACTGCATCAAATGCGGCCTATGCTATAGCGCATGCCCCCTGGTGTTTCTCAACAAGGAGTACCTGGGACCCCAAGCCTTGGCTCAAGCATATAGGTGGAGCGCTGATTCCAGGGATCAAGGAGCCGAGTTGAGGTTAAAGCTTGTCGACACGGATAACGGCGTATGGAGTTGTAATTACTCTGGTACCTGCAGTAAGGTGTGTCCCAAGGATGTTGATCCAGCCCTTGCTATAAACATGGTCAAAAAAATGTTATTAACCGGCAGGAAGAGGTGAGGGACATGCAGAAGACCAGGCGTGTTTCTCCTAGGTGGGGGCTCTGGCTTCGTGGATTAGATGAGTGGTTGGTCATTTTTCAGAAAGTAAGTGGATTAGCGTTGGCCCTATACCTAATAGGTCATGTCCTAGCGGTCTCAACGGCCCTCGGCTTTGGCCATAATGTGACGCAGCAGCAGTGGAATGCAATAATATTCGGCGTACTAGAGAAGCCGCATATAGGCGCCGTGTCGGTGGGGGCCCTACTTGAGTACCTAATAGGAATATTGCTTGCTATTCATGGAGCGAACGGATTCAGATTAATATTGATGCAGTGGTTCGGCATTGGGTTACCTAAGCCCTCGAGGCACACATTCCCGCGTGCAACGCCGTCTCCCAATGCAACGGCACAGAGGGTATATAAGTACTCGGTTGCCATAATAACCATCATATTCATAATTCTCGCCACGTATGATGTATTCGGCGCATTATTGGGGTGGTGATGAATGGTGGCTAAATCCACACTAATGAAGTGGCACTACATCACTGGATTAATAATGATAATTGTGGTTGGGATTCACATAGCCTATAGGTGGCCCAGTTATGATGCATCAGTAAGTTGGCCCGCGGTGCAGAGTCAAATAAGCATGGCTTGGTACGATATTGTTCTATTAATAATAGTGTACGCTGCCTCGTATCATGCCATGAATGGGCTCCGCACCATAATGCTTGAATTATTCCATGGAGGCAAGGCATTCACCACATTCGTTGATGTATTGGTCATAGCGCTGGGATTGCTTGTTGTAGTGGTCGGCACATACACGATAATTAGCTTGATTCCGCTCTGATTTTTAATGCATGATTCCAGAAACAAAATAGAGTTTCCTTATCCTCCGGGGGATTATTCCCGCTCTTCCCTTCTCTTTATTGTTCTCATTCTATCTAGTGTTCTCTCAACTCTCTTTAGGAGAATATCCATGGCGTCCTTCACCGCCTCCACGGCGTCCCAACTCTGCGTCGTCGCCACGTAATTATCAAGCGGATCCTTGAGTCGAGCAATTACTTCATACCTAGTCCTCTTATCATTGTTTCCGGTCGCCTTAGTCCTTATATCTATCTTGAAATCGATTATATCGGTGATTTTAGCTATCTTCTCCAGGTGGTTATTCACTGCGGTCTCTATTATTTGCCTTAAGTATTCATCCTGTATATCGCTTATTCTGGCGGTTATTGGAATGGATACTTTACTTGACTCCACGTATACCCTTAATGCATCGCTTCCCGTTAATACGCCGATAACGGAGTTCCCCCTAGTCACTATTAATCCGTCATGTTTATTCAATTTCTCTATCGCATCAACAAGCGGTTTCGATGCGTCTATGGTAATGGCCTCGCTCATTACTGAGGATACTGGGGATGCAACTATTTTCTCCTCTTCACCAGCTAGATCACCACGCCTTGATCTTCTCGCCGTGGTCACGTAGAATATTTTCTCAATTAAATCTGTTAGCGTAACCATGCCGACCAGCTTTCCCCCATCCATTACCGGCAATAGGCTTATGCCATGCTTAACCATTAACCACCTCGCCGTGGCTATGTTCTCATCCTTGTTAATGGTTATGGGCGGGAACGACATTGCTTTCTCGACGTTTATTTTAGGCAAGGAATTAATTATGGAGTTAATTACATCAATTCGATTAATTACTCCAACCAAGTTATTCCTATCATCGACCACTGGGATCTCCCTGGCCCTCGTCTCATGAAGTTTTATTACTAATTTATCGAGGCTCGCCGTCTCCATTATGGAGAATGGCCTCATCATTGTCGTGGCAACCTTTGAATTTATGGGCACCCTCCTACGCAGTAAATCCCTGTAACTCAATATGCCCACTAATTTATCGTTTTCATTAACCACGGGAGCTATGAAGATCCTTTCACTCTTCATGCTGTTAATTATGGAGGATAACCTATCATTGAGCTTAGCGACCACTTTAGGCTTCCGCATTAAGTCATGCACAGAAGACATAGTATCATTATCGTTTCAAGCCTATTTAAATTTTAAACCGGCCCGCTTCACTGCTCATGTAACTCAATGCTGCTCGCTCTATTTATCTTCAGCGGCCACCAATTCCACTTGCCCAGCACCATTAATATGGCCGGAACAAGGACCGGCCTCAGTAGGAGGGCGTCCATGGCTACGGCAATAGCAACGGCGAATCCTATTTCCTTTAAAATGAATAATCTTGAAACTGCTAAGCCGGCGAAGGCAGTTGCAAGCACCATAGCCGCGCCGCTAACTATGGGCCCCGTGGCCTCTATAGACCTAATTATCGCTTCCTTATCGCTTGCGCCCCTTATTACCTCCTCACGAACCCTGGAAATAATGAATATATCATAATCCGTCCCCACGCTCATCAATAGGGAGTACAGGATTATGGGCAGTAAGTAATATGTTGGTATCCCCATCATTACCTGAAAAACAAGCACAGTCAATGCCATAGCCCAACTCATGCTCATCAATACGGTAACGATGAGTCTAATCGGTATTAATGCTGACCTCAACGTAATGAATAGCATTATCATAACCAACGCAACCACTATATAGGCAATAACATGATAAAACTGTTCCTCAAAGGCTTGAACTCCATAATACTTATAGCCTGGGTCTCCCCCTATTAGCACCGTGACGCCGTATCGGGTTGACACAGCGCTGGCAATAGAGCTTAACTCTCCATATACCCCTATTAATTTATCTGAGAACACATCATACTTAACTGGAAACTCCAACAACATGATTGAGGAGGAGTTCCGTATGAGGGTAATGTTGCCTATGGCCTTTATCCCGGCCATTTGCGTAATTAATTCCTCGTAGGCAGCATGGTTGCTAGGCTTCATCAATATGTAACCAGTTGATTGAAGGAAGTTCGGGAATCTCTCCTGCATTATATGAAGGCCAATGACTGGATTACTGCTGGGCATCATATATACTGGATTAGATGTCACAACCATGAACCTAGCGATTATCAGGAGCGAAATCAACGTGACGAGGGCGAAAACGGCTATGATGGTCTTCGGTCGCTCCACTGATATACGCGTTAACTTAATGAGCAGCTTAGTGCTTAATTCACGAGTATTGGATTTAAGTCCCATTGGCCATAGTATTCGATCACCCATGATGCTTATCACGTCGATGAGGGCTAGGATAACCGTGAATAAGACAAGCGCCACCGACACTATATAGGCTAGTCCTATTACTTGGATATATTGATAAGTGGAGAACATGTAGGAACCAAGTCCAACAGCGACGACGCTTCCCGATGATAATATGGTGGGCACCGTAATTCTCTTAACAATCATTAATGCCTCCTCTCTTCCCCTCCCTCTCCTCCTCTCCTCCAGGTACCTACCTATTATTAATAAGCTGTAATCAACCCCTATGCCTAGTATTATAGGGGAAGTCAAGTAAACGGTCAAGTAATAAACGGAGAGCCCTGACTTTGAAAGCAAATATATGGAGCCCAGCGATGCGGCATCTGCTGCGCCAAGCATTGCAAGCACTATTAATGGACCCATAATTGTTCCAAGCACGAATAGTAACATGGAGAGCACCGCGGTTCCCGTTACCTTATCAATGGTTGGGACATCGTTCTCAACCATGCTTATCAATTGTGAATTTATCAGTGATGGACTAAAGACGAATATAGACTCATTACGGGGAAGAGGTACTTGTATTGTTGAGTTCACCAGTATCAATGCGTAGCTGCCATTCACTAATCCAGTCTTTATGGAGAGGGGGGATGGCGGTGGATTCACGCTGATTATTAGGCTACTTATGCTGCTGTTCAGGCTAGCCTCAATGCTCGATATATTGCTGGCACACGCTATTTGAGGCAGTAAAGGCCTAATTATGGCTGGAGTGGAGTTAACATATAGGCTCGCCACGGCTAGGCGTATTCTATATAGGGAAGAGGGACCGGCCGCTATGGCTAAGGCTAAAGTCGAGTTCGGCCTAGAAAATACTAAGGAGTAATTCTCTTTAAGGCTCTGCATTACTAGATCATAACCAGCGGTAAACGCATCGCTTAGTGTGCCTGGAGCCAGTTCCTGAACTGTGTAACCGTGGAGGGCCTCGGCAATTCCGTACCCATAGAGCTTCATGAGCCTCGAGTAATTAGTTGATGCATTAATTGAATTAATGGTTGCGATAGCTACTTGGGATGCATTAGCATTAGGTCCTGCCGCCTCTAGGTGTTTCGCGAGAGCGGAGTTATAGATCAATACATACCTGCTAATAGCGTGCTCTGCTTGCTTGAGTTGACTTAATTGAGCATAATACTCCGTATTCAACTTAATTAATTCGCTGCATGTGGAATTCATTTGGGACCATGCACGTATTAACTCCATGGTGGCATTGCTCTCCTCATCGTGAATATATTTGCTGATTGTTTCATTGTATTGCGGGAGTACGTCATCCCTATACAGAGTCAATTGATCCAGGTGAGGCTCTCTTATGCTGGCATCAAGCTGAGCCAACTCATTTAAATTAGTTGAATTCAGTATTATCGCCGTGTATTGAGATTGATTAGCGGTTAGATAGTGACTAATTATCACTGGAGGCAAGTTGTTGGGAAGTAATTGCGAATCATTATATATCAGCACACTAAATACCCTAGGCGCTAGTACACTGAGCGACGCAATCAAGGCGATCCAAACTATTAACCATTTCCCCTTTATGATGTAATCACGCATTATTAACCAGTTAAAAAACCTTCCACCCAATCCCCAATCTAGGCGCAAGAGCCTAAGGATTAACAGACACTCGTGTCTACCTACCCAGGTGAGGATAGGCTTCACTCACCATAAAAAAAGGGAAAAATGAGAAACCCTAACTTTTGCCTCCATGGGGATCCACTCATCATTAAGGAAAACATAAGCGGTGCTTGATTCTGGCGAACCTGGCTCTTGCTGACGTGTCTTTGGTTGGGAAGGATTGAGGGCTTACCCTTGGGCATGGCTTGTATCCAGCGTTAATGTTAAGTATGTGGCTAAGCTATGGATGGTTATGGAGGTGTTTTCATTCGATATAGATGGAACCCTTGTCAATTCATACAAGCGATTAATTGCATGCACCAAGAATGATGCTGTTGATTGGGAATGCTTTCTGGATTGTAATAAGCTATATATGGATGAACCCATTGAGTCAAATATATCATTGATGAATAGGCTAATAATGAGTGATGCCGCCGTCATACTGGTTACAGGTAGGCCTAAGCGAATGAGGGGCTGCACCTTAGCTCAATTAAGGGGCTTTGGGGCATTAGTTGATGATGTGTTATCGTTAATAATGAGGGATGATGATGATCATAGGCCGGATCCCCCCTATAAGGTTGATGCGTTAAGCAGCGTGAGGCATCTAGGCGACTTGATTCACTGTGATGATAATGTGGATACGGTTAATGCACTAATTAGGAACGGATTCAGGGCGGTGACTGCAGATGCATGCGGTTCACTTTATGCATCAATGCGGCCACATAATAAAATGAACGACAAGCCTCGCCCTTCAGGGCGGGGAGGAGGCCAGAATGAGAGTTCTAATTCATAAGAGATAATTTACAAGCTAATCCGCAAATAAATGAGCGAGAAAGCTCCGAGGCTTCAATGGGGAGAGTATGTCAGTTAATGTATACGTGCGTCTTTCTTAGTTATATATGGCAAAAATAGTGTTATGATGGTGGGGAAGCGGTTACCATTGATCCAGGATTCTTCTAATGGCTTGAATTGAATGTATGGGTTAGCGTTTATAAATGTCCTCTCCACAGCGATATAGATGAATGGAGGCAATGATGTATTCGATGAATTGGTTCAGTTATTGTCAGCCAATGCGCTCCCCCTCGCGCTAATAATAGTGCTTAGCCTTTTAATAGGCATATTCTCGCAGCTCCTTCATGTTACTCAATACATCTATGCCTCTCTTCCCCTTCTCTTCATTGGGTTAATAATCTATGTGCTGCTTGTCCCAGTGCTTCGCATATATGTTCAAGAGAAGCTTATTACGTGTCATCATGCAAATATATTGCTTGCAGCTGTTCTGGGCCTCATAGAATTCATTGTTGCAGGGGCAGAGTTTTATCAGTCGCCATATATGGAATTATCATCGCTGGCCGTTATAGTTATCTTAATGTTCGCGATATATAGGAAGGCAGTGGTGGACTCCAGTTGCATGACTGCTCCAGCGATAATAATTAAGGTAATGCCAGAAGACGGAGTCACCTCTGAGAAGAAGATACAGGTAAGGTATCCAATAACCATTGGGGGACCGGGCTCCACCGTAGTGGTTCCTGTCAGTGATGAGTGGATCAAGATAGTGCCCCGCGGTGGTTTACTCATAATTACGTCTAAGGGAGGGAAAATGGAGGTGGAGGGCTCCCTCACCGATATGACAGGCGAGGTTCAATTGATAAATAGCGTAACCATATGGCTAGGTCGAACTAAAATAATAATTAGAAAGACATGAAACCGCTATGCTTGGAGAGCATTGAGGAGCAAATACCATTAATTGGGAACTCTAGGCTTTCCGCGCATTGATAAAACGAACGACAAGCCTCGCCCCTTTAGGGCCTGGGTAAGGTTTAGAAATCTCTGGGGATGGGGTTCTTGGCCGGTCAATTCTTTGGGAATGGGGAGTGAGGGGCCGACCCCACAATACCGGCTCGGGAGGGGAACGAGTAGCGCCCGTAATGGGGCGTAACCCCCAAGACCTCGGGGAACCCTTTAGGGCGGGAAGGAGGTCAGAGTATATGCTTCCTTCCCTTCGCTTGTTCTTTCGATTCGCTTAAAAATCCCTCCTCGGCTTACCCTAAATATGAAGATAGTGTTGGTTGCGGTTCCCGGCGCCGGCAAATCAACAACGCTCAATATGGTTAAGGAGAAAATGCCGGATGTGGCTGTGGTTAATTATGGGGATGTAATGCTGGACATAGCCAAGCGAATGTATGGAATAACCCATAGGGATGAGATGAGGAGAAAAATACCTGTTGATGAGTATAGAAAGGTTCAAGAAATGGCTGCAGAGGAAATCGCGAAAATGAGCGGCGACGTTTTAATAGATACTCATGCATCCATACAAGTCCAGGGAGGTTATTACCCAGGCCTCCCGGATAGGATAATGGCTAAATTAAGGCCCGACGCCATTGTTCTGCTCGAGTTCAGTCCTAAGGATATAATTCAAAGGAGGAGCAAGGACGAGAGCCTAAGGGCTAGGGAAGCCGAGGGAGAGAACGAGATAGAGATGCATCAATTGGCAAATAGGTACTATGCATTCGCCGCGGCGAATGCTGGCGAGTGCAGCGTATACATACTGGATTACAGGAATAAGCCTCAAACAAGGCCATTTGAGCATGCCGAGGCATCCGCTAACTTCATAATAAACCTGATAAATACTAATAGAAAACTCCATTAAAACTAGGGGAGGGGGTCCCTAAATATAAAAAACAATTCACGATATTCATGCGCTTAACTCAATGGTGTACCTCATTCCCATGTACTCGCTGTTCAGCACTATTCGTAACTCCTCTGGATCACATGCCTCCTGAATTGCCTTCATTAATTCATTTATTAAATCCTCGTGATAGATCGATCTATCCCTAAACGAATCAAGGTACTCCCTAAGGGACTTGAGCTCTATGTATTGACAACCCTCCGGATCCTCGCAATTAGGCTTATACTCTATTGTTACAGAGTAATTATCTATGGTATTAGTGACCGGGCATATCGCTATCATTTTGGTATTTATGGTAACCCTATCGGTTAACCTAGCCTTTATGCAATTCATAAAACCCCAATAAATAAACGGATTTTAACATTAGTGGGAACTAAGGAAGTAAGAGGCATTTCCTACTATCCTCCTCACCGCCCTAAATGAGAGTTCCCCGAGGCCTTAGGGGATTATACCTTACAAGAGTATTCCCCAGGATTGCAGGTATGAGTCGGCCCACTTTTCTTATATTCAGGGTTAACTGGATCCGTGATGGATAATGTTTAAAAATGGTCGTTGCATTTCTGTGTTTGGGACCCGTAGCTCAGCATGGAATCAGAGCGGCGGCCTCCTAAGCCGTAGGTCGTGGGTTCAAATCCCACCGGGTCCGCCAGTGAATGATGCTCCCCCACATTCCTATCATTCAATTTTTTGTTCACCATTCATACTGACATGAGCAGTCATGCATACCACTCATGCTAAGCAGGCTAGTCAAGCAGGTGACATGGGAGTCTCCTAATTACCCCCAGCCTGGTAAGTCTGGTGACCGGTATGACGGCCCAGATAATGGCCCAGGTTAAAACCGTGCCGGTGAGTAAGAGGAGGATTACTAAGGTGGGTAACCGCTACCTTGTATATCTACCAATGGAGTTGAATGAACTCTGGAGGCTTTGGCATGAGAATGGGGCTGTGTTAAGCATGGTGATTGAGGTTGTTGAGTTCAGGAAGGCTAACGGCAGCAATGGCAACAACGCCGAAAGCCTAGCGTAACCACCCACCCAAACCCTTCAAACCCCCAAACCCTCAATCCTAAACTCATAATTCACCCCTTAATAGCCTACCGTGAAGGGTTAAACAACCCAACACTCATTATGGGTATGACAATACTGATGAATGCGGGAATAATCCCTTGGCCGTAGGAGGATTACGAAGTAATAGTTTTAGCGTGGTCTCTATATCTAAGCCCTAATTAATGGGGGAGGCAATACGCCTAGGTTATGCCTAGGCTCAATCCCCGGTTCAGGAGGATTGCCTTGAGGAGGGTTGGGGCTTACTACGTGGGGGAGCTTGGGGGTGGGTTGTACATTGTGTGTGATGAATCAGTTGAGTGCTTCCTAATCGAGGCAGGTAGCCAAGGGGATGCCGTTGAGGCTGTTGAGGATTATTTAAGGGGGGTTTCGGGAATGTAGCCTACTCCACACCCTCAGCCTCCTCAGCCACATTAGGCGCTAGGTCGTCGGCTGCCTTCAAGTGTTCAGCAATCCTCCTCCCAAGTTCAGTGAGCGTGATGTAGGTCCTAACCCTAATGCCATACTGCCTCCTCTCAACCCTAATGAGGCCAAGCCCCTCTAAATCACCTAAATGATAGACAAGCCCCCTACCCACACCCCTTGTGAATGCCTCCTCAACCCACACTGAACCACCTGCCTCGTAGGCTATTATCAGTAGTTTCAAACCAGCCAACCTAAGCCTACTCCAGAATCCGGATTTCATTCCGGGTCTCGGTTTAGTAGAGGAAGCTGAAACTTTTAAACTATTAGCACCACGCTTTTAAATAAAACTCTCGGTTTAGAACCGATATGTATGAGTGATGCTGGTGGTGGCCTTGGGTTGCTTGGGGAGTTGGGTGGCTTAGTGGGCGTGGGTTTGAGGGGGAGGATTAGGCTTATCAATGTCACTAACCACGCCTTCAACGCCTTTGCCAGTAGTAGGACTCCGTACGGTGAGGGGCCTAGTTGGGTTAGGGTGCTTGCCGCTGTTAGGCGTGGTGAATGCCTGGTTGGTGATTGGGTTGTGGTGGTTGTTGGTAGTAATGGTGAGAGTGACAGTTACGCCTACCTAATGCGCAAGAACGATGAGGAGACTAGGGAGCATGCCTGCAAAAGCCTACGCCTAGTGGCGGAGGCTAGGAGGCTACTGGCAAGGCCGACGCCGCTCTTCGAGGTTGTTTACGCTAATGTAACCTCAGCCTTCAGTGACTACTTCAGGAGGAGCCTGGATGGGAGTGGCCTAGCCCTTGAGAGGCTTAGGGGTGTTGTCGAGGAGTTGAGGGGTGAGTACGGTGGGCTTCCTCAACCTCAACCCCCACCTCATCCACCAACTTCCTAATCCAGGGCATCATCCTCTTAAGAAGCCTCATAACCCTCTTACGAAGCCCCAAACCACCCACGGTCTTGGTGGCCGTGTGGATGCCTAGCGTGTGTTCATCAATGGTGACGTTGTTGCCTAGACTACCCCTCAGGTAGTTCTCTATGAAGAATGACTTACCACTCCTCGGTGGCCCCATGACCACGAACCTACCACAATTAGCGCACCTACTAAGAACCTCACGAACCTTACCCTCATTGAATTTCCCAAACAAATCAATACCAGAACCACCCATTAAACACAGCACCGATTAGTTGTATTTAAGCATTGCCTAACAATTTGCTTAACGTAATATTGTAATTTATGATTACTCATAATTAATTATAGACAATGCTGTGGTGAATAATTACCCTGGACACCTCATGAACACTCATCAACCCAAAATAAACCCAGAATGATAAATCATGCATTGAAATACTGTTAGAGGATTTCGAAGGAGGGTTGGGGTGTTGTGGTTTTAACAGGCGTGTATTTGGCCTAGTTGGGTTGCCTCATAAACCCTTGCGTTTTACCTGGGTGTTTACCGTTAATAAGCCCTTAACCCTGCATTTAAGTGGTGGATTGTTGCGAATGCAATGCCTTTTATTTTAATGCCTGCCTCCTGGCGTATTCTCACCTCCTCCTAATCATTACGGCTACTAGTGCTGCGGCTAACACCACGATGATTATTATGAGTGCGGAGAGAGAAAAGTTTAAACCCTGAGTTTCTCAACTATCTTTGGAGCTCTATGGGAATTTGGGGTATTATCGGTCTTATTGGTCTGGTTCTAAGTATTGTTGGAGGGCTATCTTCAGCTTGGTATATCTATGAGAAGCTAGTACCTATACGAAGGTTATCATGGAGATCTGCTCAAAAAGCTGCCCTAAAGATCACCTCAGAGATGGTACGCGATGGCTTTTTGCCAACTTTGATTGTGGGAATAGGGCGAGGTGGTGCGATAATGGGAGCAATGATATCTGGGTGCCTGGGTCATAGACCATTAGTCGTGATAGATAGGAAGTATGTTTGGGTAGAGGGCCGGAGGAATGACGATTTGCTTTTGCGTTTGCAATTTCCTCCAGAACTTCTCGAGAAAGTGTTGCTTGTGGCCGGCGAAACTCACACGGGTAACACCATGAGACTGTATTATAATTATTTTCGCGAAATCGGTGCCAAAGAGATACGCAGAGCTACATTTTACCTTCAAAAGGGTTATACTGAACCCATCGAATATGTAGGACTGAAACACTCAAAAGACCTTCTGATGCCTTGGATGTTCTCTAAACAGTACATAAGGGAGGATAGAAGCGCAGAGGAGGCAACGCGTGCACGTGCATCTGTGATAGCTCATGAAGAATCTTATGTGGTTTTCGTGGTAAGGCACGGAGAAAGCGTTGACAATGCAAGCGGAGACAAGTATTCGGGTATTACGGATTCGCCATTAACTGAAAGAGGCCTAAGACAAGCTGAGGATGTGGGTCGTACTCTTCAGATAGAAGGCATTGATAGAATATACACCAGCCCTATGAAAAGAGCTGTTATGTTTGCAAGAGTAATTCAGCCTAAGGCTGGCATGCTTATAATTGATCGCCGATTAAGAGAACTAAATTGGAGATTGGGAACTAACGCGTCAGTAGGTTCAAACGCTGGCCCGAACTATATACAGCGTATAAGCAAGATCCGATCAAAAACCGTCCACCCAATTCAGAAGACCCACGAGAAGCAGCAGAACGTATACTCAGCTCATGGTCAGATATACTTCGCTCAATGCCTCATGAAGATTTCCATAGAGTTGCCCTCGTGACGCATAATAGCATAGCTAAAATACTTTTGTGTAGTATCCTAGAAGAACCTTTATCTCGATATCGGGAGAGACGTATAGACAATGCTTCTATTACGAAAATAGTCATCGATAAATTCGGGAAAGCTCACATAGAGTACGAGAACAAAATTGATCATTTGTCAGAAAAGACCTAGATGCGCGTTGCCGATCAGGAGCTCAGTAATCTCTACATGATCTCAGTGCGCCAATAAAAGGAATAATCCTTAAAAATTTGAGAGCTTTCTAGTGTCTCTTTATCCAGTCCAGAACCTCTTTCTTCTATTCTTCGCCTAGCCCTGTCATAGAACACGTGGCTACTATGCTTTATCTCTACGAACTTTTTCTCTACCTTCAACAGGAACAGTAGCATACCAAACAAAAGTATATGGGCAGTATGGGCACTTTCCCGATGGGCCTGTATTGGTCTTACCCAATAAAACTATAATTCCATATGGAGCAATTGGTAATGTTGTGGGTACATCTTTAAACAATTATCTTTTTCCACGTCAGGGATATTATCCTTCTATAATTTTTTTAGACATTTTTAAGATGTATTCATAACATAAGGAGCACAATATGTTGCTATCCAGTCTAAATACATGAACTGGTCCTCCTCCGGAGCCTGTTGGGGTGTGGGTGGGGTGTTTCGTAATATGCGTTTGTTTTGTTTTTCAATTCTTTTATGGTGAGGCTGGGTTGTGGTTTGCCTATACGTTGATTACGGTTTAAGTGTTCTGGGCGAGGCTACTGTTTGTGTTGGGAGCGTGTTATGCTTGTTTGAGGCTTGTGATGATTCTAGAGGAGGTTGAAGATTCACCACTCCCTTGGCACGCGATCTGCCGGCCTGGTTCCCACTCAACCACGATGTGGATTGATTCGCCCTAGGGAAAGATATTAGGGCTAAGACTTGTGGTTAAGGGATTCATTACTTTATAGCGTTTGTTGCGTTTGCGAATAGATGTTAAGACCCTATTTGATTTTAAGTAAAGGCGGTATGCACTTTTTAGAACTACTGCTTGCTGCGCCTACCCATTAGTAACGCAATAATCAACACTAAAACCACAACCACTGCTACCACAACCGCAGCCGTAACCCAGGTGGGTAATGCTTTGTGTGATGGCTTTACACTACTCGTCACGCTAGACGTAGTGGGTGTAGTAACCGAACTTGTTGAGGCACTGGTTGAAGTACTCACTGAACTAGTCGTAGTGACCACATTAACCGTAGTTGCCGTGGTGGTTGTGGATTGGTTTGTTGGGTGCGTTAACGGTAGTATTGCCATGTATATCGAGCCATAGCCATTCGTAACATTCTCCAGCCCAAACCATGTCAGGTACAGCGCGTTGTCTACGATTGCTGCCCTAGGGATTATTGTGAATGCAGTGGTGTAGTTCCTAATCGGCTGCAGCGCCGTGCCGTTCCAGTTAAACGCGCTTAATAGGCC
>Ga0080006_1164615_pt1 | contig 26638 bp, 31 predicted proteins | sample RS3BMetagenome_FD_69209 | JGI IMG/M metagenome (GOLD analysis project Ga0080006, IMG submission 69209) | Ferric oxide microbial mat and aquatic microbial communities from Rainbow Spring, Yellowstone National Park, USA - RS3B (SPADES... ...
GTGTCCAATTTATCTAATGAACCAATAACTAAATTTGGTGGCACAAATGGCACAAATTCCTATAGCACTCTGGATACTTCCGTAGAATTTAATCCAGATAACGAGGAGGAAAATTCAGTTGTGGCACATTCCATAATAGAGAAGAAACGTTCTGTGGCACATCCTACTTCCGAGATAAATCCTAAAAACTATGTGCCACTCGAGAAAAACAACAAACAAGAAAACAGAGAACATATAGAAAATGTGCCAAATGTGCCACAAAATTTAGGCACTGATATATCGGAAAAAATGAAGACTGGCACATTTGGCACAGAACCCTCTAGTACTCCAAATACTTCCGTAGAATTCAACTCAGAACAAGAAGAGAAATCCGATAGTGGCACATTCCATAATAGAGAAAAAACGGTCAGTGGCACATCGTATTACCGAGAAAAATCGGATAGTGACACAAAATTTGACTCCTCTGAGGAGGAACAAATTGAAGACGAGGACATTGTAATTAAAGATAATGTAATTATAATACAGACAAAAGATAGACATAAATTCGAGATATACTACGGTTTAGCTGGGACGGTTGAAGATAGCACCAGGTTAATCGACCTTAAAGTCCCTCAACTGCCGAAGTGGAACTTCGTTGCTAAGAAGAAGGACGAGACCTTAAACCTCATGGTCGTAGTGGACTTCTACCAAATGGAAGGCAAGACAATATACTACATTAGGAACAGGAAAGAGATCGTAGAGAAACTTTACTCCTTTAGAAGCCAGAGGCACATCTCAAAGAGGCTCATAAGCGACGCTATAGATGCGTGGCTAGACCGCATCGACCCGCAGAAACATGTACAATGGGTGGACGTGAGGGAGGTAGTGAAACAGTATGAGGAATGGGACGAGATAAACGAAGACCCGCTCAACTTCTTCTTATCTAGAGCTACTGATATCGTGGGGAATGAGAAACTTAAGGTCGCTGTACTCCTGAACGTGGTATCTTCCCAGCTGTCGAAGATAAGGAGAGGGATATACAGGGTACACCTGATCCTGAGCGGTTCAAGCGGGTCGGGAAAGTCCTCTACCATAAAGTCCATCCTCGACCTGTTCTACGATAATGCTGATGGTGTTGAGGACTTCATAGTCCTGAAGCTCACCAGGATGACGAAGGAAGCCTTAGGGAGGCTCAGGGTCGATACCCTAGACGGCAAGGTGATCTTCATCGAACAGTTGGACAACATGGAGGGCGTAGACTACATCAGGGAAGCCATGAGCGAAGACAGGATAACCACACTCACGACGGTGAAGGACTCCGAGGGGAACTTAGTGTCCAAGACCGTTGTAATCCCTGGTCAGCCTGCGTTCATCACGACAAATGTTACGGCAAACGTAGACCACCAGATCGTCAATAGGTCGATCCAGCTGTACTTGAGCCAGGCCGAGGACGAGAAGCTGAAGACCAGGATCATCGAAACCATTCTGGAGAGGGGAGAGATTGAGGAGCTGGAGAGGCTAAAGCTCATAACTTACGTTTGGCTTAAGACCAGGCCTAAGTCCCCTAAGATGAGCAAGGAGGTCAAGGGAGAGTTGGTGAAACTCCTCGGCAAGTTCATCAACTTCAAGAACATCTACAGGGCTACGGAGATAACCAGGAACTTGGTTAGGTCTACTGCGTCCATGTTCAACCATGAGGAGGTTGTGATGGAGGATCTGAACTTCGTAATGAATTACCTGAAGAAGGACATAATCCTGACCACATTGGAGCTCTCCGAGAGGGATCTGCAGATCCTGAGATGGTTGAGGAATCACGGCTTCGTTGAAGGCGAGAAGGAAGACGAGACTAAGGACGTCACGACCTCCGAGGTAGCCCAGGTTGTGAAAATGAGTACCCAGGAGACTAAGAAGTTGCTGGACGTCCTCTACGACAAGGGTTTAGTGTGGAAGGCTTACGACGGCAAGCGTTTCAGTTGGGCGATAAACCACTACGGTATAAAGGTTCTCAGTGAGTTGGAGAGGGAAGTCCAGGAGCAAAAAGAAGAAGGCAACGTCATTATTGAGGATCAGTTGTTGGCTTATATCTCCTCTAAACTGTTGGGGAGGGAGACCGTAACGGAAGAGGAGTTACGTTCAATACTGGAGAGGACGGCACAGGCCACGAATATTGAGGTTCAGGACTTGCTCATAGACGGGCTGGAGAAGATGAAGGTGATACAGAACCAGGGGGATGGGACGTGGAAAGTCCTCTAAATAACCTCTTCGTGAAGCGGGAGACCCACGGGTTCACTGTTTACAGGCACCTCAACTGGGACGACAATAACTGGGTCGCAATAACACCAGCAGGGTCGATAGTAATCTTTAAGGACAGGACTGACTCGACGCTTTATGCGGTGTATAACGGATATAGGGGACGCTATCACGTCCATATACCCCTTATAGACGACGTAATCATTTTCGACGAAAAGGCGAACGAGGTACTGAAAGAAGTGCTGAAGTGTCTGCGTTACGCTGAATGTTACGTAGACAGGACGTTAGTAGGTGGTGATATGATACTCAGTATGAACAGATATTCGCTAAGAGGTTTCACTCCCTTCGGCACAGGGCCGTTTGAAAGTAAATTCAATTAAATTCATGTTTCTATATATAAAAATAGGTCATGAACTTTTATATATGATTTCCGTATATTTTCATAAGGGATATCGGATGGTATTGGTATTAAGAGAAATTCGAAATGAGGTGAAGTGGACGAGGGAAGGTGAGGATGACGAGGAGGTAGAAGATGACTGGGAGGTTGAAGAGGAATGATAAAGTTTTCAAGACCGATTATGATGACCAGGTCTGCAAAGAATTCGTGTAGAGCAGGAGGTTAAGGGGAAATGAGCCTTGAAGAGAAATGGAATGACGGTTTCAAGCAGGTATGGTGTAAAGAGTGTAACAAAGTCTTGGTAGAATTTGACAGCAAAGGCTGGCTAATCAATGAGTGCCAACACTTCCGATGGAAACCAGTGAGTATATTATGTTTCTATGACCCCAACGTATATCCAGAGTGCGATTCGGAGTACATGAAGAAGTTGAAGGACAGGTATATATTGAGGGTAGACGAGGTCGAGAACCTCTTCTTATTGGTTCCGAGACAGGTCGATGAGGAGGCAAGGAGTAATGGGACACCTCCGTAAAGACAGGGGTTTGATGGTCACGACGTTTAGGATTGACCCCGACCTCTTGGAGATCCTAGACAAGTACGCCGTGAAGGACAAACTTAACCATGGCGATACAATACGCAAGGCAATCATACATATGATAGAGAACGGGGGGGCAGGTGTGACGAGATGATAAACACGGTGAGCGGCATTTGGAGGAGGGACACACGTTACAACAGACGGTTCGATGAAAACCTCGCGTTATGGATGCAGACTTTTCCCCCCTTTCTCCTCTCCAGGTTGCCCAAGACTCACCTGATAGACTACCTCGCCGATGCCGTTCCCCCCTTTGCAGTTTATCATCTCTTTAAAGAGAATCAGGTGAAAGGTAAAACGGTGCTGGATCTCTTTGCTGGGATAGGAGGCTGGTCTATCGGTGCATTTCTCTACTCCTTTCCCAGTCCTATTTACGTTGAGGCAGTAGAATTAAACGAGAGGAAGGTCAAGGTGTTGGACATGATATTCAGGGAGCTGAAAAAGTACAACGAAGATTTCGAGTACAATATCCTTAACATAGATATAAGGAAATATGATCCCGTTGAGGGGTTCGACGTCGTCACTGGTTCACCACCCTGTGAGGACTATACTCCGCTCAACGCTTTTCGGAACTTCAGGGTTTATGCGGGGACACACGAGCTGACACAGGAATACCTGAGGGTCGTCAATTCCGTTAGGCCAGTTTATGCATTTTACGAAAACGTTTATGCGGAGCCTCTGGTCGAGTCATTGAGAGAAGCGGGTTTCGAAACTAAGAAAATCGACTTCAGCCAATATATCCCGCAACGTAGAAGGAGGCTGGTAGCATTAAGACTGAATCACACTACTCCGTCTCTGGAACAGGAAGTGGTCAATTCATGATTTTCAATTCGTCTACCGTAAAAGAATATATCTTGAGCGGAGCTAGGTTTGTAGCGACTATCAGGAGGAGAGGGCAGTATATGCTAGGAAAAAGAGTGGTCGTAAAGGTGGGGGATAAGAAGTTTCACGGCGAGGTCGTTGGGATAGTCCCCATAACGCCTCTCTCGCTGGGCGAATATGTGAGTTATAGCGGGTTTGAAAGTGTCGAGGACTGGTTAAACGAAGCCAGGAGGCTACACGGTACGGAGATAGATTCTAATAAGTACGAGGTCATCATTGTTAGGGTGGTCACATGATTCTCGGGGATAGAGACCTGAAGTACTACATAGAGAAGGGTAGGGTAACAATCTCTCCTCTTTCTCAAGATACTATAAGGGAAAACGGAGTAGACCTCAGAGTTGGTGGGGAGGTAGCCCGCTTCAGGGGGACTGATGAAGTGTACGAGGACGGGAAGGATATAAGCAAGTTTTACGAGATAGAGAGAGGCGATGAATTCGTGATCTACCCCAACGAACATGTCCTCCTAGTTACAGAGGAATACATTAAGCTACCTAACGACGTGATAGCCTTCGTCAACTTACGGTCGTCCTTTGCCAGGCTGGGTATCCTCGCACCACCTACAATAGTGGACGCAGGCTTCGAAGGACAGCTCACTATAGAGGTGCTGGGTTCCGCCTTTCCCGTTAAGTTAAGGAGGGGGACTAGGTTCCTCCACCTCATCTTCGCCAGGACACTGACGCCAGTTGAGAACCCCTACCACGGAAAGTACCAGGGACAGCAAGGCGTGACCCTAACTAAGTGAGCCTAGTTCGAAAAATTGGGGAAAACCCACCCTTTCACCTGAGCCCAGGACGGTTTAGCCGGGAGTGGAAGCCGATACGGAGGTTTATAAGGGGCGGAAAGCCTCGTCATTTAGGGTGTTTTGACCAGGAAGCCCTGAAGAGGACTTTTCCATGTACCTTCAAGACTCCAGTCCTGTCGAATTCGGCTAAGGCGTCTAAGTATTCCTTGTATTTCTCGAGAATGAAATCTATTCTATTATGCATGTCCTTCAGGATCTCCTTCTGCTCCTCTGTTGTTTTCATTTCGAATCAAGATCATCTAAAAAATACATATTTAAATCCTTCGGATTGACCCTCCGAGGTGAGACGAAGTTTTTCGTCCACTTTGAACCTCTAGGCAGGATCACGACAACGAGCGGTCATGGCTCGACTCCGAGGTGAGACGAAGTTTTTCGTCCCCTTTGAATCCCCAATTTTTATAATAGTGGAAACGAGTCATCATTAATGGTCTCAATAGATAAGATAGGATACGGGGAATATCTACTTTTAGCTGAAGCCCCTATGTTCAAGAGGAGGTACACCAGCGACGGAGATGTGATCCTGGGATGTACCATAGGCTGTGATTTCTGCTACTACCGTATGATAGACACGACAGCACCGTACATAGGCACTGGTAAATTGACACGCTTGACGACTCCAGAGGAATTCGCCGAGTCTGTCGCGAGCTCCAGGTTAATTTCGGGGAGGTCTCTGGTGATCCTGGGGGCAAGGGGAGACGCGTCCATGTACCCAAAGGAGATCCCGAGGGTCTTGGACAGGGCTGAGAGACTGGGAGTTACCGCTAAATTCCTGGCGTTAAGGAGGGCAGTCCACGACAAAGTGGTTAAAGACCACCTGGCCAACTACCCTCAGCTACACTACGGTACAACGATAACCCCCAAGGCGAACGAAACTGGGTCTCCGGTACCTGATAGCCAACAACTGAAGGGGCTCCAGAACGACGTCGATTTTTCGGATAGGGTAAGCGTTGAGGTAGGGCCCATCACACCGAGCAACGTAGATGCGGTGAAGGGCATCCTGGCCAAGTTGAAGGACATGGGGTGGAAAGGTGCCATATACAGGGGAGTCAGCGTAGGTTCTTGGGGAGTTGAAAGAAAGGATGTGGTGGAGAAACTATTGAAGCTCGGTTTCTTAACGGAAGAGCAAGCGAAGAGAGCCGTCGATTCCCCTGAGTACTTCTACGGTGTCAAGAACAACCTGGACGATGTAATGGAAAACGCAATACGAAACATGTTTCAAGAGGTAGGCCTCAAGGCGTACAGGCACACTGGTCAATTCTACCCAGAGAACTGGGACATACCAGTGGCACTCACCAGGAGGAACAAGGTGAGAGTGGACGTGTTGGATTACGCAAGGAAGGCACACTACCTCAACGAGGACTTAGAGTCTCAACTGGACTATCTAGGATATTACGATCACGAAGTCAGGTGGGCAAGTGAGCACGGCGTCAAGGTTGCATATGTCAGTACTAAAGTACCCATCACCGAGGACGTCGCCACGTATCTAGGGGAAGTCACTGGGGTAGCTGTGATAGCTAGTAACTACCTCCCGTCCCCGGACAAGGAGACCTTGAAACATTACTTGAGGTACTCCTTCCTGGGGATGCCTGAGAGGACTAGGAAGAGTATAGCGAGCAAGATTATCGACTCACCCTAAACCCTTACCTATGATTTTCCACAATGGTGCCCCCAATCAGGTCGTAGCTACCTGAAGTTCATGACCTGGACGACATGGATCAGTCGGGGGGAGTCAAAGACTCATCATCATTATACCAAAATACACCCAGGAATATACCAAAATATTTTTAAATGTTTTGGTTGATCTGAAGTAATGGGCGTCGACCTAGTTTTCAGAGCTAAGATATCCAGTCACGGAAGGGATAAGTACATCATTTATATCCCGAAGGAGTTCTCTCAAAAGGCGAAGGAACTCCGTAATAGTGGAGAGGTCATCGTCCTAGTTGCGAGGGAAGGTTGAGAGAGATGAAGCTCGCAGTCTTCATCCTCAAGAGCGGGCTCAAGCAGTTCAACCAGTTCAGGGGGTTCGACCACGCTTACCTGGACTCGGAACGGCTGTTCCCCCGAGTGGAGAAGGATTACGAGGAAGTTGTTCTAGTAGATAGTACCTCTGCCTCTGGGATAACTTTGTTGAAGGCGAAGTCGGTGCTGGAGGGCATGGGTTTCCGCAACGTCAAGTTGGCAGCTCACCCAGTCACCAAACACGCTAAGTCGTTAATAGACATCCCTCTACCCAGACAGGATCCCGTAGGTAATTCCGTCTTCGTTGCAGGCCTTCCTGGTGCCGGGAAGAGTGCCTTCTCGAGGGGCCTGACCTCGGCCCTGGACGGGTTGTACGTGAGGTGGGGGAAGGAAGTCTCCAAGAGGTTTGTCGTCGGAAGGTACGGGGAAGAGCTCGCGAAACTTGAGGCTGAGAACCCCTTCCTTGTATCGGAGAGGCTCATCTGTGAAGGAGTCTTCGACACGGAAAGGGAGTTCCTAGTAGTGGACGGTGTGAAGAGTGTGTGGCAGGCGATACATGTCTCCTATTCCACGTTGAGACCCGCAATACCTTTCTTCGTCGAGGTGTCCCAAGAAGTTAGGGACTTAATCGTGAACGTCAGGGGAATGGTAGATGACCCCTTCGACGTGGAAAGGAAGGCGTTGTTCTCCGAGCACTGGAAGGAGATTAGGGACTCCAGCATCGTAGTTAAACTTGACGAAAAGTACATGAACCGAGCCCTGGAGGGAGTCTTTCGGTCGTTAGGGATAGACCCTAGGATAAGGGGCTACTTCAACCCCTTCATAACTAAGGACACGCTACTGTGGAGTTGGTTCCTGTCCTGGAAGAAGGCAAACAACGTTTACAGTCACCTGATAGACCAATGGATAAACTCCATAAACGTTAGGACGCACAAGGGTTACATTGAGAGACTAAGGAGAGGAGGTGTCCAGATTAACGAAGACGTGTACTCACTGATAACCCTCTCCGCTACTGCCTCCAGGATGATAGACGATATCCTGGACGAACACGTTACTAGGTTTTACAGCGAGGAGGGGGTGACCGAGCAAGCCTGGTGGGTTCAAAGGGGCATATACCTGACCGTGATCGACAGCACAGTCCTCATGGAAAAGGCGAGGAGGATAGCGAGGAAGTTGGGGGTGGAAAACGGTTTGATCAACACCTTCGAGAGGATGGTGAAAGCTGTCATGGTAGAACTGGAGCTGGAGGAGTCGAGGAGACAGCCCACACTTCAGGACTGGTTGAAGGCCGTTGAGAGAGAGACGGCCTTCAGGGAGTTCCTGTACGGCCTACTGGGAATGGATCCTGAGAAGGGTTACGTTGAGGGCGTCGTGGCTCAGGCGAAAGATGACCTTTACGGGGCAAAGAAGGGAGGGAGAGAGGACACAGATACACGCCTCAACAGGCCTTTATTTCAACGGGTCTGTCGTAACCCAGAGGAGGTTTTAGACGAGTTGAAGAAGGCGAAAACGAAGGAGGACGTATTATCAATTTTACTTCTGAGTTAGTTGGGCTGGGCTCGCCTAAAGAAAATAAATATGTCTTTAAATAATAGAGACAAGGGGACGAGATATGATAGAAGACCTCTTAACTGGATACGCGGAATTTGTTGATATAGGTACTATCAATTACCTAATAACCCTCATGGGTGAAAAGGAAGGGAAGAGTAAGAGGGAAATATTCAAGGAACTAGGGATAAGTAGAGGGGCCCTATACCAACCTCACGTGGGGGACGAGGTCAAGAGAAAGGTAATAGAAGAGGCCTTCAAGCGTTTGGACTCAGGTACCATTACAAAGATCCTGTACGGGTATATGAAGAACCTCTTCGTGAACTTTTTAATAGATATCCTCTGTGCCGCTGGCGATGAAATCAATAATACTGAATTTATTAGGGAAATATTCACCGAAAACGCCGATCTATTAAAGAGTGTGAGAGATATCGAAAGGAAAAAAATCATCGAGATTGTAGCAAATAAGTTGAATCTCACAGAAAAGGAGGGACGGTCATGAGACTTCTGTTCTGGCAGACGTTTTCTTTAACCACTGCATACATTGTGGCGAGTGCATATCTTAATCTCGATAACTATGTTACTCAAATTAATGACTTGCTCGGTACCAAAATTCGTATCAATTTCCCTGAAAACGGAATCCTGGCACTTACAACATTTCTCATTACATTCGTATTACCTAACCTTTACGTGTTCCTGTCCCTCCACTCCATGAAGGAAGACTTGGTTAAAGGGAGAATTCAACGGGATATCCGTATAATCCCTCAAGAAAAGTCTATCCAGATAGGTGCCAGGAATTACACTATCCAGACCAGGAATTATACAACAGACCAGTTCCTAGGCTTCGTCTTGATATCGATGTTTCCCTTCTTGATAAATTATTCTTCGTTGGCCCTTCTCCTTCTGACAGTTGTCACTCTAGTTATGATAAGTTTACATAACGACGGTATCCTCACGAACCCTTATTTACGGTTTAAGTATCATGTTTTTACCTTACAGAGCGAGGACAAGAGACTCCACGTTATCATGGAGAAGGGGGAAAGGCCCACAGGATATGTGGTCGATTGGCTTTACGACCACTCGGTACTGGTCGGGTTTCACGAGAGGGGTGTTAAAACGTGATAGTTGAGAGGATTTACGACCGCAAATTACAGGACTTTTCACGTCATAAGAAGGAAGAGAACGTCTTTTATGTGACAGACCTGGTAAGATGCCCGCTCAAGGTGAGGTTTGAAAAACAGTATAAGGAGTTGTCTGACTCCTTCACACCTGCAGCGGTAATGGGAGACCTCGTACACTCGGGACTCGAACAATTCCTCAAGGAGGAGTTCGACGCAGAGGTCGAGGTAGACGTAGAGAAGGAAGTCAGCATAGACGGCAAAATCATAAAGGTCAGGGGAAGGGCTGACGCCGTGATACAGGAAGACGGGGAGAGGGTCGTGGTCGAGATAAAGTCCTCGAGGGCTGACAAAGGCCTCCCCTTTGAACACCACAGGACACAGCTCCAGGTTTACCTGTGGATGTTCGAGGCGAGGAGGGGGATATTGATCTACGTGACTCCAGACAGGATAACAGAATATGAAGTGGATGAGCCTTTAGATGAGGCTACGGTGTTGAATTTATTAGTGGAGGTCATAAGGGCGAGTAGAGCTCCACGTTACTTTTGGGAATGTAATTACTGTAAGTTTAACGTAATCTGCCCTAACAAAAGACAATGAGGTCTTTTTTTTACGTCTTGACCCGCGGACGTCTCCATCCGTTCATCGGGGTGGGTTTTTGTCCGTTCATCAGGGAAAGTAGTGGTAATAATCATAGTTATGATAATGTATTGCTGCGAACAGCATTAAGACTCCTAAGAGGGTCGCCAACCCGTTTGCGAGGGGGTTATCGTAAGAGAAGTGTGCCAAAGCTACCCTACTCCACCTCCCGTTTACCTTGCGGTAGATCCCTCTTTCCGTAAAGATATCGAGGATCATGTGAGAAGGGCCGACCAGCAACCCATCAAGAGCGACGGAAAGGGTAAAGTAGAACGAAGGGAAAACATAATAGAGGACAAGTAAAGGTAAAGAGATTGAAAGGCCCCACAGGATAGACCTATAAAAGGTGTGAGTCCTGGGAGACCTGGCTATATACCTCCCCTTCACCTCGTGTCCTAAGGAGTCGATCAAGTTGTTCCCGACCACGGATATTATTATTGCCAACATGATTGAGTAGAAAGGGTCATTTGAGACAAGAGAATCAACGAGATAGAGAAGGCCCAAAGAGAAGACGTAATGCGTCCTCAACTTCATCATATCTTCCTCTTTATCCTCTCTAACCTGACTTCCTCATCTATCGTCTTTGACAATTTCTTTATCGCCTTCTCAAAGGACGACTCGAATGAGGTCTTCGCGTCTCCGTCATAATCTACTAGAAATTTTAAACTGTCCCCTGCCCTGGAAATCTCGATGAATCCAGACCCCTTCAAGCCGTCGGTGAACATGAAGATGTATTTTACCGTTGAGCCTTTGAACACTCCACCCTCCATCACGTAGGGGTACATACCCAGTGCACCCATGACCTGGAATGACCCAGTGTGACTGCCGTACCCAGGGATGATCTTGGGTAACGCGAAATCTGGGTCTGAAAAAAGCCTCAGAACCACATCGACCTCATGTTTGACTTTTAGGAGGACTTCCCTCAACTTTCTCCCCTCCAACTATCAACAGTACCGAGAAGATCGAAACTACTGTAATCGCACTTGTGATAATGGAGACTGGCAGGAAAGACCCGACAACTCCGTATACGGATATCAGGGTGGGTAACACTGCCAGGAGTAAGACTGCAGGAAATAGGCCGATAAACCCGAAGACAGCTCCAGCACCAGTGTTCCTAAGTTTTACGGGGAACATAGAAGAGCTGATCCCCATGGCACCCCATCCCATTGACGCCATCATGTATACTGGGAATAATGCGAGTAATGAGTGGGTGAAGAACAGCGGTACGGAAACTAAGCTACTTATTGCCGAGGTCAACACCACCTTCTTCCAGCCGTATTTGTCGGCCAGGTACCCTCCAGTTATGGTCATCATGTATGCTGAGAAGGACGCAATGAGGAACGTGAAAGTCACGATATTCCCGTCATAACCAGACTTTTCTAGGAGCTCTATGGAGTACGGGTAAAGTAAGAAGTTTAGTATCACGGGGAAGTAGGCTATCGCCAACGTGACCAGTAGTATGTCTCTGCCGTGCTTCTTGAACGCCGACTTTATGGGGCTCCTCTCCACCTCTCCGCTCCTCACAACTTCTTTGAAGTCTAAGCTCTCCACTATCCTCATCCTCAAGTAAGCTGAAACTAATACCGCTATTACACCTACACCTATCAGTACCCTCCAACCGTAATTCAGGAGGAACATCCTTGTTTCAAACTTCTCGGATAACAGGATACCCAGGACTCCCAATATTATCCCCAAGATTGCGGAAGACTGAGGAAAGGACGTGAGATACCCCGTCCTTTCTGCTTTCTCCGCATACTCGTAACTTAGGACTATGGAACTCCCTAAGTCTCCTCCTAGACCCATTCCTTGTATGAACCTCAGGACTGCTATCAAGATTATTGCAGTTATCCCTATGGGAGGCATCAATGCGACCAAGAGCATCGCTATCCCAGAGATCAAGAGGCTCCAGAACATTGAGAGCTTTCTACCCAACTTGTCGCCGAAGTGGCCGAAGACCACCCCTCCCGCAGGCCTGCCTACCAATATCGTCGCATACGCGAGGATTGAAAAGGCGATAGCCAAGTTTGTGGCCTTACTGAAGAATATGTAAGGCCATATGGCCGTGGAGATTATCCCTATGGAGAAAAAATCATATGCCTCTATTATTAAACCTACAGTGGATAAAATAACCACGGCTCTTATGAACCTTGAGGGCAAGTTTACATTTTTCAAACCTACTTTTCACCCCAATACACAGGGGTTTTAAAAACCCTGAAACGTACAGAGAGAAAATGAGTTCCAGGATGGACGTCAGGAGGTTCTCAGTCCTCTTGATAGCAACTATGATAATCCTAGCCTTCGTGACGAGTTTTATAAACGTCAAGGTATCTCAACCGAGTCCTCAAATACAGACGGGGAGCGGGGGAGGTTTGGGTTCCTATATTATCCAGGGGCCTAAATACATATATAATAAGACCATAACACTGACGCCGAGTATCCAAGACTTCGCATATGTGAAGGGAAACTACTCCGACCTCCCTGCACCTTATCATAACGTTTCTCCAGATACATATATCCTATTCAACTTCTCAGAGCCTGATAATGACCTGCTGAACCTCTTATTAGAAGCCCTGTCATGGAACGCCAGCGAAATCGCTCCTGGGCCGTACGGTGCCCTATTGTCCAGTGCCAGCAGTGCCTACGTAAATGTCCTGAATTACACCAACACCACTCTCCAGCCGTTTTCGGTAAACGCAAATGACACGGAGAACTACTCCAAATGGGAGGTGATAGTGAAATACGGCAAATCGTTCGAGGCACCTAACTCTTTCCAGCCCGACTGGAGCTATCCTCCTTCAGACCTAATCTCTGTGAACTCCCCTACGTACGAGGTAATCAACAGCTATACCTTGAAGACTATAGTCAATATTACGTATCATTTAGGCAATTTACAGTTAGTTGGACAAGGGCAAAGTCGACACAGGGGGTCATACTACGACCCCTGTACAGGATCAGTGAGGTCTTACACGTACCGTGACTATAATTACTATTACGCTCAAGATATAAATTATAGTATAACTGTATATTTAGACCAAAACGGTACACTAACTCAAATCGCAAACGTGGCAGGCTCAAAGGAGATATATTGGGATCAATCGGGTGCACTAGGAGGGGTATATCAAGGTTCAGCTATAGTCCCTCCTGGAGTTTTAAAAGGATACAACGCGACTGCGGAAATTCTTTACCATACTGGTTCGTCTTCTACCAAATATTATAGCTACTTCCAATGTAAAAAAGGTAATGATACGTATAGCTTCCATATATATAGAGGTTCCACAGTAAGATATTTCCCCGTATTCTCGGAGGACATCAAACAATATACTTTCAACTGGTACGAATATAGTATAACATTTCCGATAAAAATTCTAGTATTTAACGGTACGAACCCGCAGACCAGAATCAATGACCAGGTATATGACTCTAGGAATATCACGACCCAGTTCTCATATCTGATTTGGAGTTCAGACCCAGTCGTGAACAGCAATAGGATAGTCACTTATGACCATATACAGGTGGCGAACTACACTGTCCAAAGGACGTGGGATGCAGGTAATATAAACGTAGTCCCTCAACCAGATACGGTATTAAGTGTAGAACCCGACCTGGACATACTAAATTATTACCTCACCTTCAACGTCCAGGACAACACGGTACAATCCCCTCCCTGGATCAATCAGGAAATGAACTACAACAAATACGCAGCGTTAAGCTGGTTCTACCTTGAACAGAACGCTACGCTGGCCCATGCCCTATATTCATATATAATGAATACTATATCAGGACAGGACGAACAGTTCTGGAGGTTCGAGTACTTCGACCTGGTCAGCGAGTTCGTCATGTACACATTCAACAACTCATATTCTGCGTGGAATAATTTATTGGAGTTGGGGAGTTTCTATTTGAACTGGAGCATGACCCCTGCCCAAATACTGGAACTGAGAGGTTGGCCCAACGTGACTTATGAGACGGGACAGTTACTCTTCTTCAACGTCTCGAGGATCCCGGAGATCTACAACGCTTCCGTCTACCTGAACGTGACTGGAGATAACCAAGTGTACCTGGTCGACGTTTATAACGCTTTACAGTGGAACAGGATACCGTTCGGTAACGCTTACTACTACCCAACGACGAATAAGACCGTCTACTTCTACCTCAACGGCACAGGACAGGCGATCCCCTACGTCGGGGAGACTTTGAACTTCTTCGATACCAGTTACGTGCCGTCCATATTCTACGGTATCTCGGGAGTGGCATACGGGACGCCCACGAAGATCCTGGCCATCTGGAACGGGACGGCCTGGATAACCTAACCTCTTTTTTTCACTAAATATTTATAGGTTATTTAAAAGAAAAAAAGAGAGAGAGAAGGAGATGCAGACGGAAGAGTGTGCAGTAGTCAAGAACCCCGAAGGGTTCCTGGTGGACACCTGCACGGGTGAGGTATTGGACTTCGAAAATTACTCGTATCAGGATTACTCAAACCTGGAATACTACGAGAGGGCAAGGAAGGGAGATGGGAAGGTAGTGGACATGAAGAAGATAGTACTGAACTACCTCCAGAGTATCATGACGGAAGAAGAGAAGGAAATGTTCTATAAGATCTTGGAAAAGGTCGGTAAGGATAAGCTGGACACCGCCTATTACCTCGCCATCTACGAATACATTCTATCAAAGGAGAATAAGATCGTAGACCGAAACTACCTAAAGTTCCTGAAAATGAAGGGAGTGGGTAGGTACGCGATCAGGCAGAAGAAGAAGTTGTTGAGGCGTATAGTGAAAGAAGACCCAGTCATACACTACATAAACTCCCTCGATGAAGAGAAAAGGGAGGAGGCCCTAAAGGTGTATGAGATACTCAAGAAGAAGAACTTGATTTACGGTAGGGCAGAGACCAGGAAGAAGACGCTGTTGGAGCACCTCCACGAGGAAAAGAAAAGGGGACTCCTGGAGGAACACTACGTGGAGGAGCTAATCAGATGGAATTTTAACTACGTCACGGTCTTTTAACTCGTTGAGACTCCCCTTGAAAATGGCCTCCATCACGTCCTCACTCAGGTTGTAGATGACGTATGCCTTTCCAGACTTGATGTACTTCACGTAATATGCGTCCAGGACTGTCATGAACTGTATCTCCACCTCGTTGTTTCTCGTAAATATTAACGCCCCAGAGGGGAGCTTCTCCACGTGGTACCCCAGTTCCGTCGCCTTTTCCTTCAACGTCCTTATACTCCTGACCTCCATTTCGCTTTCTCCTCCTCCGTGAGTAACACGTTGATGAAGGACTTTATGGAACCGGACTTGAGGATCCCCTGCCCCGTTTCACTCTTCTTGACGTAATCAATTTCCTCGTCCGAGAGCCTGGCCAACTCCTTCAAGTCCTGCGTCGCTGTGTCCTCCTGCTTCAGGATCAGCTTGGTGTCTGCCAGTTGGAAAATGTCCTTACTGTATTCGTTTTTGGTGTAGTCGCTCACCAGCTGAGTGATCGTGACTATCCCGGTGCTGAGGTTCCTGGCGGTCTTGTAAATCTGTGCTATGATCCTGGCTATGGAGGGGTAAATGAGCAGTAAGTGTGCCTCGTCAATTATTATCACCTTTCTCATCTCCCTGGGTAACTTGTTGATTTGGGCCCAGGCGAGGAGGATCAACAGGGTCGCAGCTAACCGTTTGTGCCTGTTGTCGTCAGTCTTCAGTCCCAGGATGACCGTCCTCCTCTTCAGGAGCTCGGTAGGGGTCTCCCCGTAGTAGATCAGCTTGTCGGGGTTTGTCGTCATGTTAAGTAAGAAGGCCTCAAGGTCTTCCAAATTCCTGTTCCTCAACTTCTGTTTCTCCAATTCGCTGAGGTCTTCTCTCACGTACTTCAGGAGGTCGGAGATAGACCTGGACTTCTCAATGTAGTTCGCCATCAGCCCCCTCAACTTCCCTGGTATCTGGTAGAGGTCTACGAGGAAGTCGGTCACGTCTCCCAGGTTCACTCCACCTTCCCTAGCTAGGGTGATCGGGTCTAACCCCATCTCCTGCCCGTACTCCCAGACTACGCTGAACACGTCGTCATCACCCTGGAAGAACCTGTTGAAGTTGGCCAAAGGGTCAATTACGAAAATATACAAGTTGTCCCTGTACACCTTCTTCAGACGGTCTATCAGGAGGGTGACAGTAGTCGTCTTCCCAGCCCCCGTCGTCCCCGAAACCGTCCAGTGAGGGTTGCTCCTCCCGTTCACCCTGGAGAACGGGTTTATCACGATTGGAGAGCCGGTGTCATCAACTCCCAGGAATACCCCTCCCTCCTCCACGATGTTGGATGCGGACAAGGGGTATAACTTCGCTACCGAAATTGTTGAGCTGTACCGTTTAGCGAACCTGGCTGAGAAGTCGTATATCTCCCTCTGGAGAGAACGTGAGTTAGGGGAGTCGACCAACACCCCAGCCTCGTTTAACTGGGGAGTTAATTCCTGTGTCGCTACCTCCAGCTCTTGCGGAGTTTTCATGTGAAGGACGTAGAACACTTGAAACTCCAGCGGTTCGGCACCGAATTCGTCGAAGTCCTTCTTAAGCGTCGAGGACTGTGCACGCAAAGCCTCGAGTTCTGCGACAACGTTCCCGAACCTGCTCGCCTTCATCAGCTTGCTGTCTATACTGCTTATGTAGTTCCTCATCCTTTCCTTGCCAGTTATTGAAAACTTGATAGCTACTTCTATCATTTCTGGTTTGACCTTCCTGAAGACTGGGGTGGACAAAGCTGCCTCCAAGATTGCGGTGGAATAGGAGTATGCGACGAACCCCCTAGCGTAAGTCCCCTCGTCTGTGATCACGTAATCCTTTCCGAACCCCTGGATTGAGGGCCTTCGGGGTTCCCCTACCACGTCCAGTACCTTGATCTCCTGCAATGACTTCAGGTACGCCGACGTGGCAAAGGTCTGGTACCTGTTCCCCAGAAATTCATAGACACCGCTCCTTCGTTGGACGTAAACTAGCCCTTTCTTTGCGTACGCTAAAAGGGACGCCAGGTTGAAGATCTCCTTTCTCCTCTCGTCTACGTCGAGCAGAAAGTAAGGCGTAGTGTTCAACTTATACCAGTTATACTTTTCCTGAAACCTAGACTTCATCGAGTGAACGGCTTTTAAAAACAGAGAGGTTGAGAAGTATGGGTAAGAAAGCTGGCTACATACTACTCTTGATATTCGTGTTACCGACCTTGGCACTACCAGTCGCCGCAGCGACTAACCCCATACAAAACTTCTCGAATGACCTGTTGTTGATAATCCCCCCACTTCTGTTCGTCCTGAGCCTGCTCGCACTTAGGAACGCGGACTACGATTATTCGTTTATGTTGATACTTGCGGCAGTGATAGTGACCGTAGCTCTCGCGGGGTTTCAGGGGAGAGTTAATTCGTTCTCGTTGTTATTTTACAATTTACAGGTCACGATGATAGGGCCGAGCACGACCACGGTTAATAGCCCAGTCTCCTACTCCGTCACGGTAAGTACACTACCGCAGGGGTGGAACGTTCAAAACGTGAAGTACGTCTGGTTAGTGTACTACAATTCATCTATTTTAGCCTATAATTCTTCATACGGATATCTCAACACCTACGTGTCCGACGTGTCTTTCTCCCAAAACTCCTTAACGTTCACGCCGACGCAGACTGGAAATTACCTGGTGTCATACAGTATAGAGTATTTCGCAAACGTCTCTGGTTATCCAGGAGTCGCCATGGGTGGTGCAGGGGGGTTACTTCAAGTCAAGCCACCTTCCTCGTTCTTATCGTGGATTGCTGGGGCGATAGTTTCCGCGTTCTCGAGTTTAGTTGCTAATGCCCTCGGTACGATAACGTCTACTCTCTCGATTATAGCACAACCCGTCTTCGATGCAATAAGTTACGCTTTGATAATGCCTACCGTCAGCGGTAATATAGGAAATGTTGTAGAAAATATCTACAACGAACTTATACAAACATCTTTGGCTCTAGCGTTATTGTTTATAGCTGCAAGCGTAGTTTATAACGTTCTGAAGTCCAACTACACGGACTTAATAGATGTAGCTAGTGACCTTTTCTATAAGATAGGCGTATGGCTGTTCTTCACTTTCGGTGGTCTAGAAATATATAACTATGCTGCGGCGTTTATAAATAGTTTAATTTACGAGATAATAAATCCATATTTGCCCGCATTAGGTGCGGATATTACAAGTGCAACAGACTTATTCTTAGGGTTATTTGTAGTGGATAATTTTATCCCGTTCGGTTTCGCAAGGGCTTTAGGAATTGTAGCAGGAGACGTGGTTAATGCACTTATATTCTTCGGGTTGTTCATAGCCATTCGGTATTTCTTGATATTAGCAATAGTAGCACTGATCCCGCTTTTAGCCACGTTATGGCTTTTCGAGTGGACTAGAGCGATCGGTGGTATATTGGCTGACGTTTTGATAGGTCTTGCACTGGCAGGTCTATTGAATACTATAATTATTGCGTTGATCATTGCGTCTGGAGTAATCTGGCTCCTCATTTTCCTGCCATTCATAGCCGACTTAGGGACGATAATCTCGCTTGCCGTATCTCTGGTCGCAATAAAACCGCATGAAAGTCTGAGCTTCTCGCCGAGAAAGGGTAACACGAAACTCCAGTCAAGTCAGACCCAACAACCACCACAACTTGTAGTACAAGAGGAAAAGAAAACAGAGCAAAAATTATACTATATGTAAAAATCTTTTTTTCTAATTATTTTGTTTTATATACTTATCGAATATAGGTATTAAGCGGTATGGGTTCAACACGTGCGTAAGTACTAAAGACGACCCGTCTTTCTTGATGAACTGAACGGTACCGAGCTTCATTATCCCAGTGCTGGCATATTCTGGGTCTATCTTCCTCCATGCAATATACCTGGCTATAGAACCTGGCATTTTTCCAATAGGCATTATTTGCGTCGATAAAGAATTGGGATTCATGTCAATTTCGGTAACGGAAAGTATCCTATACTCCTTGATCTCATCCCATTTGAAAAGGTAAGGCTTGGCATCTGTGTCGTAATAAAGCCCCCTATCGTCATAATATACGTCCTTTAACACTGCAGGCCTCGCTACAAAGTTCCCCATGGTCTTGTAGGGACGATAAGCGACGTATGCTCCCCCTATAGCTATTGCCAAAAACGGTAATGACAGCAATATTTCTCCACTCACCAGAGAAGCTATGAACATAAGTGACCCCATTATCAAAGCGGACACTCCTAAACCTTGTATTAAAAGTTCTTCCAGTTTCACGTCTTCTTACCTCCTCCAGTTATTTTTTCTTCTTCTATAAATATAAATGTTTCGGTTTGTATCCGTTATTTTTTACTGATGCATTCGTTTTGTAAAGCGTTTATGCAAAACATGTGGATGCCTTAACTTCCACGAGTGCAAAGATTATTAACTCGTAAACACGTTATTTATCACGATGTATATCATTCAGGTGGAAAGAAAAGAAGCGGAACAATTAATAAAACTTGCAAGAAAAAATAGTGACTTAAAACTGATGAAAGCGGTCTTCATGACGGACAACGGGAAACTCGTGGCGGCACTTAAACGTCACTACAACGTCATCGTTTTGAAACAAGACCTGATAATCTAATCACGACGAACGACAGTAATAGGCCAGCCGTCACACTTAGCCCAATCAATATTACGAAATTTATTTTTTCCATATAAATTTCTAACTGTAGAGTGTATAATATGACGGATAGAGCTACCGTTGCTAGAGACAGTTGTTCTAGTTCTTTTTTATATTTTGCGAAGTATTGTGTGTTTATACTACTGGGCTCCCTCCCTCCTGGTTTTTTCCCCTTTTGGACTACAATCCCGTGTCTCTCGACTTCACTTACGGCCTTCCTCTCTTCGGGCCCCTTCTCTCCCCTTTTTCCAGTGAAGTCCGTTATGAAAGCGATGAATTGGTAATAGAACGGGACGCTTTTCTCGTTATACACCAGAACGTAGAAGGCGAACATGAGAGGTATCGCGGAGTATATCACCTGGTGCCTCAGGAACAAAATCAGGCCGATAAGCACACTGGGGAAGATGACTAACAACTCTTTCATGCTTACGGTTCTGATCAACATCGGGAAACTCTTCTCGTCTGCACTGGAAATAGCTCTCAAGTACCCGAACTCCAGTCTCCTTGCCTTCATTTGGAATGAGGGGTTTTTAAAAAGACTAAGAATCGATGAGAATGGCGAAACTGAAGAAAAGGTTTACGAAAGTAGCACAGAAGTTCAGGAGAGGCGACCACGAAAAGGGGTTTATAGGCTCAGGAGCAGGGGCAGCGTTGATAGCGGTCGGCTCGACTGGTTACCTAGGGAACACCATAAAGAACATGGTAGGTTCAATAAGTAATGGGACGGCCGTCCAGGGGAACGGAGCGGCTGGTGCAACTGGGATAGCTGGATTCGTAAACGACGTTGTAGCGTTAATAGGGTTAATAAGCCTGATACTGGGCATCATCGAGTACAGGAAATTAAGAAAACAGGTCGTTAAGAAGTAATTTGATCAAGCTATTACTTTTTTCGTAATATTCCTCTTTTCTCCGGATGTAATCGGGTGGGTGTGAATCTAGAACCCAAGCTTTCAACCTTTCAATTCTTGAGCTAGGTACCTCGGCTACACTTTCATATTTTATATTATATTTAGTGTAGGCGTAGAGATCCGCACTTCTCTCCATCCTCCACAATAGGAACTTCCCTACCAGAATGGCTGGGATCACCAACCAGGTACTGACTGGTAAGGAGGCAGCAGTCAATACCAGGAAAGCGTAAACGTAGTTGAACTGTTTGACGTGTCCCTCTTCGTGTGTCAAGACCTCCTCGCTTATCCTGTTAGAGAGAAAAACTATGGCGTTCCTGAAGAATATGCTGTTGAGCGTCAATGCGTTGTCTTCGTTCACGTCTAAGACCCTCACGCTCACCTTCCCCTCCCTCTTCACTTCCCTGCTCTTGAAGTAGAGATAAGCGTGGAACGATTCGTAGAATATTATTACCATCACAACGTTAAATAAAGAGAGTTCCCAGTCCATCACCTGAACTCCTTTTTTAAAGACAACTCCTGTGAAGGCAGATGAAGGCGAGGACTCTGTTCCCACTATTATTCCTTATATTATTAGGAATGACTACAGCGGCAGCGACCGCGAACAACAGCGTCATCAACTCAACGCAAATTCAACAGGCAACACAGAAGATCCCACCTCCCCCCTCAAATTTCTTCCAGAGGATATTGTATTACGTGGGACAAGGGTATGATTGGGTCATAGGGGCGATTCAAAAGATCTTGCAATCGACGCTCCTGAAGCAGGATCCCAGTTTAGCCTCGACTTACGCAAACATCATAGCGTGGTTAGTGCCCCTCACCGCTCTCTATATCATCCTGACGCTCATCGAGGTCGCTCGAAAGTTCTTAGGCTACATCATTGTCCTAGGCTGGATATTCTTGATAGCGATGTTCCTCCTGGCACGCTAAGTCACCCCCTTTTTTTTCTTTTTACCGTTTACCTTCTAGTGACAACCGTTCAAAGCTTATAAGGGGGCCATCCGTCCCCGTCTCAGAGAGGCGAGGCCTTTGAACCCTAAATTTTTATAAAACTTTCTCTACATATAGACTTTTAGGGCGGTGATGACGGTGCGGCGAGCTGAGAGGGTGAGGATCGACTTAGGAGCTGAGCCCTTTTTTAAATAATGAAAAGGTGATGGAGCTTTATCAAGTTAGGTTGAAGAGTGGAGTGGACTATCAGAGGGCAAAGACTACGGAACTCTTCGGGAACGTCTTCGAGTTGATCTTCGTGAAGAAGAGCAGAAATGAAGTGGACTTTTACGTGAGGACTGCAGCAAAGGAGGAGATACTCAGGCAGTACTTCGTCCTCACGAAGAAGGAAGAGCCGTCAGTCCCGAGCTTCGTGGGGGTATTAAGGTTAAAGAGGGAGGGCGACTTCTACGCGAACTTAGAGTACTCCAACTTACTGAACCTGGTGTCCTCACTGGAGGAGGGAGACCAGGTCAGGATCTGGGTAGTCCTGGAGCCGAGGTTGAACGAACTCTTCATAAAGAAAGCTGATAAATTGAAGGTGGAGGCCCAGAAGTACCTGTTGGGGAGGAGAAAGAGGGAACTCCTAGCCAGTATCCTGGAGACCTACGCGAAAGATAACCTGTACCTCCTGGACATAAAGGTCTTCAGCAGGCAGAGGAGTAGAGTCAAGTTTCTCTTCAATTACATGAAGCAACTGGTTCACACGCAGAGCAGGAAGCTCAAGGTGGTGGTGAGGAAGACCAGGAGGTTCAAGGACAAACAGCCGAGGATAGGGAGGTGGGAGGCCCTCGCGAAGTTTAAGGTTAGGCTTTGGATAGACGAGGACAAGCTGAACGAGAACCTACCCTTACCCTCCCCGACCCAGGTACCTATTCCCATGAGCATAGGGGTCGCATTACCCTACTTCAGGCTGGAAAGGAAGGACATCTACCTGGGGGACGATATACTTTACGGAGAGAAAGTGTTCCTGGACTGGACGGACTTTCAACGGCATTCCGTAATTTATGGGACTACTGGTTCGGGTAAGTCCAACACGTTGGAGATCCTGGCACAGGAGCTGGCCAAGTACGGCGTAGTGTTGTTCCTCGACCCCAACAGCCAGAGTGCGAGGAAGTTGTCTCAGGTCGCGAAGTACTACTTCACCATAACTAAGGACAGGCCCAACTTCGGCATAAACATCCTGGAGCTCCCCCGCATCTTTCAGGACAGGGAGAAGAACATCGACTACCAGATCTCGAAAGTGTTACAGTTGTTCAATAAGTTGCTGAACCTCGTGGACACAGCGGTAAACGTGAGGTATATCCTGCAAGTCCTGCTGAGGCAGATGTATAGGGTGTCCGACAGGATAACGTTCAGGGACGTATACGACGCAGTCATAGCGTTGCAACAGGGCACGCTCGACCTCGACGTCAATGACGAGACGTTCGAGCACGAGAAGGAGTTGTTACAACAGATGCAGGCCCAAAGCTTCATGTCAATCCTCTCTAGGCTGAAGCTCCTCGTCGATGACAAAATATTCAAGACTGTTACGTCGGAGACCACTCTCGACTGGGACAAGATCGTGAACGAGACGAAGAGGGGGCTGATAGTCTTCGACGTAGGGAAGAGCTCAGGAGATGAGGTGTCACAGATGATGCAGATGATCATCACGTTGTCGCTCTTCAACTACGTGTTCCTGAGGGACGCCTTAGGGAAGGAGAAGGTACCGATATTCCTGGTCATCGACGAGGCACAGAACGTGGCACACTTCGACTTCGTCAATGAGGTACTGGCGGAGGCGAGGAAGTACGGGCTTCACCTAGTCCTCGCCACTCAATCATTCGTCAGGTTGGAAGCGTTGGCAGGAGATAATAACGCCAGGTCGATAAACGCCAACACGAACGTGAAATTATTGATGAGGCTGACGGAAGGGAGCGACATCTCTCAGCTGGCTAAGTCGGTGGGGGCCAACCAGGAGATCGCGGACGCTCTGCCGAAACTTTCCGTCGGTCAGGCCTTCCTCTTCCTCCTGGGAAAGAGCAACGAGTTCACCGTGCCCAGGTTGGTTCAGATTAGGATTTCCGAGCTACAGGACAAGGAGAAAGAACCTACGAAGGGCTTCGAACCTAAGGGGGTGGACAAGGGACTAACTAAGGAGACCATCAACCCTGCGTTAGCTCTACTCAAGGAGCCTCCCGACGTTCTAGGGCAACGCATATTGTACACGGCGTTCGAGAGAGGCGACTACGGCATCATAATCACAGATATGATAGCCCAGTTGGGTATAAAGAGGGAGACGGCGTTGGCGAAGCTGGTAGAACTGGAGAAGATGGGGGCTGTGCAGATCGAGCAGAAGGGTAGGAGCAAGATAGTAAGGTATGCGAAAGGGCTCTTCAGGCTCAAGGGCATCGTGGAGAACGAGGAGGGGAAGAAGGTGGCGTTGAGAGTCCTGAGGAAGTACATGAAGGAAGGGTACATCGTCGCACCAGGGAGACAGGAGGGGGACATCAGGCCCGACTTCGTCGCCCTCAATTACGACAAGACGACCCTGAGGCCCGATTACTCCAACATCGTCATTATTGAGATAGAGAGCCCCAACGAACTCGACGTCCACCCCGAGCAGGTGAGGAAGAACATGCAGAAGTATCTCTCACTGGACGAGAGGACTAGGAGCGTGATCAGGGAAGTCCACATATGGACGAGCGAGGAAAAATTCGCGAAGTTGAAAGAGATCTACGACTCGTTTACGAACGATAACTCCATCCCTGCCGACTACAAACAAAAAGTAAAAATCTTCTCCGTAAAAATTAAACAAAAAGAAGATGATGAGAAAGGAGAGAACGGCAAAGAGAGGCCCGAAAATGAGCAAGAAACAGTAATCCAGGGAGCCAATGATGAACAACAAAAAGAAGTCACTACAACAGCTGCCAAGGCGAACGGTAAACTGGAGAGCCTAACTCTGAAAGAATTCAGGATAGAGATTCTAGGCAAAGAAAACGGCGGGTATATCATACAAATTAACGAAACTAAATATTACATTGAGGAAGAATATCTTAAGCATCTACAAAATGCAGCTAGGGATCAGGGATTAATAAAAAGCATATCACTTAATGAACTAGAACTTGAAATAAACTTAGGAACTGTTGGCTATACTATTCCTTTGGCACCTTTATAATTCTTTCTTTTATTACATCAATTTTCTCTGGTAGAAAGTAATACCTTCTCCTCCCATCTCCCAAGATTCTTGCTCTTTTAATTAGTCTTTTTTCCGTCATCTTCCATAATATTAGCCTCAAATAGTTTATATCGTTAGTCTTTTTATAATACTCCTTTGCAGCATCACACTCGAAAATCAGTCTCACTATCAAATCTTTCTCATTAATGATGTCGATATCTTTGAGTATAAGAATTATACAATTCTCTATTTTAGCTTTAAACGTCTTAGCCTTCTCTGGGTAAGCTAGGATATACTCGTCTTCAATTTCCTTACTCTTCCTTTTCTTTTCCTTCTTTTTCTCTACGTCTTTTTTATTATCTTTTTCAAGGGGATTGTTTTGTAGATTAACGGGCGTATTCATTTCTTTATTCATGTTACCTTCACTCATTCCTCCTCACTCTAACACAATAAAATATTTAAAAACCTCTCTAACATTGAAACACGTAGCAAATAATTACAGTAAACTATTAAATGCGTCTATAGTTTTTTCGAATGCGTCTAAAAGATTACTCAATGCGTCTAATTCTTTATCCAATGCGTACGGATTTCATCTCCCTCCCCACCACCACTTCTTTCGGACTCCTATCTGACCTCGTTACTTCTTTTTCCTGTTCTTTCTTTTAGGTTCCTTCTTCTTCTTCCTTTTTTTCTTTTTCTTTTTAGATTCTCTTTTAGGTTGCTTCTTTTAGATTCTTTTTTTCCTAGCTAGCTAGCTAGATTTGACCTTCTTTCTTTTACAGCTTCCCTTAGGTACCGCCCTATCAAGGATCTGATAACGTCTTTTAGAACTTCTTTCTGCTTCGGGCCTCTCTTTGCCGTTCTCTCCTTTCCTGATAACGTCTTTTAGAACTTCTTTCTGTTACCTTATCCTGAAGTCCAGTACCCTCCTCGCCCTCTCGACCTCTTTGCTCGCGTATATCCCGTTAAACAACAACTTGGCGTTACTAATTACGGTACTGCTTATCAACCTCTTGCTGACCAAAAACCTGTTAGTACTAAAGGTCACCTGCACCAAACTCCTGTCCCAACTGGCATACCTGTAGTCAAAAATTAGCTCGTCTATTTTCCTGTCCCTAAACGCGGTATAAACTACCTTGTCGTCTGGCCATATTGCCTTCCTCACCTCGTACTTCCCGTTCAACCTGTAGGTTAAGCCCACCTTCCTCAAGTCCTCCACGAGGTAAACCAGTCTCAGCGCGACTTCGGGATCCCAAACCAACTTCACAACTTCGCTCTTCGTTAAGGCCACGTCTACAGTAACTTGCACGCTCTTCATCTCGACTTGTTACACCTTCGTCCCTTTTAACTGTTTTAGCTTAAGGTCGCCCTCCCAACTGCGTCTCGTTTCTTAAGGATCGGCTCACGCTCCAGTTCCTAATACCTAGTCACCTCAAGCCCTTAAGGTCTGGCCACCACAACCGCCTTCTCTACATCATCCTTCACGTAAATAGTAGCTTCATCCCATATAGTATGGTCTCCCTTTCTTTGATTCAAAATCTCCTTCTGGCACACACCAGTCTTTACGTAGAGGCTAGACTAGAGTAGTACGGTTTGCGGTCTAGTATGCCGTCTGCTGCGATAGTACGGCCGCGTCCCGTCTCTAGGCTGTTCTAGACTAGGGGTCTAGGTAAGAGAGGTAGGGGGGGGGGGGGGGGGGAGAGGAGTTTTTTGTAAGGAAAGATGTGTAGATATTTTGTTATTATTTTTGAAAAAAACAGAAGAAAAGAAAAAAAA
>Ga0080006_1134663_pt1 | contig 26574 bp, 20 predicted proteins | sample RS3BMetagenome_FD_69209 | JGI IMG/M metagenome (GOLD analysis project Ga0080006, IMG submission 69209) | Ferric oxide microbial mat and aquatic microbial communities from Rainbow Spring, Yellowstone National Park, USA - RS3B (SPADES... ...
CGACCGCTTTTCCACGCTCGACCAGATCACGCCGGCCAATGTCGGCCGTCTGAAGCTTGCCTGGCAGTTCCAGACCGGCGACATGCGCGGGCCGAACGATCCGGGCGAGACCACCAACGAGGCGACGCCGCTCAAGGTCGGCGACACGCTCTATACCTGCTCGCCGCACCAGATCGTCTGGGCGCTGGACGCGGCGACCGGCAAGCTGCGCTGGAAGTTCGATCCGCACATCATCCACAACCCGAACTTCCAGCACCTGACCTGCCGGGGTGTCAGCTACCACGCGACCGCACCGGGGGCGACCGCAGCCGACGGCAGCCCGGCACCGGCCGAGTGTCCGCACCGGATCTTCCTGCCGACCAATGACGGCTGGATGTATGCGATCAACGCCGATGACGGCACGCTCTGCCACGGCTTCGGCGAAGACGGTCGCGTCGACCTCAAGCAGGGCGAGGCGGTGCAGACCGCGGGGCTCTACGAGGGCACGTCGCCGCCGGTGGTGAGCGACAAGGTGCTGGTGATGGGCGGCGCGGTGATCGACAACTACGCCAAGCACGTGCCCTCGGGGACAATCCGCGGCTTCGACATCTACTCGGGCAAGCTGCTCTGGGTGTTCGATTCGGGCAATCCGGATCCGAACCAGCCGCTGTCGGCCTCCCACCCGCACTACACGCCTGGCTCGCCCAACGAATGGGCGCCGGCGGTGGTCGATGAGAAGCTCGGGCTGGTCTATGTGCCGCTCGGCGAGCAATCCGACGACATCTGGGGCGGCGACCGCAAGCCGGTGATGGAGCGCTACGATTCCGCCATGGTGGCGCTCGACCTGCGCACCGGCAAGCTGCGCTGGTCCTTCCAGAACGTGCACCACGACCTGTGGGACATGGACATGCCGTCGCAGCCGAGCCTGGCGGACATCCTGACCCCGGGTGGAGTGGTGCCGGTGATCTATGCGCCGGCCAAGACGGGCAACATCTTCGTCATTGACCGCAGGAACGGCCATCTCGTCGTGCCGGCGCCCGAGATGCCGGTGCCGCAGGGCCCGGCACCGGGCGACCATCTTTCGCCCACCCAGCCCTTCTCCGCGCTGAGCTTCCGGCCGCGCGAGAAACTCACCGGGGCGCAGATGTGGGGTGGGACGATGTTCGACCAGCTCGCCTGCCGGATCGAATTCCATTCGTTGCGCTACGAGGGTCCGTTCACCCCGCCCTCAGTTCAGGGCACGCTGGTGTTTCCGGGTGACTTCGGCATGTTCGAGTGGGGCGGCATCGCGGTGGATCCGCGCCGGCAGATCGCCATCGCCAACCCGATGTCGATCCCGTTCGTCTCGCAGCTCATCCCGCGCGGGCCGAACAACCCGCCGGCGCCGAACGGCAAGCATCCAGCCGGCACCGAATGGGGCGTGCAGCCGATGTATGGCGCGCCGTTCGGCGTCAGGCTTGGTGCGTTCCTCTCACCGCTCGGCATCCCGTGTCTGCAGCCACCATGGGGTAACATTGCGGCGCTCGACCTACGGACGGATAAGATCGTCTGGCAGCACCGGATCGGCACGATCCGCGACATGGCCCCCGTGCCGGTGCCGCTCGCCCTCGGCGTGCCGATGCTGGGCGGCCCGATGGTGACCGCCAGCGGGGTCGCGTTCATCACCTCGACGATGGACTACTACATCCGCGCCTTCGACGTCTCGAACGGGCGGCTGCTCTGGCAGGACCGGCTGCCGGCCGGCGGGCAGTCGACGCCGATGAGCTATTCGGTGGGCGGGCGGCAGTATGTGGCGACGGTGGATGGCGGGCACGGCTCGTTCGGCACCAAGCTCGGCGACTATATCCGCGCCTATACGCTCTCCGACTGAGCCAGGCGGGGCTGGGCGAAGCCGCTCGCCCCCTCGGGTCGGCTACCGAAAGGGCGGCTACCCGCACCTTCGTCTGCTGAATCGCCACAATCCGCGATTTCGTGAACCGAACCCCGGCCACAGCCCGGCATTCCTTGCCCAGGACCAACGTCTGTCCGTTCGGACAGAGCGGCTGCACAAGCCGGCAGGAGACCCAGATGAGCGATACTCAGCAGACCGGACGCGAGCTTTTCGAGACGGGGCTTCGCAACCAGCATGCCGTCGAGAACCAGGCCGTCTCGCTCCTCAAGCGCCAGATCGAACGGCTGGAGAACTTCCCCGAGCTGAGCGAGCGCATGCAGCGCCACCTCGTGGAGTCAGAGACGCAGGCCAAGCGCCTCGAGGAACTGCTTGCCCAGTACGGAACGTCGCACTCGGTGGTGAAGGACACGATGATGTCCTTCGTCGGCAACATGGCAGCACTCGGCCATACCCCGGCACCCGACGAGGTGCTGAAGAACAACCTCGCCAACTATGCCTTCGAGCATTTCGAGATCGCATCCTACAAGTCGCTGATCCTGCTCGCGGGCTTCGCCGGCGAGGGCCATGCGGTGCCGATCCTCAAGCAATCACTCGGCGAGGAGGAGGCAATGGCGCAGTGGATCGACGAGCATTTCGACGAGACCATCCGGACCTTCGTGACGCGTCGCGCGGCGGGCGAGACCGCCGGCCGCTAGCAGACATCGACCGGTCCGAGGCCGATCGGATCCGCCGCAGACCCGTCGAGCGTGCAGCGCGAAGCGGGTCGAGGCGGTTTTTCCGGAGGCTGCGAAACAGACAGACAAGCGCGAACAGGAGGACAAGATGGACGAGTTGAAGGAGATGCTGGTCGAGCACCTCAAGGACGCCTTCAGCGCCGAAAAGCAGGCCATCCAGGCGATGCGCCGTGCGCTGCGCAAGAGCTCCGACGCGACGCTCAAGGAGGGCATCGAGGCGCATATCGCGCAGAGCGAGGAACAGCGCGACCGGGTGGAGCAGGCGCTCGAGACGCTCGCCGCGCGCCCGGGGCGCAAAGTGTGCGAGGCGATGCGCGGCCTGGTCGAGGAGGCCACCCACGAACTTGAGGAGTACGAGAAAGGCTCGATGCTCGATCTCGCCATCATCGCCTCGCAGCAGCGCATGGAGCATTACGAGATCGCCGCCTACGGCACGATCGCGGAACTGGCCGGCGCCGTGGGCGAGAAGGAGGTGGCGAAGATCGTGGCCGAGATCCTGGAACAGGAAAAACGGCAGGATGCGCTGCTCACCGAGGTGACGCGCAGCGCGGTGCTGCCGAAGCTGATGGGCAAGAGAGCGGCGTGAGCCGCCGCGGGTCGGGCGGCGCGGAGGCCAGGGCGGCTGGGCCGCAGGCCCTGGGGCTGGGTCGCGCGACGTGACCAGCCTGGTGGCGGTGCTCGGCCAGCAGGGCCACGTGCTCTGGTGGCAGGAGTGCGTCCGCGCCGTCCTCGCGTTCGTCTTCGGCCTGGCGCTGGTGCGTATGGCCGGCCGGCGCGCCTTCGGCAAATGGGCGGCGCTCGACATCATCGTCTCGATCATCATCGGCTCCAATCTGAGCCGCGCGCTGACCGGCAACGCGCCGTTCGGCGGCACCCTGGCGGCCACCGCGTTGCTGATGGCGATGCATTTCTTCCTCGCCAAGCTCGCCGCCCATCTGCCGCGCATGTCGACCATCGTCGAAGGTGTGCCCGTCCAACTCTCGCACTCGGGGCAGCTGCGCGAGGCCGCACTGGCCGGCCAGAACATCAGCCGCCACGACCTCGACGAGGCACTCCGGCAGTCCGGGGTCGAGGATCTGCGACACACCCGGCTGGTCATGCTCGAGCCGAGCGGCAAGATCACCGTCCTGAAGGCATGACGGACGATCGGCGTCGGTCCGGCGCCACAAGGAGGCATAGCCGCATGGAACGGCGGGAACTTTTCAAGACCGTCCTTGCCGGAGGTGTCGCGGGCAGCGTCGCCGGCGTGGGCGGCGCGCGTGACGCCTCGGCAGCCGACGTGCCGTTCGAGGCAACGCTGGATGGTTCACTGCCGGCGCTGCCGCGGCTGACCGATCCGGGCGAACGGCGCGGCGACATGCTGTACCGCCGCCTGGGACGGACCGGCGAGATGGTATCGGCGATCGGCCTCGGCGGCTCTCATCTCGGCAAGCCGGGGCTGGAACGCAAGGAGGCCATCCGGCTGTGCCACGAGGCGATCGACCGCGGCATCAACTACATGGACAATGCCTGGGACTACAACAAAGGCGAGAGCGAGGAGCGCATGGGCGAGGCGCTGTCGCAAGGCAACCGGCGCCAGCACGTGTTCCTGATGACGAAGGTCGATGGCCGCACGAAGGCCTCGGCCCGGCAGCAGCTCGAGACCTCGCTGCGCCGGCTGAGGACCGACCACCTCGATCTGTGGCAGTTCCACGAGATCCTGCGCTTCGAGGATCCCGACCGCATCTTTGCCAAGGGAGGTGCGATCGAGGCAGCGCTCGAGGCACGCGAGGCGGGCAAGATCCGCTTTATCGGCTTCACCGGCCACAAGGACCCGCGCGTGCATCTCTCGATGATGCGTGTCGCACGCCAGCACGGCTTCCAGTTCGACGCCGTGCTGATGCCAAGCAACGTAATGGACGGGCACTGGCGCAGCTTCGCCCGGTTCGCGATGCCCGTGGCGCTCAGCGAAGGCATCGCCGTGCAGACGATGAAATGCTTCGGCGGCGCCGACGGCGTGATCCTGAAGAGCCGCACCGTCTCGCCGATCGACTGCCTGCACTACGCGCTCAACCTGCCGACCTCGGTGGTGATCACCGGCATCGACAGCCAGCAGGTGCTCGACCAGGCCTTCGAGGCGACACGCACCTTCCGGCCGATGGACCACCGCCAGGTGGCCGAGATCCTGGCGCGCACCACGCAGGCGGCGCAGGAGGGCCAGTACGAGCTGTTCAAGAGCTCGGCGCGCTTCGACAGCACCGCGCAGCACCCGGACTGGCTCGGGCCGCCCAGCCCGCATGTCGAACAGCTCGCCCCGCAGAACTCAGGCTGAGCGCGCGGCGCGGCGATCCCCGAGGCCGGCCGATCTCAGCGCCGGACGGGTGCCTGGACGATGCAGCCGTACCAGCCCATGCCACGATAGGTCTCGTAGCCCGGCGTGCGATGGAAGGCGACGGTGCCGCCATCGGGGTCCTCGTAGCTGCCGGCGTCCTTCCGGCTGGTCTGCAGGGGAAATGTTTCGGACAGCGCGGCGCGTCCGGTCGAGTCCGCGAGGACCCGGTGGTGCGAGTCCAGCAGCATGACCCGCGAACGCGCTGCCTCTTCCGGGCCGAGCCTGACACCGTCGACAACGGCCTGCGCCTGCGGCCCCCAATCGAAATGAATGGCGAGCACGCCGACCGGCCTGCCTTTCAAGGCACCGCCTTCCCGGATCGCCGCGGCATAGGTGGCGACCGGCGCGCCACCGAGAGCCGCGCAGGGCGCGATGTCGGCCGCGACATACTCGTCGCCCGTGCGGGTCTCGACGGCTTGCCGGAACCAGCTCGAGCCTGACACGTCGAGGCCGCGCACGGAGGGGAAGCGGTCCGGCCTGCCATTCGCCAGGATCCTGCCATCGGGGCCACACAGCCAGAGATCGAGGTAGACGGTGTAGGCCGACAGGATGACGCCGAGGCGTGCGGTCGCGTGAGCGAGCCGCGCCGGGGCGGGATCGGAGGCGGCCTCGACCAGCGCCGCGTCCGTGGCCCACCAGCGCACGTCGCAGGTCCGCTCGTACAGGTTGCGGTCGATGATCTCGATGGCGTTCAGGCTGAGATCGACCAGACGCTTCCCCCGCACGTCGGACGCCATGCGCGAGCCGACGCCGCGCAGCGCGGCCAGGGCCTGCATCAGCTCGGCCTGCATCTCGTCGGCCAGACGCTCGATCTCACTGCTGACGGTCTTGACCTCGTTGGCTACCACCGCGAAGCCCTTGCCGGCCTCTCCCGCGCGTGCCGCCTCGATGGTCGCGTTCAGGGCCAGGATGCGGGTCTGGCCGGTGATGTCGTGGATCGCCCGGCTCTTGGCAGAGGCGATGGAGGTCGCGTGCTCGACGAGCTGCAACACCCGTTCGGGGGAGGCTTCCGCCGCCGCCTCGGGACTCTGACGGCCTGCGATGGGCCTCGGATGGGCGCCTGGGCTCATTGGATCGTTTCCTGCTCGCGCAACCCTACGCGGCAAGTCTTGCTGCCCGGTTAAGGCAGCCTGTCCAGGCGGGCGCGCGGCCGGGCGGCTGCCGAGCCCGGCAGCCGCCTCAGCAACCGGGACACGCCAGGCCAACACACACGCGGACCGCCTCTAGATGTGCAGCGCCCGTCCATCGGCGGCGAGTGCTGCCTCCTTGACGGCCTCGCTCAGCGTCGGATGGGCGTGGCAGATGCGGGCCACGTCCTCGGCGCTGGCACCGAACTCGAGTGCCGTGACCAGTTCGGCGATCAGCGTGCCGGCGTCGGGGCCGATGATGTGCGCGCCGAGCAGGCGGTCGGTCTTGCGGTCGGTGAGGATCTTGACGAAGCCGTCGGTGGCGTTCATCGCCCGCGCCCGGGCATTGGCGGTGAAGGGGAACTTGCCCACGGCGTATTCGACGCCGTCCGCCTTCAGCTCCTCCTCGATGCGCCCGACGAAGGCCACCTCCGGCCAGGTGTAGATCACCGCCGGGATCGCCTCGTAGTTCACGTGGCCGGCCTGGCCGGCGAGGATCTCGGCAACCGCGACACCTTCCTCCTCGGCCTTGTGGGCCAGCATGGGGCCGGCGATCACGTCGCCGATCGCGCGGATCGAGGGCACGCTGGTCTGGTAGTGGGCGTCGGTGACCACGCGGCCGCGGTCGTCGATGTCGACGCCCACCTCCTTCAGCCCGAGATTGTCGCTGACCGCGCGGCGGCCGATGGCGACGAGGACGATGTCGGCCTCGAGCGTGCTGGCCTCGCCGCCGCGCGCCGGCTCCATGGTCAGCGTGACGCCCGACTCGCCGGCCTTGGCTTCGGTGACCTTGGTGCCGAGGCGGAACTTGAGTCCTTGCTTGTCCAGCACGCGCTGGAAGGCGCGCGCCACCTCGCCGTCGACGCCGGGCACCAGGCGGTCGAGGAACTCGACCACCGTTACCTCGGCACCCAGCCGGCGCCAGACGGAGCCGATCTCGAGACCGATCACACCGCCGCCGATCACCACCAGATGTTTCGGCACGGAGTCGAGCTCGAGGGCGCCGGTGGAGCTGACGATGCGCTTCTCGTCGATAGTGATGCCGGGCAGCGAGATGCTGTCGCTGCCGGTAGCGACGACGATGGTGCTGGCCGAGAAGCTCTTGTCGCCGACCGAAACCTCGTTCGCTCCGGTGACGCGGCCCAGCCCCTTGAGCCAGGTGACGCCGTTCTTCTTGAACAGGAACTCGATGCCGCGAACGTTGGCCTCGACCACGGAGGCCTTGCGCTTCTGCATCCGCTCGAGATCGAGGCGGATGTTGTCGATCATGATGCCGTGTTCGGCGAAGCCGGACGCCGCCTCGTGGAAGCTTTCCGAGGATTGCAGCAATGCCTTGGACGGGATGCAGCCGACATTGAGGCAGGTGCCGCCCAGCGTTGCGCGGCTTTCGACACAGGCGACCTTCATGCCGAGCTGGGCGGCGCGCAGGGCGCAGACATAGCCGCCGGGACCGGCGCCGATGACGATCAGGTCGTAGTCGGTCTCGCCGATCTCGGCAGCGGGCGCCGCCGGAGCGTCGGTCGGCGCGGGCGGCGGCGGCTTGGCGGGCGCGGCGGAGGAGGGCGGCACGTCGGCAGGAGGCGGTGCCTCCTTGGTCGCCGGGCGGTTGGGGGCAGTGGCGGCCGTGTCGGGCGCGCCTGCGGCCGGCCGGGCCTGCGGTGCCACGGCGCCGGATGCGGACGGCTCGACGGTGGCGAGCAGCGCACCCACCTCGACCTCGCTGCCCTCCTCGACCGCGTGCGCGCCGAGCGTGCCGGCTTCGGGAGCCGTGACCTCGACGCTGACCTTGTCGGTTTCCAGCTCGGCCACCGGCTCGTCGGCCGCGACCGTCTCCCCCGGCTGCCTGATCCAGCGCGACACCGTCGCCGTGGTCACGCTTTCGCCCAGCGTGGGCACCCTGATCTCGGTCGCCATGATCCTGTTTCTGTCCCTGGCAGTAGGGCGGCCGGCGCCCGGCCGGAGCCGGCGCCTGGCCGCGTTGGACGCGTGTTGCCTCAGCGGGCTCCGCAGCCGACGCGCTTCAGATCCCGAGCAGCAGGCGGCGCGGATCCTCGACATTCTCCTTGACCCGCACGAGGAAGCTGACCGCTTCCTTGCCGTCGATGATGCGGTGGTCATAGGACAGCGCGATGTACATCATCGGCCGGATGACCACCTGGCCCTTCTCGGCCACCGGCCGCTCCTGGATCTTGTGCATGCCCAGGATCGCCGATTGCGGCGGGTTGAGGATCGGGGTGGACATCAGCGAGCCGTAGATGCCGCCGTTGGTGATCGAGAACGTGCCGCCGGACAGCTCGTCGAGCTTGAGCGCGCCGTCGCGCGCGCGCTTGCCGAAGCCGGCGATGCCACGCTCGATCTCGGCAAACCCCATCTGGTCGGCGTCGCGCAGCACCGGAACGACCAGCCCGTTCGGGCCGCCGACGGCGATGCCCATATGGACGAAGTTGCGATAGATGACGTCGTCGCCGTTGATCTCGGCATTGACCGCGGGGAACTCCTTGAGGCCCGCGACACAGGCGCGCACGAAGATCGACATGAAGCCGAGTCGCGCGCCGTTGTGCTTCTTCTCGAAAACCTCACGATATTCGGCGCGCATCGCCATCGCCGCACTCATGTCCACCTCGTTGAAGGTGGTGAGGATCGCGGCGGTGTTCTGTGCCTCCTTGAGGCGGCCGGCGATCGTCTTGCGCAGGCGCGTCATCTTGACGCGTTCCTCGCGCGGATCGTCGGTGCGGGGGGCCGCGGCGGCGGGCTTGGGAGCGGGCGCTGCCGCGGGGCGGTCGAAGAAGGCGAGCACGTCGCCCTTGGTGATCCTGCCGTCCTTGCCGCTGCCGCCGCCGATCTGCTCGGCCGAGACGGCGCGCTCGGTCATCATCTTGGCGGCTGCCGGCAGCGGCGCATGCGCCGCCACGTCGGCCGGCGGTGTGGCCGGGCGCGAGACCGGGCCGCTGGTCCGCGGCGGCGGGTTCACGCCACCGCTGGGATTGGCTGCCGCGCGCGGCGCCCTGGCGGCGGGCTTTTCGGCAGCTTTCTCCTGCGCCGTCTCGGGCGCTTTCTCTGCTGCTTTCTCGGGCGCCTTTGCGGCAGCCGGGCTGGGCGCGGCACCGGTGCCGGCCTCGACCGTGGTGAGCAGCGCCCCGACCTCGACCTCGCCGCCCTCGCCGACCGCATGCTGGCCGAGCACCCCGGCCTCGGGAGCCGAGACCTCGACGCTGACCTTGTCGGTCTCCAGCTCGACCACCGGCTCGTCGGCGGCCACCCCCTCACCCGGCTGCTTCAGCCAGCGCGCCACCGTCGCTGTGGTGACACTTTCGCCAAGCGTCGGCACCTTGATCTCGGCAGACATGCGGTTCCTTCATGTGAGTGTCGCGACCGGAGGCCGCTTGCGCCGCGCGGACTCGGCGCCGGTTTGCGGGTAGGCCGGGCAGGTGCCGGGGCCGGCCTGCCGCAAGGCCGGACTGTGCTCCCGGCGGGTTGCTGCGTCGAGCCCCCATAGCTGCCCTGACAACCACCGCGCTTGAGCGACCGGGCCGCCTCGGGCCGGATGCCACCACTGCCGGGACTGCCCTGCCCACGACCGCTCAGATGCGGCCGCCTTGTTTGCGACCGCCTACCATGCGGTCACGTGCCTAGGACGAGAGACTAGAAGGGCGGCGCGCCGCGTACCGTCAGCTGGTCACCTTGTCGGGTTCGGCGGGCATCGGCGTCACCAGGCGCGACGCCATGGCCCCGAGCCTGACAGGGGCGATGCTGTCCAGCCCGAGCGCCTCGCGCACCAGTGCGGCCTGCTCGCTGGCATGGACGCGGGCGAGGCCGGTCGCCGGGCTCGCGGCGGCGACGCGCCCGACATAGATCGGCCGCTTGGCGGGATGGTCGAGATCGGTCAGCACCTGCTCGATGCGGCGGTCGACGAACGACCAGGCCCCCATGTTCTCGGGCTCCTCCTGGCACCAGACGATCCGGGCTCGGGCGTAGGGGGCGAGCGCCTGGCGCAGCTCCTCCTCGCCGAACGGATAGAGCTGCTCGAGACGAAGGATCGCCACCGTGTCGAGCTTCTGCTCGCGCCGCTCGGCCAGCAGGTCGTAATAGACCTTGCCCGAGCAGAGCACGACGCGTTCGACCGCGTCGGGTGCGGCGATCTGGTCGATCTCGCCGATCACCGGCTGGAAGGCGGTGCCGAGTTCCATCTCCGACAGGCGGCTGGTCGCCAGCTTGTGGCGCAGCAGCGATTTCGGCGTCATGACGATCAGCGGCTTGCGATAGCTGCGCTTGAGCTGGCGACGCAGGGCGTGGAAGTAGTTGGCAGGCGTGGTGATGTTGCAGACCTGCATGTTGTTCTCGGCGCAGAGCTGCAGGTAGCGCTCGAGGCGGGCGGAGGAATGTTCCGGCCCCTGTCCCTCGTAGCCGTGCGGCAGCAGCATCACCAGGCCGGACATGCGCAGCCACTTGGTCTCGCCGGAGGCAATGAACTGGTCGATGATCACCTGGGCACCGTTGGCGAAGTCGCCGAACTGCGCCTCCCACAACACCAGCGTGCGCGGGTCGGCCAGCGAATAGCCGTATTCGAAGCCAAGCACGCCGAACTCGGACAGCAGCGAGTTGTAGATCTCGATCGCTGCCTGGTCGGGCACGATGTTGTTGAGCGGGACGTATTCGTTCTGGTTGGACTGGTCGATCAGCACGGCGTGGCGCTGGCTGAAGGTGCCGCGCTGGCAGTCCTCGCCGGACAGGCGAACGCGATGACCCTCGACCATCAGCGAGCCGAAGGCGAGCGCCTCGCCGGTCGCCCAGTCGATCCCTCCGCCGCTGTCGAACATCTCGCGCTTGCCGTCGAGCTGGCGGGCGATCTTCGGATGCGCCTCGAAATCGGCCGGCAGGGTGCTGAGCGCGCGCCCGACCTGCAGCAGCTCTTCCAGAGCGATGCCGGTCTTCTCCTCGCCCCCCGTGCGGTCGAGCGCCGGCTGCTTCATGCCCGACCAGATGCCCTCCAGCCAGTCGGCCTTGTTCGGGCGGTAGGCCTTGGACGCCTTGGAGGCGTCGTCGAGCCGCGCCTGGAACTCGTCCCACATGGCGCGGGCCTGATCGGCGCTGACCGCGCCTTCGCGAGCGAGGCGCTCGGCGTAGAGGGTACGGGTGGTCTGGCGGGCGCGGATCGCCTTGTACATGGTGGGCTGGGTGAAGGCCGGCTCGTCGCTCTCGTTGTGGCCGTGCCGGCGGTAGCAGACGATGTCGAGCACGATGTCGGTGGCGAAGCGCTGGCGGAACTCGGCGCACAGGCGGGCGCAGAACACCACCGCCTCCGGCTCATCGCCGTTGACGTGCAGGATCGGCGCCTGCACCGCCTTGGCGATGTCGGTGCAGTACATGCCGGAATAGGCATGGGCGGAGATGGTGGTGAAGCCGATCTGGTTGTTCACCACCAGATGCACCGTGCCGCCGGTGCGATAGCCGATGAGCTGGCTCATCGCCATCGTCTCGTAGACCAGTCCCTGTCCGGCGAACGCCGCGTCGCCATGCAGCAGCAACGCCATGGAGGAGCGTCGGGTCTGGGTGTCGCCAGCCATGTCCTGGGCCGCGCGCACCTTGCCAACCACGACAGGGTCGACCGCCTCCAGATGGGACGGGTTGGGCTGCAGCGAGAGATGGACGTTGTGGCCGGCAATCTCGACATCGGTCGAGGTGCCGAGATGGTACTTCACGTCGCCCGAGCCCTGCACGTCATCGGGCTTGAAGGAGGCGCCGGCGAACTCGCTGAAGATGGCGGTGAAGGGCTTGCGGACGATGTTGACCAGCGTGTTCAGCCGTCCGCGATGCGGCATGCCGATGGTGATCGAGCGCACGTCGTCGCGCGCCGCCTGGTCGATGATGGCGTGCATGGCGGCGATCGCCACTTCGCCGCCTTCCAGCCCGAAGCGCTTGGTGCCCACATAGCGCTTCTGGCAGAAGGCCTCGAAGCCTTCCGCCTCCGTCAGGTGGCCCAGGATCTCGGCCTTCTCCTCGGCGGAGAACCGCCCCCGCCAGCCGCCGGACTCGATGCGCGCCTGGATCCAGGCGCGCTGCTCGGGATCCTGGACATGCATCGATTCCACGCCGACCGGGCCGCAATAGGTGTCGCGGATGGCGGCGAGGATCTCGCGTACGCAGGCGGTGTCGGTGCCGAGCAGGTTGCCCATGGTGCGGCCGAGATAGATCGGCCGGTCGAGGTCCTCGGGTCCGAACCCGTAGGTCGCGGGATCGAGGTCGCCGTGCGATTTGGGGATCTGCAGGCCGAGCGGATCGAGGCGGGCTTCGAGATGGCCGCGGACCCGGTAGGCTCGGATCAACTGCATGGCCCGCAGGCTGTCATCGGCGGCGGCCCGGACCTGTGCTGCCGAGGGGGCGGCGGCGGAGGGCGCGCCGGCGGTCGAAGCAGGGGCGGGGACAGAGTCGGCAGGCGGCGGGCCGGACCTGTCCCGCGGCTTGTCGGCGGACACGGGCTGCTTGCCTGGGGCCTTGGCGTCCGCCTTGCCAGCGGAGGCGTCCGGCGCGCCGATCTCGAACCGGCGCGGCGCCCAGGAGGCGCCCGCCGCGTCGCAGCGCACCGCGGCCGCTTCCTCGTCGAGCGCCTGGAACAGCTCGGTGAAGCTGCCATCGACGCTCGTCGAGTCCTCGACCCAGCGCGCGTAAAGGTCGGCAAGATAAGCAGCGTTGGCGCCGCTGAAGGCCGTCGCGAAAAGATCGACGCCCGCCATGGAGCTTCTCCTAGAGAGACGTCCGCCGCGCAGGACGCACCGGACCAGAGCACATGCGACGCGGCATGTGGGGATCAGTCACGCGCAATGTAGCACCACCGGGACGTGTATCGGCCGTTGGCAGCAATGCTTTTTGCGCATGTGCGCTCTCCGGATCACATCTTGGTGGAAGCGCGCGCATCGCTGCCGCCGCTTACCGACCAGTTAGGCCAGCTACTTACAAAGCAAAATGCGCGCCATAGTTCGCCGGCGGCCGCCCTGCTCGTGGGCCGGCGGCAGCAGGGTCCGCGTCGGCAGTCAGGGCATCGGGCAGTCAGGGCATCGGGCAGTCGGGACATCGGGCAGTCGGGACATCGGGCAGGCGGGGCGTCGGGCAGGCGGGGCGTCGGGCAGCTTCCGGCCGACGGGCGGCCGTCAGGCGCCGATCTTGCGGAAATCCTCGAGCAGCTTGCGGACCGCGGCGCAGGACGCATCGAAGGAGGCCTGCTCCTCGGGGGTGAAGGCCACCTCGACGATGCGCTCGACACCGCCGGCCCCAAGCACCACCGGCACGCCGACATAGAGCCCGCTCTGCCCGTACTGGCCGTCGAGCTTCACCGCGCAGGGCAGGACGCGCTTCTTGTCGAGCAGGTAGCTCTCGGCCATCGCCACCGCCGCGGCCGCCGGGGCGTAGAAGGCCGAGCCCTTTTCCAGCAGCTTGACGATCTCGCCGCCGCCATTGGCGGTGCGCTTGACGATGGCGTCGATCTTCTCCTGGGTGGTCCAACCCATCTTGATCAGGTCAGGCACCGGGATGCCGGCCACCGTCGAGTAGCGGGTGAGCGGCACCATCGTGTCGCCATGGCCGCCCAGCACGAAGGCTGTCACGTCCTCGACCGAGACGCCGAACTCCTCGGCGAGGAACAGCCGGAAACGGGCGCTGTCCAGGACGCCGGCCATGCCCACGACGCGGGTCGGCGGCAGGCCGGACTTCTCCTGCATCACCGCCACCATGACGTCGAGCGGGTTGGTGATGACGATGACGAACGCCTCCGGCGCGTGCGCCTTGATGCCTTCGGCGACCTGGCCGATCACCTCGGCGTTCTTGGCCAGCAGGTCGTCGCGCGACATGCCGGGCATGCGCGGGAAGCCGGCGGTGACGATGACCACGTCCGCGCCCTTGATCAGGGCGTACTCGGAGCCGCCGGACAGGGCGCAGTCGAAGCCGTCGACCGGGGAGGACTGGGCGATGTCCAGCGCCTTGCCGGCCGCAACGCCGCCGAACACGTCGAACATGACCACGTCGCCCAGCTGCTTGAGGCCGATGAGGTGGGCCAGCGTGCCGCCGATATTGCCGGCACCGACGAGAGCGATCTTGTTGCGAGCCATGGAAATCCCCGAGATGCAGTGCCGAAGGAGTGGGCGGCGAAATGTTGGGCGCCTGGGGGCATGAAGGGCCGGTCACGCCCGCAGGGCGGAAGCCTGCCTAGACCTTAGCCGGTGGCACAGCAAGACCGGCGGCGGGAGGCCGGAAGGGCAAGATGGCGCCCGGGGCGGGGCGCGGCGCCTGGGCCGCTCAGGTTCAGGACAGGACGGCGGGAGGCGAGAGGTGCGGCAGGGCCAGATAGTCCTGGCTGCGCATCTCTTCCAGCCGCGAGGCGGTGCGCTCGAAGGCGCGCGCACCCTCGCCGCGCTGATAGATCCGGTCGGGCTGGTCGGCGGCGGAGGCGATCAGCTTGACCTTCTGCTCGTAGAGCGCGTCGACCAGGGTGATGAAGCGGCGGGCCACGTCGAAATTGTCCGGGCCGAGGCGGGGCACGGCGTCGATGATCAGCACGCCGAAGCGCTGCGCCAGCGCCAGGTAGTCGCCGGCGCCGAGCGGACGGCCGCAGAGGGCGGGGAAATCGAGCCGGGCCAGCGTGCCGGCCGCCTGCTCGATCCGCCAGGCCCGGCCATGCACGGTCAGCGTCACCGGCTCGACCGGGCGGCCGGCGGCGAGTTCGTCGAAGGCGCGGTCGAGGGCCGCCTCGGCGCGACAGTCGGCCGGGGCGTGCCAGACCGGAATGCCGCGCAGGCCGCCGCGGCGGTAGTCGCGCGGGCTGTCGAGCAGCACGGTGTCCATCTCGCGCTTGAGGATGGCGATGAACGGCTTGAAGGCGTCGCTGCCCGGACGGCCCTTGAACAGGTCATCCGGCCGGGTGTTGGAGGTGGCCACCACCACGACGCCGCGGGCGAACAGGGCCTCGAACAGGCGGCCCAGGATCATCGCGTCGGCGATGTCGTTGACCTGGAACTCGTCGAAGCAGAGCAGCCGGGCGCTGCCGGCGATCCGGTCGGCCAGGGGCGGGATCGGGTCGCGCATGGCCGGATCGGCACGCTTCATGGCATGCACCGCGGCGTGCACGTCCTGCATGAAGCGGTGGAAATGCAGCCGCTGCTTGGGCGCCACCGGCGCGCCCTCGAAGAACAGGTCCATCAGCATCGACTTGCCGCGCCCGACCTCGCCGACCAGGTAGAGGCCGCGCGGCCGGTCGGGTCGCGACGCCGCGCGGCCGAACCAGCGCGCGAGGCCGCGCGGCGGCGACACAGGGGCGAGGAGTGCCTGGTGCAGCGCATCGAGCCGCGTGGCCACCCGCTCCTGCTCGGGGTCGGGCGACAGGCGCCCGGTGGCGAGATGCTCCCTGTAGCGCACGAGGGGGCCGACCGTGTGGGATAGGGAGCCGGACGGCGCAGCCTGGACCAGGCCAGTCTGGTGAGACCGGGACCAGTCGGGCTGCGACTGGTCAGGCGGGCACTGGTCAGGCGGGGACTGGTCGGACGCCGCGCCGAGAGCGGACCGGTTCGCGGGCGAGTGGGTCATCGCGAACAGCGGCAGGTCGAGATCGGCGACACTCTCCATGGTGCTCGCAGAGTAACATTGCTGCACTGCAAAATCAATCTCGGGACTGGAAGATCCAATGGCGGGATCGCGGCTCTGACAAAGAGCGCGAGCGGCCGGTCGGGCGTCACGTCAACGTCATCTGCCGGCGACGGCTGGTCCGGCACCTTGACAGCACTTCGTTCGTTGCCACAACGAAGAGCCATGCTGGGTGAGGCGTCGTTCATGTTGACCCGCTGCATAACCGCGCTGCACGAAACGCCGGCAGCACCGCTCGAGGTGCCGCCGGCAGCCCGCAACGGGTTGGCCGGTCTGGCGCTTGCCACGGGCCTTGCCGCCGGGCTGGTCCTGGCGGGCGGCGGGGCGCGGGCGGCCTCCGGAGAGTTGCATCCGGCGATCGCCAAGCCGCATTATACCTGCGAAAGCACTCAGGCGCAGAAGGCCGCCTGGCAGAAAACCGACTGGCAGAAAACCGACTGGCAGAAGACCGGCTGGAAGAAGACCGATTGGCAGGTGGCGCCACTCGCCCCGGCCCACCCTGCGCGCACCTGCTGCGACGGCCAGATCGGCTGCGCGGAATACCTCCCCAGCAGCACAGCCCTGCCCCAGCCGCATCACTGGCACGGCTGAAGGCGCGCCGCATCGACGGCCGAACAGCGCAACGGACAGCCTGAGCGCATCATCGGCGGCCACCGCGCCAGCCTGCCGCCCTAGGGCCTTTGCGTGTGCTGCTTGCCTGCACGCACCCCGTCGCCTAACTGAGCGACGCGTCGCGTGCGACCGGCGCGGCATGGGGTGCCTGGCGATCGGGCCGGATCCGGTGCGACGGGTCAGGACATCGGGAAGCGGATCAGGCATGGCGGATCTGGAGCAACTCGGGCTGCGCTACGACCTCGTGCAAAGCACGCCGGTTGCAGCCGACCCGTTCCCGCACATCGTGGTGCCGGAGTTCGTCCCTCCGGCGAACCTGCGCCGGATCGTCGATGCGCTGCCGGCGATGTCGAGCGGCGGCTCGTTTCCGCCCGAGGCGTTGCGCCTCAAGCCGGTGGTCCGGGCCCTGGTGGGCGAGCTGGAAGGTCCCGTGCTGCGCAGCGCGATCGCGGCCAGGTTCGACCTCGATCTCGCGGACGCCCCCACCATGCTCACCCTGCGCGGCCGGACGCGCGAGAAGGACGGGCGGATCCATCGCGACTCGACCGCCAAGCTGGTCACCACCCTGCTCTACCTCAACCCGGAGGGGGAAAGCTGGGCGCGGCGCGAAGGCTGCCTGCGTCTGCTGCGCAGCCCGGACGACCTCGAGGACTACGCGGTGGAGGTGCCGCCGGTGAACGGCACGCTGCTGGTGTTCCCGAACGGGCCCAACACCTGGCACGGCCACCGCCAGTATGTCGGCCGCCGCTACGCCGTTCAGCTCAACTACATGGCGGCCGGCAGCAAGGCGCGCAGCGAGCTGCGCCGCCACCGTCTTTCGGCGATGCTCAAGCGCTTCGCACCCGCCGCCTGAGGCGGCCGGCTGTCAGGACGGCACGTTGCGGTCCAGCTCCTCGAGCCAGGCGCGCGCATTGCCATCCGAGGGTGCGCGCCAGTCGCCGCGCGGCGACAGCGAGCCGCCGGTGGACAGCTTGGGACCGTTCGGCATGGCCGAGCGCTTGAACTGGCTGAAGCCGAAGAAGCGGCGCAGGAACAGCTCCAGCCAGCGGCGGATCTCGGCCAGCTCATACTGGTGCCGGCGCTCGTCGGGAAAGCCGGGCGGCCAGCCGCCACGCGCCTTGTCGCCCCAGGCGCGGGTGGCCAGGAAGGCGATCTTCGAGGGCCGGAAGCCGTAGCGCAGCGTGTAGAACAGGTTGAAATCCTGCAGCTCGTAGGGGCCGATCTTCTCCTCGGTGCTTTGCAGCACCGACCCCGACTCCGGCGGGATCAGCTCGGGCGAGATCTCCGTCTCCAGGATCAGCCCCAGCACGCGCAGCGCCTCGGGCTTGAAGCCGCCCGTTGCGATCACCCAGCGGATCAGATGCTGGATCAGGGTCTTCGGCACGCCGGCATTGACGTTGTAGTGCGACATCTGGTCGCCCACCCCGTAGGTGCACCAGCCGAGTGCCAGCTCCGAGAGATCGCCGGTGCCGAGCACCAGCGCGTCGTGCTGGTTGGCCAGGCGGAACAGGTAGTCGGTGCGCAGGCCGGCCTGCACGTTCTCGAACGTCACGTCGTGCACCGGCTCGCCGCGGGCGAAGGGGTGGTCGATCTGCTCGAGCATCAGCCGGGCGCTGGGCCGGATGTCCAGCGTGGCGCTGCCGACTCCGAGCGCGCTCATCAGGGCCAGCGCGTTGCCGCGGGTGCCGTCGCTGGTGCCGAAGCCGGGCATGGTGTAGCCCAGGATGTTGCCGCGCGGCAGGCCGAGCCGGTCCATGGCGTGGGCTGCGACGATCAGCGCCTGGGTCGAGTCCAGACCGCCGGAGACGCCGATCACCAGGCGCTTGACCCCCGTGGCGCGCAGCCGCTGCTCGAGCCCCGAGACCTGGATGTTGTAGGCCTCGAAGCAATCCTGGTCGAGCCGGGCCGGATCGGACGGAACGAACGGGAAGCGCTCGATCGGGCGCCTGAAGCCGATATCGCCCTCGGGCGGGGACACGGTGAAGCCGATCCGCCGCCAGGTGGCGGCCGGGCGGGCGCGGTGGTTGGCCTCGAAGGTGCCCATCCGGGCGCGCTCCTGGCGCAGCAGGTCGAGGTCGATATCGGCCAGCGCGTGACGCGGCCCGCTCGGGAAGCGCTCCGTCTCGGCCAGCGCAGCACCCGCCTCGAAGATCGACACCTGGCCGTCCCAGGCGACGTCGGTGGTCGATTCGCCCTCGCCGGCGGCGGCGTAGAGATAGGCGCTCAGGGTGCGCGCCGACTGGCCGCGGCACAGCAGACGCCGCGTTTCGGCCTTGCCCACGGTGATGTTGCTGGCCGACAGGTTGCCGATCACGGTGGCGCCGGCCAGGGCGGCGGCGGTGCTGGGCGGGTCGGGCACCCAGACATCCTCGCAGATCTCGGCATGGACCACGAAGCCGGCCACGTCGGCGGCCTCGAACAGCAGGTCGGTGCCGAACGGAACGCGCTCGCCTGCCACGCGGAGGCTGGCGCCGGCAATCCCGGCGCCGGGGGCGAACTGGCGTGCCTCGTAGAACTCGCGGTAGTTGGGCAGGTAGCTCTTCGGCACGACGCCCAGGATGCGGCCGCGATGGAGGGCGACCGCGCAGTTGTAGAGTGCCCCTTCGCCGCGCAGCGGGGCGCCGACCAGCAGCAGCAGGCGCCAGTCCTGCGAGCGGACGGCGAGGCGGGCAAGAGCGGTTTCGACCGCGTCGAGCAGCGCGTCCTGACTGCGAAGATCCTCGAGCGTGTAGCCCGACAGGCCCAGTTCGGGAAAAACAGCCAGCGCAGCGCCCTCGGTGGCGCAACGTTCAGCCAGCGCTGCCGTTGTTTCGGCGTTAGAGGCGGGGTCGCCAAGGCTGACCGGCACCGTGCAGGCCGCAACCCGGACGAACCCGTGCCGATAGACCGACTGGAACTCCATCCGCTTGCCCACCTTTCCTCTTGCTTCCGTCCCGTGCAGGATGCCGCAACGAGCCAGACGAACCTGGCTGGACAGCACCGAGCGGCCCGCCTTGACGGTTCGACGTTCCTTCCTGGGCCAGGTTCGCGCAACCCGCCGACAGATGGCGGTTCTGCCCGATCCCTGGCTACGTGTGGCCCCCTTCAGGTGACCTGCCGCCCATGACCCGTACCGTCTCCATTGTTGGCGCCGGACCGGGTGGTCTGGCCAGCGCGATGCTCCTGGCGCGGGCCGGAGCCGATGTCACGGTGCACGAGCGCCACCATGACGTGGGCGGCCGCTCGGGCCGGATCAACGCCCAGACCGCGATGGGCAGTTTCAGCTTCGACATCGGTCCGACCTTCTTCCTGTATCCGCGGATCCTCTCCGACATCTTCGCCGAATGCGGCATGCGCCTGGAGGACCGGGTCGAGCTGATCCGGTTGGCCAGCCACTACGACCTGAAGTTCGAGGATGGCGGGCAGATCACGGCGAGCAGCGACATCGCCGCCCTGCAGCGCTCGGTGGCGCACCTGTCGCCGGCCGACGCGGCGGCGATCCCCGCCTTCCTGGCCGAGAACCGCGCCAAGCTCACCGCCTTCCGCCCGGTGCTGGAGCGCCCGTTCAACAGCTGGCGCGACCTGCTGAGCCGGCCGATGCTCCGCGCGCTGCCGCTGCTCCACCCGCTGCGCTCGGTGGATGCGGACCTCGCCCGCTTCTTCAGCGACCCGCGCGTGCGGCTCGGCTTCTCGTTCCAGAGCAAGTACCTGGGCATGTCGCCCTATCGCTGCCCGAGCCTGTTCACCATCCTGGCCTTCATGGAATACGAGTTCGGCGTGTTCCACCCGCGCGGCGGAACGCATGCGGTGATGCGGGCGATGGCCGACGCGGCGGCGGCGATGGGGGTGCGCTTCCGCATGGGCGAGCCGGTGCGCGAGCTGCTCGTCGACGGCCGGCGGGTGCGCGGCCTGCGCACCGACCGGGGCGAGCAGCGGGCCGACGCGGTGGTGCTCAACGCCGACTTCCTGCGCAGCATGGCCAGGCTGGTTCCCGACCGTGCCCGCCGGCGCTGGAAGGATCGCAAGATCGCCCGCAAGCGCCTGTCCTGCTCGACCTTCATGCTCTATCTCGGCATCAAGGGATCGCTGCCGGAGGTTGCGCACCACACGATCTTCCTGTCGCGCGAGTACCGGCAGAATTTCGGCGAGATCAACGAAGGCCGGGTCCTGCCGCACGCGCCGTCGTTCTACATGCAGAACGCCTGCGTCACCGATCCTGGCCTGGCGCCCGAGGGCTATTCCACGCTCTACGTGCTGGTGCCGGTCGGCCACCTGCGCGACGGCGGCCTGGCCTGGACCGCGGACACGCGGGCGCGCTACCGCGACGTGGCCCTGCAGCGGCTGCGCGAGGCGGGGCTGCCGGACATCGAGCAGCGGATTGTCTTCGAAAAAGTCGTCACGCCGGACGATTGGGAAAGCGAACTCGACGTGCATCGCGGCGCGGTGTTCAACCTGTCGCACTGCCTGCCGCAGATGCTGAACTTCCGCCCGCACAACCGTTTCGAGGATCTCGACGGGCTGTATCTGGTCGGCGGCGGGACGCATCCCGGCAGCGGGCTGCCGGTGATCTTCGAAGGTGCCCGGATCAGCGCGCGGCTGCTGGCCGAGGATCTCGGCCTGCGCCCGGTGCGAACCGGCATGCACTGGTCGGATCAACCGGCGCTGGCGGCCTCGCCCGCGGTGCTGGCCAGGACATCGGCTGCGGACGCAGCTTTCAGCGAAAGGAGCGAGGCGTGAGCGCCGATCTGCCGGTTGCCGTCATCGGTGCCGGACTGGGCGGCCTGGCTGCCGCCTGCACGCTGGCCGCGCGCGGCCGGTCGGTCATCCTGTTCGACAAGAATCCCTGGCTCGGCGGCAAGGCGGCGCTGCACGAGCAGGATGGCTGGCGCTTCGACATGGGCCCGACCATCCTCACCGTGCCGTCGGTGCTGGAGCGGCTGTTCGCCGAAGCGGGCGAACGGATGGAAGACCATCTCGACCTGCGACGGATCGATCCGCAATGGCGCTGCTTTTTCGACGACGGCCTGGTGCTCGACCTCGAGCAGGATCCGGCCGCGATGCGCCGCCGGCTCGACCGCCTCTCACCCGCATCCGCCGCCGGTTATGGCGAGTTCCTGGCGATGAGTGCCAAGCTGCACGAGGTCAGCCGCAAGTTCTTCTTCTGGCGCTCGGTCGAGGATATCGGCGACACGCTCGATTTCCGCCGCAACGTCGACATCAAGACCCTGCGCGACGTGCTCAGCCTGCGCATGGGCAGCACGGTGGCACGACAGATCCGCAGCCGCATACCCGACGCGCGCGTGGCGCAGATGCTCGACCATTTCGTGCAGTATGTCGGCTCGTCGCCGTACCTGTCGCCCGCCGTGCTGTGCGGCATCGCCCACATGCAGACCGACGAGGGCGTGTGGTACCCGATCGGTGGCACGCGCGCGGTGCCCGAAGCGCTGGCGTCGCTGGCCGGACGGCTCGGGGTCGACATCCGCACGCAGACCTCCATCGCGCGGATCGAGCGGCTCGGCGGGCGGGTGAGTGCGGTGGTCAGCGACAGCGGCGAGCGGACTCCGGTCGCCGCCTGCGTCTCCAACATGGACAGCGTGCGCACCTACCGCGAACTGGTCGGCGGCGAACCGGGCCTGCGCTTCACCCGGCGCAAGAAGCGCGAGCCGGCCTGCTCGGGCGTGGTGATGTATCTCGGCCTGGACCGGGCCTACGACCACCTGCTGCACCATGATTTCGTTTTCTCGCGCGATCCGGAGGAGGAGTTCGATTTCATCTACCGGCGCGGCGAACCGGCACCGGATCCGACCTGCTATCTCGCCGCCCCCGCCCGCACCGAGCCGGGTGTCGCGCCGGCCGGCGGCGAGAGCCTCTACATCCTGGTCCACGCTCCCTATCTGCGCCCGCATCATGATTGGGGCGAGATGCTGCCGCGCTACCGGCAGGTGATCCTGGACAAGCTCAAGCGTACAGCCGGGCTGCACGACATCGAGGACCGGATCCGCACGGAACGCGTGCTGACCCCGGCCGACATCCACGAGCGCTACCGGGTGCTGGACGGCGCCATCTACGGCCTGGCCAGCCACGGCCGGTTCACCGGTGCCTTCAAGCCTGGCAACCGATCGCGCGAACTGCCCGGCCTGTATCTCGCCGGCGGTGCTGCCCATCCGGGTCCGGGCATGCCGATGGTGATGATGTCGGGCTGGATCGCGGCGGACAGCCTTGATGGCGACCTGAACGACAGTACGGGCGGCGGCGCGAGACGGAGCGCCTGAGACATGTCGCGGCGCACGACCGACCCGATGGCCCTGCGCTCGCCTCTGCTTTTCGCACTGTTCGGCTGGTATCTGCGCCGGCGCGTGCGGCGCGCTTTCCATGCGGTGCGCCTCTCCGGCCCGCTCCCCGTTCTGCCGCGCGACCGGCCGGTGATCGTGTTCAGCAACCATCCCTCCTGGTGGGATCCGGCGATCTACATCGTGCTGGCCGGACGCCTGTTTCCCGACCGGCCCGGTTTCGGCCCGATGGAAGCCACCGCCCTCGCCCGCTACCGCTTCTTCCGCCGGCTCGGCATCTTCGGCATCGACAAGGGCAGTGCGGCCGGGGCGCGGCGCTTCCTGCAGGTCTGCCAGCAGGTGCTCGGCGGCGCGGGTGGTGCGGGCGGGGCCGCCATGCTGTGGGTGACGGCCGAGGGCGATTTCACCGATGTCCGCGTCCGCCCGGTCCGGCTGCGTCCGGGCATCGCGCACCTCGCCAGCCTGGTGCCGAACGCGCTGCTGCTGCCGCTCGCCTTCGACTACGTGTTCTGGAACGAGAGCCGACCGGAGCTGCTGGCCCGCTTCGGTGCGCCGATCGAGGCCGACCGCTCCGTGCGGCCGGCGCAATGGCGCGAGCGGCTGGAGGGTGCGCTGACCGTGGAGATGGATGCGTTGGCCGCCGAGGCGATCGGCCGCAGCCCGCGTCGTTTCACCACCCTGCTGCGCGGCCGCGCGGGCGCGGCACCGACCTACGATCTCTACCGCCGCGCGCGCAGCCTGCTCGCCGGACAGCGTTTCACCGCCGCGCACGAGGAAGAGGCATGAGCGGCGCGCGATGATCGGTTCCGCTGACCCTGGCGACCTGCGCGACCTGCTCGATGGTCTCGCCCTGTTGCTCAGTCTGCTGCCGCTGCTGGTGGCGTTGGGCAACCTGCGCCTGCTGCGCACCCCGCCGCGGGCGGCAGGCCAGGTGGCGGTGTCGGTCCTGATCCCGGCCCGCAACGAGGCCTGCACCATCGAACGTGCGGTTCGCGCCGTGCTCGGCAACACCGGCTGCGAGATCGAGCTCCTGGTGCTCGATGACCAGTCCACCGACGCGACACCGGAGATCCTTGCCGGCATCGGCGATCGGCGCCTGCGCGTGCTGCCGGGCGCGCCGCTGCCGCCCGGCTGGTCGGGCAAGCAGCATGCCTGCACCGGCCTGGCGCGGGCGGCGACGCACGAGCTGATCGTCTTCCTCGACGCCGACGTCACACTCGCCCCGGATGCCTTGTCGCGCATGGCCGGCTTCATGGAACGCAACCCGGGGCTGGCGCTGGCCAGCGGCTTTCCGCGCCAGGTGACACGGAGCTGGTCGGAATGGCTGCTGCTGCCGCTGATCCATCTCCTGCTGATCGGCTACCGGCCGCAATTCCTCGAGCGCGATCCGCGTCTGCCGGGGTTTGCCGCCGGTTGCGGCCAGTTGTTCATCGCGCGGCGGCCGGCCTATGAGGCGTGCGGCGGCCATGCCAGCATCGCCGCCTCCATGCATGACGGGCTGACCCTGCCGCGCGCCTTCCGCCGCGGCGGCTTCGGCACTGGCCTGTTCGATGCGACGCGGCTGGCCTCGTGCCGGATGTATCGCAACTTCGCCGAGGTCTGGAGCGGATTGTCCAAGAACGCGACCGAGGGGATGGCGACGCCGCGTGCGCTGCCGGTCTGGACGCTGCTGCTGGGCGGTGGCCATGTGCTGCCGTTCGTGCTGCTCTGCCTCCACCCCGGCGCGTGGCCGCTCGCCGCCTGCGCACTGAGCCTCGGGCTGCGCGCCCTGCTCGCCCTCCGCTTCCGCCAGGATCCGCGCAGCGTCGTGGCGAGCCCGATCGGCGTCGGCCTGTTGCTGGCCCTGCAATGGAACGCGCTGCGCCGCGCCGCAGCCGGCCTTCCGGCCACCTGGCGCGGCCGCGCCTACCCGATGCAGTGAGCCGCATCATGCGCGGTGCCCCCTCCCTGGCCGGCGCGCTGGCGCTCGCGCTGACCGCCCTGCCGGGAGCGGCCCGCGCCGCCAGCCTGCAGGTGACGGTGGAGACGGTGCGCGACGCGACCGGCCACATTCGCATCGGGGTCTGCACGCGACACGAGTTCCTGTCCGAACGCTGCGCGTTCCACGCCGTCGTCCCGGCGCGCCCGGGCAGCGTGCAGGCGACGATCACCGGGATCCCGCCCGGCACATACAGCGTTGCTGTCTACCAAGACCGCAACGACTCGGGACACCTCAAACGCAACTTGCTTGGCATGCCGGAGGAGGATCTGGGTTTCTCGCGCAATCCCTCCCTGCGATTTGGACCGCCCTCGTTCAACGCGACGTCGCTGCGCATCGGCGCCTCGGACGGTGCCACGACGATCGTGCTACATCATTTCGGCCCATGAAACCTGGGCGCCCCTGAGCCTGGCCCCGAGTTCTGCCTCTCACGACCAGCCCTCAACAGGAGATCCTATCCATGCGGCGTGTCGCCTTTCTCGCACTGTTCTGGCTTGCGGCGCTGGCCGCCGCACCCACGGCCGCACTGGCCCAGCCCTACGGGCACGACGACCGGAGGCCACCGCCGCCGCCACACCACTACTACCACCACCACCACCATCACCGGCCGCCGCCGCCGCCGCGTCGGGATTATCCGCCACGCTGAGCCGCATCAGCCGTCCGGCGGACCGGCGAGGATCCGTCGGGCGGTGCGTGCGTCGGTGACAAGGTGGGTGGCCAGCCGCCCGCGCAACACGGCGCGCAGAGCTGCCACCTTGTCGCGACCGCAGGCGACGCAGACCCGTGTGGGGATCGCGGCAAGCTCGGCCACCTCCAGCCCGATCATCCGCCGGTCGAGCCGGTCGATCACCGCGCGTCCGTCGCGGTCGATGAAGCGGCCGGCCACCACGCCAACCGCGCCGCGCGCCACGTAGGCAGCCGCCTCCCCGTGAGGCATGTAGCCGCTGACGAAGGCGGTGCTGGCCGGCCCGACGCCGCCAACCCCGAAGACCAGCAGGTCGGCGGTGCGCAGGATCCGGAATTCCTCGACCAGGGTGGGCTCGCGCATCAGGATGTCGCGTGCCCGCGGCTGCGACACCAGGCCCGGGGCGTGGAGGTAGACGCAGCGCCCGCCTGTCCGGCTGGCGATGTTGGACGTGCACAACTCGGCCGACATCTCGTAGGTGCCGACGAACGAACCGGTCACCTGCACCACGGTGAGCCGCGGGAGGTCCAGTTTCGGCAGGGCGTTGGACAGGGCGAGCACCGTCAATCCCCAGGACACCCCGAGCACGCGGTCGTTGCGCAGCATCTCGGTGAGCAGCCGGGCCCCGGCCTGACCGACCCGCTCGTGCGCCGCCATGCGATCGGAGCCGTCGGGGATCACGATGCAGCCCGCAAGATCGCCAAATGCCGCGAGCTCGCGCGACAGGCTGACCGATTGCAGGTGGCGCGGCGAGACGCTGATGCTGACGATATTGCGCGTGCGCGCGTCCTGCAGCAGGGCGATGACGCTGGCCCGCGACGTGGCGAGCAGGCGGGCCACCGCCTCCTGGGTCAGCCCCTCCTCGTAGTAGAGCCACGCGGCCCAGACCAGCGGATCCTGGTCGAACTCGGTCGGCGGCGTCGCCGGCCGGCGCCTGGGGCGCGCACCGTCGCGCGCCGGGCTTTGCGGCCGCTTGCCTCGCACCAAGACGCAGGCTCCTCCCCGAGGCAGAAACTTTTGTTGTCAGCGTTTGACATAAGTTCTGCCGACTCCTACGCTCCGTTGCAAGAGCGGTCCGGGAAGCCCGACACCCGAAAGCTCCACAAACGAGAACCGCGCGCGGGATCGCGCCGGCAGACGGGCCGGTCACGACGCAGATCTGACCGCGGCGGGAGGCTTAAGAACGCCTTTCAAAACCACCCTTGCAGAGCGCGCAGGCAAATGAGCGAGCACGCGAGCGAGGTAAAGGCGTGATGGATGTCGAGCTTGCGCTCGTAGCGGATGGTGAGCCGTCGGAACTT
>Ga0080006_1131786_pt1 | contig 26567 bp, 23 predicted proteins | sample RS3BMetagenome_FD_69209 | JGI IMG/M metagenome (GOLD analysis project Ga0080006, IMG submission 69209) | Ferric oxide microbial mat and aquatic microbial communities from Rainbow Spring, Yellowstone National Park, USA - RS3B (SPADES... ...
GCCCCTGCGGCTTACCCTTCGCCTTTGATTCCGCGTAGTAGCGTGTGCGCAGCTCAAGGAAATAATTCCACACAAACCTGCAAGACCCAAAGTGCTTCTCAAGAAGAATCTTCTGTTTTTCGTTGGGATATAACCGCACTTTAAGGGTCTTGATCATCATTAATAGAAATATGCAAAGCGTTATTAAAGTTTGCCTCGCTCACTCCTCGCTAAAGCATCGGAGCTTGCGCTCGGCTGCCACTTTGTCAAAAATTCGAGCCTTGAGCTGGTTCTAAGCTGGTTTGTGTATAAATTCCTCTGCGAAGATTTTCATACTCTCGAGCTGTTCTTTAAGCGGACGGTTTCCGTCGAAGTTTGTGGCCAGAATGGCGTATCCCACACCCATTTTTTCAAGTTTTTGAAGAATCACCCTGTTCTCTTGGAGATTACCAGATAGGATCAGTCTACGCTCGCCTTGAGGGCTCACATAATCTGAGCGCTCAGCCTTCGTGTTTAAAGCGATTCGAACGCAAACCTCTTTGTCTTTTGCGCCTGGAAGAGCCCTGAACTCTGCGATATGTTTTTCGAACACGTCGAGTGGGTAAGCGTTCGGATGCCATCCGTCTCCAAATTTCACGGCTCGTTGCATTGCGGCTTTACTGTTTCCCGCGATAAAGATAGTGAGCCTGCTTTGCACGGGTTTTGGGTCAAACACAGCGTCGACCACTCTGTGACGCAAAGCCTTCCCTTCGAAGCTAAGCCCTTCACCCCCATTCCATAGAAGCCTAATGAGTTTTATGGATTCGTTTAGTCTTCTGCCCCTATCGTGAAAGTTTGTTCCCGTGTGTGCAAATTCTTGTTCGAACCAACCGGCGCCGGTGGCAAGCATTATTCGGCCACCACTGAACTGATCGATAGCGGCCAGCTGCTTGGCTACCACTACGGGGTTTCTTAACCCCATGACCAGCGATGATATACCGAGTTTTACGCGGTTGGTAAACGAAGACAAATAGGCCAAAGTGGTTACGCTTTCGAAGATTTTTTCGTATGGGGTACCACTGTGAACAGGCATCAGCAGGTGGTCTGTGGTCCATACAGAGTCGTACCCCAACTTTTCTGCTTCGATTGTCGACGCTCGTAGAGCCTCCACCGAACACATTTCACCGTAATTGGGTATGCATACACCGAACTTCATTACGAGACTGATTGCATCCAATGTTAATAAGCGCTTTCGGTGAACCAGCCACTAGAATAGACAATAAGGCGATGAAGTTCGGAAGTTCCCCAAAAGTTGAGCGAGTGTTGAATAGAGCCACCAGTTTGACGGCCAAAATGCAGATCTATGACGGTACTTTAAACTCATAGAACCGTTACACTCTTCTGCTGCACTTTCTAACAACTTTCTGCGGAAACGCATCCGTAGTCGCAACTTGCTGTCGTTGAACCGCGGTGGTTCGATGACTACTTGTGTTGCCGAAGTCTTCGAATAAAGACATCTTTCTTTTACCGCTCCCAGGCTTGGTCAGCATTTTCTTCGCATGTAAATATTCATAAGACCCCCGCATCACTATAGCGGTCAGGAGCGATGGAGTCAAGTTGGGCGCCTCGAAGTTTCAAAGCGGGTGCACGACCTTTTGATGGTTAATGATGGCTGGGTTCTTGAATGCATAGAGTGCGGGAATCGGCTCGACGTGGACCCAAAGCTGTTCTTCTGTCCCAAATGTAAGAACTTGTTGCAACTCTTAGCACCCGACAGCGTTTTGCCAAACGAACTTTTCTGTGATCAATTCGGTGAGCTCCGTGTATGGAGATACAGAAGAACTCTGCCTGTGTCAATCAAGGCAGAGCCTGTGACACTCAACGAGGGCGGTACACCACTTATCAGATCTATTCATCTTTCAGAGGAAACGGAAGCAGAAGAGCTTTACATAAAAGCCGAGGGGGAAAATCCAACGGGCTCCTTTAAAGATAGAGGAATGACCGTGACCGTTACCAGAGCCAAAGAATCTGGTGCCAAAACACTGGTGTGCGCGTCTACCGGCAATACCGCCGCGTCCCTTGCAGCCTATGCCGCCAGAAGCGGGCTAAAAGCCGCAGTGATACTTCCAGCCGGAAAAGTGGCATCGGGCAAACTTGTTCAAGCGTTTGTACACGGCGCGCAGCTCATCAGAGTGGGCGGAAATTTCGACAAAGCCTTGGGCATGACAACCGAGCTGGTTTCGGAAAACGACGGGCTGTACTTGGTGAACTCTGTTAACCCTTATAGAGTGGAAGGACAGAAGACCGTGTCCTACGAACTCTTTGAGCAGCTGGGCAGAAGGGTTCCAGATTACGTGGTGCTTCCCGTTGGCAACGCAGGCAACATAAGCGCTGTGTGGAAAGGCTTCAAAGAGTTGAAGTCTTGGGGCGTGACCCAGCGGCTCCCGAAACTAATCGGCGTCCAAGCCGCCGGAGCCGCGCCCATAGTCGAGATGATCGCCAGTGGGAGAAGCCAAATCAAACCTTGGAGCAGCCCCGCAACCATCGCTTCCGCGATCAGTATCGGCAACCCAGCCTCATGGAGGAAGGCGTTGACAGCAATCAGAGAGTCGGGTGGCACAGCCATCGCGGTTTCAGACAAAGAAATAGTTCAAGCCAGAATGGATTTGGCGTCCAAGGAGGGATTATTCGTCGAGAATGCCAGTGCGGCTCCGGTGGCAGCTCTCAGAAGGCTACGACGCTCATTGAATAAACGCTCGGTGATTGTGTGCATAGCCACGGGCCACGGACTCAAAGATCAAGACACGATTGACTGGGACCCCAAAAGCGCGCCCATTGCGGAAGACAAAAAGGGTCTGGCAAAACTTATCTTGGCGTAGTCTGCTTGCAGCTGCTCGCTTAGGCTACGCATCGACGCACCCAAAACTACGCTTCCATCTCCGCAGGTTGCCGTTTATACGAGCTACCAGAGTAAAAACCAAACGTGCCATCGCTCAAAACTCTGCTTTCCTTGATGATGCTCGATTTCAGACAAGCCGCGTGTTCGCGGTGCGTTACACGAAAACACCAAACATCCATATAGATCCAGCTTCTAACTACGGGCGGAGGAAGTGTCGACGATGTCCAAAACCCACAAACCAATCGGCGGGCTCAGGCTGAAAATCAGATGTGCTCGAGCCGACGACGTGGATAACATTGACTCCATTGTAAACCAATTTTGGAAGCCAGATGTGGACCATCTTGTCGAATTGCAGAATGAAAAATCGGTTCTTTTAGTAGCCGAAAAGATAGGATACGCGTATTATGTCGAACCGAGGCTGATCGGCACGGCTTTGATGAAGATTATTGGGTGGAACAAAACGGGTTACTTGGCCGAGTTGGCCGTTCACAAAAACTATCAACGCAGAGGGGTTGCTACAGCGATTTTGCGGGAACTGGCCCAGCGAGCCAAGAAGGAGGGGTTAAGGGCGATCATCACCGAAACTCAGCCAGCGAACAGGCCTGCGATGGATTTCTACTTAAAATCAGGATTCCGACTGTGCGGCTACAGCGACAGGTACTATACCAACACTCCGAGAAGTTCTGACCAAATAGCCCTTTTCTTCTCGCTGGACATATAATCCATCTTGAGTGACCCGTATGGCTGGCGACGCCGGGTCTTCTGGCCCAAAAAACAGACTTGCCCGACGCGAATCGCCCCGTTGACTATCCCAGCATCTCAGGAGTGGATAGCTCGATTACTTGACCACGCATCATTTTTCTGCAAACGTTAATAAATACACCTCAACCTTACGGGTGACCACCGAATCCGAGCCAGCTTCCATTCGGGAAATTCTGGCTGAAACAAACTCCTGCGATACACAAGTCGATTAAGGAGACTACGTCGAAATCGAAGTCATCGAAAAAGGCAAGAACTCCAGCTTAAGAGGCCGACATGGTTTGGCAAAACGACTCGTGTTAAATCGGCGTAGTCAAATCGCAATAACGGTCTACGACACCAATCCACACTAAGTGGTCACAAGATGCTCAGATGCAGCCAACAGTGTTCCCGCAACGACTTACAACTGGGCAAAGACAGAAGAAATCGTTGTAAAAGCAAAGTGGCGCTGAGCCTATCATTTTGTTTTTGGACCTTAGAAGCGATACATGCAGGCAAGGTGCACAACGGCTCGTCAGACAAGGTTACTGGAATCGCTTGACCGGTTCACCTTCGTTTACACCTGAATAGCGTAGACCTTTTCGCTTACGCCTGATAAAGCGCTTGCCTCTATAAGGTTTTAAAGCACGCAGCGATCTACTGCCAACAAAAATCGAAGCTTGCTTCGGCTCAACTGGCCAAAGCTTCAAGGCTCAAGCCATTCGTTCAAATGCAAGCGTATAAACTCATCGTCGAGCGTGTGCAGATAAGGATATTCGAATAGAACACGGTCTATTTCACCCATCTGCCGCGAAGATATATTCCCCTGTGATTCCAGGGTGAACCTGTTTGCTACCAGTCCCTGTCGCCTTAGAATTTCGTTAACACCCACAAGTAAGCCGCGAAAACCGTTGGCAGCATCAAAAATTGCCGCGTTCGCGTCTGTGAGCTGGTTTCCAAGCCTCAGGAGGTCCATAGGTGCAACAATATCTCTGTGCGAACCCGACCTAACCCTCTTTATTTGCTCCAGCAGAACCACAGCGGACTTCGTCCAAACGGCCCACTGCCCAAGCAAGCCGCCCGAAACCCATTTATGAACAGTTCTCCCCTCAACGCTGAAATCGAATGGTGTAAGCAAGTCGGCCACTATGTTGTCATCGTTGCCTGTGTACACGGCTATCTCATCTCTTCGACTCGAACACGCAACCGCTCGCAGAACACTAACCGTATGGTATCTGTTGAACGGCGCTACCTTAATAGCTGCGACACCCGGTAGCTCCGCGAACCTGCGCCAGAACTCAAAGCTGAGCTCGCGTCCGCCGACGGAAGGCTGTAGATAGAAGCCAAAGACGGGTAAAATCTGTGATACTTGCTCGGCTCTTTCAAGTAACCTGTCTTCGCTCCAATTCTCCACTCCTACTGGTGAAACCAATGCCAAATCGTATCCCAGCTCTTTTGCCAAAAGTGCCTCGGCCACTGCTTGATCCGTTTCTCCGCATATCCCTGCCACTTTAATGAACGGTCGACGCGGCTTTAAATCGGCTATGGTTTCACTAGCCAAACGGAGAACCGGCTCAAGCATGCCCCTTTCTCGAATGGAGAATTGCGTCATATGAACACCCACAGCAACTCCTCCGGCACCCGCTTCTACGTAGTAACGAGTCAAAGCGCGTTGGTGTCCAACATCCAATCTGCGAGAAGAGTCCAGTGAAAGGGGGTGAGCGGGTATAACCGCGCCGTCCAAAAGAAGAGTTTTGATATCTGCACTCAGCTTGGCGGCCATTTTTAACGCCTCTAAAATTTGCCTTCGGTTTCTTGAAAGTGCGTGGGTCTATCAAAGCTTGTGCCGCCAGTTTTGACCCAATCCGCCACCCATCTTACAGCCTGCATCAGCGTAACACTTGGATAACCGAATAAGCCGAACGCTTTCGCCGCATTGCTCAAAAGAGCCTTGTCGCCCTCCGCATCCGCAAATGTTGGGGGTTTCCCCAACAATTTTCCGAACTGCTGGGCGAGCCATCTCACAGAAACAGTTTCGGGGCCAGTTACGTTAAGCACTGTGGGAGGTGAACTGCAGAGTTCCAGTGAACGAATGGCGACCTCGTTGGCGTCTCTCTGCCAGATTACGTTGACGTAGCCCACCCTTAAATCAACGGGGTCACCTTGGAAGACTTGACGGGCCACATCAACGAGGACACCGTATCGGAGCTCCACCGCATAATTCAAGCGGAGAATGGTGACCTTTGTAGAATGCTCCTTCGAAAAATATTCGAATACCCTCTCTCCGCCGAGGCGTGATTGCGCGTACTCTCCCACTGGGGACGGTGACGTTTCTTCAGTGGCACCTACTTCTGTGACCTTGGCAAAAGGATACACGTTGCCACTTGAAAAGACCACGATGTTTGAGGACTTGAATTTCTCTGCCACTTTGCCAGCCAAATACGTGTTCACGGCCCACGTATTTGCTTCGTTTCCCACGGTTCCAAATTTTTGCCCTGTCATATAGAGGATGTTCGAGGCTTCGGGCAAAGCCTCCAATTCCTTATTGTCAAGCAAGTCCGCCTGGATCACGTGTGCCCCCTGCGAACTCAGTTTGGCCATCTGATCCTTTGACGTGAAACGCGATACAGCAAACACTTTCTTGCCAACCTTGGCTTCGGAGATAGCATTCAAAGCCAATCTTGTAAGACTGGGACCCATTTTTCCGCCGGCGCCGATGACCATTATGTCACCTTCCAAGCGTGTCATCCAATCCACCAACTCCGCAGATGGCTCTGAAAGTATCTGTTCCAACTGTTCTTCAGTGCCTATGCTTTTCAATTTTTTATGATAAGGTAATCCATTATGTAACAATGCAACCACAGCTTAACCTTCTGTTCGTAATAAAAGGTTTCGTCGCCGGAGACGCGTTCCGCTCAGCGGGTATCACGACCAGTTTTCAAGTGGACCATTAACATATAGGGCGACGTGATTTGTCCGCAGACCAATTCGAAGCAAACATTATGAACTGCTTTTTGCATGCTGTCACAGCTTTTACCTGCAAATTCTGCATACCTCGGGTGTTACCAGTGCTTCGCACGGGATTGATACTGTTCGAAGGTGACACATCCGAATAGGTCACAGTGTTTTGAGGCGCAAGGAAGTTTGGGTAAGACAGCTTCTCCTGTATTAGGCGTGTCGCATCAATGTTTTAAACTAGGCGGAACTCATCAGAGCGGGTAAAAAGAATAATGGATTTGAAATCAGGCGAGTCAACGAGCCTTGACGGATTAATGGACAAAGTTTTTCGTGAGTTGGAGCCACGCAAACTCGCGGAACTCACAAGTTCTCTGGTCAAGTTTCCCAGTGTAAATCCTCCGGGCGAGGAAAAAGAAGTGGCTCATTTTATCGTCGACTGGTTCGAAAAAAGGGGGTTCAGTTGCACGATGACGGAAGCGGCGACTGGTCGCCCAAATGTAGAGGTCCGACTGGAGGGCAACGCCGAACCCAACACCAAAACATTGGTCTTCAACGGTCACACAGACGTGGTGCCGGCGGGCTCGGACTGGACGCATGACCCGTTCGGCGGCGAAATAGTGGACGGCAGGGTATACGGTAGAGGAGCTGCGGATATGAAAGGTGGTCTTGCAGCCATGATGGTTACACTTGAAGCGCTGAAGTGCAAAGCGGTCGACAAGCTCAGTGGTTCAATCATTCTCCACGCTGTAGTGGACGAAGAAACGGGTGGGCGCCGTGGCACCTACCACATGGTGAAAAGAGGTTTGAAGGCCAACTTCGGCGTCGTAGGAGAACCAAGCGACATGGCGGTTTGCCGCGCCCACAAAGGAAACGTAACCTTTGAAGTGACCACGCATGGAAAAGCAGCGCACGCAAGCAGGCCTGAAAACGGTGTGAACGCCATAACCATGATGATGAATATACTGACCAGCCTCCAAGCGTATTCAGACCATGTAAAATCCTCTTTTAAACACCCACTGCTCGGCTGGCCCACCGTGAATATCGGGGTGATCAGAGGCGGCGTAAAATCCAATGTCATACCGGACAGATGTTGGATAGCCGCGGAGAGACGCGTGGTGCCTCCTGAGACCATTGAATCCGTGCAAAACGAAATCGAGTCTCTTCTAAAGAGTCTTAAGGACAGGATTGGGGACCTGGTTTACGACTTAGAATTTGTTCACGCGACTGGCGCGTCCCAGGTAAGTGAAGAAGAGAGTGTAGTGAAGACACTCCTGTCTTCCCTCTGCGAGGTAACCGGCAAGAAGGGTGCTCAGCCACAGGGTTTCACGGCCACGTGCGACGCCTATTTTATGAATTCCGTTGGAGGCATTCCAACCGCCATATTTGGACCGGGTCACCTCAAAGATATTCATGGTCCAGACGAACACGTAGAGGTCTCGGAGCTCGAGACATGCGCGAAAATATACGCTTTAACAGCTCTTAAGCTATTAACTTGACGAAGTTCAGAATCTGAACTTGAACCATCGAAATCTCAATTATTTTTTGCTTTTACAGTCTCTCATTAGAGAATCTTTGTACTATTTGTTTTCAAAAGTTGAAAAATACTTGATATACTCATAATTGGACTTTGTCATAGGAAGATTTATTAACGGCTCACATGTTTCCGCAGTGTGTCAATCGAAGGAACCACTTCTTCACTGATTCCCGCTCGACTCGAAAGGCTCCCGATGACCAGAATACAATGGTGGATCTACTGGCTTTGCGCGGCGGGTGTGCTTTTCGGGTCAGCGGACATATTCACGATTTTTTCGATAGGAGCCTCTGTTCAGGCGGATTTTCACCTTAGCAGCGTGGGCCTTGGCCTCGTCATAGGATCAGCTGCTCCCGCTGGGATGCTGGGCGCGTTTGTGGCCGGCAGATTGGGCGACAGCAGAGGCAGAAAAGCGATCTTTCAATACACACTTCTTCTATACTTCATTGGAAGCATAGTCTCCGGAATATCACCCAACTTTGTGGTTTTCCTGATTGGTAGATTGATTCTAGGCTTTGGAATCGGCGGAGAGCTGCCCACCATTCTCGCACTTATAAGCGAATACGTTCCAAGAAAGGTGAGAGGCGCACTTCTTGCTCTTATAAACGGAATGTATGCCATCGGAGCCCTAATAGCCAGCAACAGCGCATTGATTCTTGTTCCCACCTATGGCTGGAGGCCCCTGTTTTTCATACTGGCAATACCCGCAGTGGTAATTCTGATTCTCAGAATATTCGGTCTGCCGGAGTCCGCTAGATGGCTCGAGGCAAAGGGTCGAAAAGACGAAGCAGAAAGAGTTGTTTCGAACATCGAGCAAAGAGTGCAGGCGATAACCGGGAAGGAGCTTCCACCGCTACAGCCCACAGCCGGCGTAAAGGTTTCCGAAGTTAAGGCGCCTCTAAGAGAGGTGTTCAGCCGGGCTCTTGCACCCATCACGATTCTTCTAATGTGGATGTGGTGGATCACTTCATTCGCTGGAATCAGTCTCCCGGCTTTCTACGTGCCCATACTGGAACAAAGATTCGGCTATTCTCAGATCGCGGCGCTTTCGGTTCTTGCATATTCGGTGGATGCCAACGCAATAGGTGTGGCAGTGGCCATGATAACAATCGAATACGTGGGCCGCAGACCCATGATCATTTTAACATACGTTCTTTACGGTATCTTCGAGATCCTCCTAGCTTTGACGCTGGGTAACCGTTCGCTCATTCTCTTTACGATCGTGCCTTTGAATGTGTTCATAGTCTGGAATTTCAGCATGATTTTGTCCTATACCCCCGAAATCTACCCTACCAGGAACAGGTCTAGCGGCGACGGTGTGGTGACGACTTCCTACAACTTTTCACAATTCGTAGCCCCGCTCATTATAGGCGCAGCGCTTCCATTATTGCCGGGAGCCTCTGTCTCAACCATCTTCTATATAATCGGTGTGCTACTCATCTTGACCGCCGTTCCAGCAGCTGTTTTTGTAAAGGAGACAAAGCGTAAGGCATTGGAAGAGATAACCGTGTGATGAATTGGCGGTCGTAGTGTACCGGAGATCCAACACATTGAAGTCGCGAGCGCCTAAGGCACAAAGCGTGTGGACTAGTCTGGGTCAGTGGGCCGAAACCGCTATAAGTGCGTAAAAATGTGACATCCTTATGCCTGGAATGAGCCAGTCTGAAATAAGAGAGTTTCTAAATAAACCGCTTATAGCCAAGGTGGCAACCGTATCCCCCGACGGGTCACCCTATATAAGTCCTGTATGGTTCGAGTATAGCGACTCAAAAGTGTATGTCATAGCCCGGAAACATTCGCGCTATGTAGACCACATCAAGAAAAACCCAAAAGTGGCCGTTCTAATCGACGACGACACAGCCCCTTACGCCAAAGTTCATTTTACGGGAACGGCAAAAATTTTGGAGGGGCCCACCACATCGGGTAGATGGGTGGAAATCGCTCGCAGAATGGCTTCAAGACACTTTGGTGAGACCATTGGGCCCAAATATCTTGAAGGTACTTTGGACCAGCCAAGATACCTTATTGAAATCACTCCGACTCAAACAGTGTCTTGGCGCGGAACTGGTAGAGGCGACAGAACCGAGTGGCATCCCAGGTACTATGAGCCGGGTTCGAAGTGGCACGCCGAACATGTCGAACAGGGAACCAAGCTCTGACACACTGGATACTGGATATGCAAGCCGTAACCGAAGAATCAGGGCTGCCTTGAATCAACCATCGAAAAACACGGATTTGGTCGAGGCGTTTCGGTCGACGACTCATCTGTGTGGATGAGTGTGTGTCCAAGCCGGAGGTATCCAAGCTCCTTCGAAATTCTTTACTGCGTTGTCCAGATGCGACTGCCCGTCTCTGAGCGTCCACATAAAGTGGCCCGGAAACAGTGACACAATGTTCAAACCCGCCAGTCTAACAATGTTCTCTCGATATTTGCCCAAGTCGCATCCGGGCCAGTTGCCGAGACCAATCGTTCCGCCTATAAACACTATATCCGACGAAAACAGGGATCTGGGTGCCTCTTCGATCATGTAGGCAGTCGTGCCATGGCTGTGACCCTCCACTCGAATAGCCTTCAATGTATACTTTCCAATTTGTATTCTCTCACCATGTGTCACAACCCGGTCCACTTTTGAATGCTGATAGACATAATCCCTTGGATACACGCCGCTGTTCTTGGTCACCCTGAGCCCCGCTTCCAAGTCTTCCCCTCCTTTTTCTATGAATTCAGCCTCTCCCTCCGGTGCCAGCACCTCTGCTCCCGTTGCTTCTCTGATGCTCTTGGTGCCTCCCGCGTGGTCCGCGTGTGCATGAGTTATTAGAATCCGATCCACGTCTTTGTGTGGGTCAAAGCCGTCTTCCACCATATTCTCAAGTATTCGCTGAGTTTCCAAGCCCACGCCGGCGTCTATCAAACATTTTTCTTTTCCTCCATCTATAAGGTAAACATGGCAGTCCATTTTGCTTGAAAGCCCAATATCCCCGCCACCTACAAGGTATATGTCTTTGGCTATCTTCAAAACTGGTCTTGCTAAGCCATGAAAGCGTCTATTTAATGTTTCTTAAAGACCAATGTGTCCTAAAAGAGGCCGCCCACATTTGTTCTCTCCGCGAATAACCAAAGGTATATCGATAGGAATTTCGCTTATTCCCTGAAGCGTTGAGCCGCTACACGTCTTTACCTTCAGACCTCGAAGGGGAGCTGCTACTCCAGAAGACCCCCGCTTCATTGATTATCGTTATTGAAGCCATTCCTTCGAACTTCTTTGCCAGGAATGGTTGTGCAACGCATAAATAAGCGGGTTCCTATTGCGCTTTTGTGTGGAAAGAAGTTAGTCTGTCAGGTAACCACTACGAGTTGGGCTACGAACACGGCGTCCAACTTCGGGAAACTATTCTCAAAAATATAGAAATCAATGCGTTGCTCAACGCTCACTACACTGGATTGACACCTAATAAAATGAGGGAAGGTGCGTCGAAATATTTGTCGTTCCTGATGACAAACTACAGACACTTCTACGAAGAAATCCGTGGAGTCTCGGAGGGCTCGGGTGCTGACATAGTGGACATCATGGTTCTCAACCTACACGGCAGAGACATGCTTGGCGCATGCACCTTGTTCGCCGTTCCAAGCGCGTTGGCCGAAGACGGAAGAGCATTGGTAGGGCAGACTGTGGACTGGTCACCGCTACTAGATAGTAACTACGTGGTTCTGAGGATCCGCGACGAAGAACACGGCTTGAACATGGACATGTTCACCGAAGCTGGTATAATAGGCTTGGTGGGAAAAAACTGTGGGGGTGTGGGGGAATGCATGAGCCTTCTTCTAACACAGAGCAACAGCGTGGAGGGGCTACCCGCCTATCTTGTTCTGCGACATGTCTTGGAGCAAAAGAGAATAGGCGACGCGCTCAACGCGATTATCAACGCTCCCAGAGCTTCTTCTTTTAACTATCTTATAAGCGACGACAACGGTGAAATATATAATGTAGAAGCCGATTCCAACCAATACGAGCTCTTTTATATTGAAGACCAAATCTTCACTCATACAAACCATATACTCGGAAGATCACTTTTTAACGCGGACAATTATGTGAAAGTGTCCAACTCATGTGAAACTATTCATCGATGCAACCGAGCCAGAAAACTGCTCAAACAGTGCCTGTCCAATGGGAAAATCGGGCCCAAAGATATCATGGCGATAATGCGGGATCACGCGAGTTTCCCGGACTCCATTTGTCGCCATCCTTCAGAAAACGTTTCGGTTGAAGGACAATTCAAAACAATCGCTGCCATAGTAATGAGGCAAGGGGAAGAAGGCTTCTGGATCACCCGGGGGAATCCCTGCCAAAACGAATTCTATAAAGTTTCAGTGTGAGCCATATTCACCGAGTCACACTTTCTTGGCCCAAGAATCCAAATGTAATTTCCTAAATGTATGGAGGTAGAATACTGGTTCGCAAAGCCTAGTAGCGCAAACCTCGAAACCTTGTACTCACCTACTTTTTGGAATTTACGTCGAAGAAACGCATCCATTCTACTCACTGCTCATCAATTTGATTTGCTGTTACACAGACGCAAAACCTGTTGTAAGGCAGGAGTGGCTGTCACATCGCGCTTATTAGAAGCGCTACGCAGAAACGCTAAGGGTAAGGAAATGATGCTCGTAACCTGTAGTCGCGTCGACAAACAGGTCCATCACCAAGCAATGAAAGTGTGGCAGCGCCTACCCTCTCAGGGTTATTCAAGACAACTCCCTAACTGCTTGTCCGCATGATTTCATAACAACTCACTCGCCGACCTCCCTGAGTGTTCATTCAGTTCACCCGACCATATTTCGGATAATGCCCATCTAAAACATCTCTTTAGAAACTTTAGAAGACGAACTTAGTTCCTACACAGTAGTCAGTTCTTGCCGAGTTAACTCGAATTTTAAGTGCGCCCATCTCTAATATCGTTCGAGCGATCTTTATGGACAATCTTAAAACAAGGGTTGCATTGATCACAGGAGCCGCATCCGGAATAGGCGAAGCCACGGCCGAGTTATTCGCAGGAAAAGGGATAACCGTTATTATCGCAGACATCAACTCAAGCGCTGGCACAAAAGTTTCACAGAAGATCAACTCCTCTGGCGGAAGAGCGTCCTACGTTCTTATGGATGTATCAGACCCGCTGCAAGTCAAAGAAACCATTTCAGATATTGCCGCGGAATTCGGTGGTCCTGATATTTTGGTTAACAACGCGGGTGTTGCAATAGGTATGAAGTTTGGAGCCATAACAGAGGTTCCCGAAGAAGTCTGGGATAAAACCATCGGTACCAATTTAAAGGGAACGTTTCTTTGCTCTAAATACACTATTCCATATATGATAAAGCGCGGTGGAGGAACCATAGTAAATGTGGCTTCAACATTAGGTCTCTACGCGGTTCCTGGAGCTTCATCATATTGTGCTTCAAAAGGTGGGATAATCAGTCTCAGTAGGGCAATGGCATTAGACTGCGCTCCATTCAACATACGTGTCAACTGTGTTTGTCCCGGTGCCGTGCTGACCCCTTCACTGGAAAACTGGTTCAACCATCAAAGTGACCCGCACAAAATCAGGAAGCTGTATAATCAGGGTTACCCAATCAAAAGAATCGGGAGTCCTGAAGAAATAGCAAAGGTGATATATTTCTTAGCAAGCGAAGAATCTGCATTTATTGTGGGAGCCACGGTTGTGGTCGATGGAGGCCTGCACGCCGCCTACGGAGAGACTATACTAAAGATGTTTGCTGACGGCACCATTGACTAGAAACACGATAAAGTTCTTGGTATTCGGCATGCCCTTACAGAATATTCACGGGGTAGCTGATACATGAATATCGGACAACACTATCGCAGCCTTAGGCTTACCACTGAATTGGTGACACCACTGAGTTTTCTTAGTGCTTTTCATAGGCTTTCCGCAACTTGTTGCAACGAAGCCTTATCCAAGGCCGCCGTAAACTTATTAGTAGACGATGAGTTTTCCCATTTCAGTGTGGTACGGGACCGAGACAGTTACGCCGCCAGAACTCAGAGAATCATTGGTAAGAGATTTCGACAGAATTCGTAAGGTCGGCTTCAGATTCGTAAGAGGATGGGTTAATTGGAGAGACGCCGAACCGAAACAAGATGAGTACCACCTTGGTTTTGTCAAATCGCTTTTTGACGCGGCCAAAGCACATGGGCTGGACATAATTCTACAGGTTTATCTTGAATTTGCTCCCGATTGGTTACCCAAGATTTTTCCGGATTCTCTATACGTGTCCGAAACTGGTTCCAAGATTGTACCTGCTGGTAGTCCCGGCGTGTGTTTGGACCATCCGAAAGCACGTGCTAAAGCTGAAGAGTTTCTGAAGAGACTCGCAATCGAAGTTAAGGATAACCCAAATTTTTACGGATGGGATCTATGGAGCGAACCACGGGTCGTCCAATGGGTGTATCATCCGTCCACACCAAGAAGAATCTACTGCTACTGTGAAAATTCTATTATACGTTTTAGACACTGGGCTACAATGAGGTATAAAGACATTTACGAATTGAACAGAGCTTGGCACAGGTCCTTCAACACTTTCGAAGAAGTCGAACCACCACGTTTTGTAGTGCTCCACTACGCAAGAGAAAACCTTGACTGGATAACGTTCAACATTGAAAAACTCAGAGAGGACTTAGAATGGCGAACCAAAACTGTCAAGCAAGTCGACCAACGCCATATAATTACGAGCCATACGCATGGGCGAACAAGTGCTTTAAGTGATCCACTTTTTGGCAATCCAGATGACTGGGAGATGGCAAAAGTGGTCGACACTTGGGGCACATCACTTTACCCCAAGCATGCAGGGAGGGTAGCCCCCGATCCTGTAGTGGATGCCTTTGTTCTCGATGTAACAAGGTGTGCCTCACGCGCGTCTAACAAAAACTTTTGGATTGGCGAGCTACAGGGAGGCCAAGGAGTCGGAGGCTTAAAAATAGCAGACCCTATCGATCCAGAAGATATTTCGGTTTGGATGTGGCAATGTATAGCTCATGAGGCCAAAGGGATTAACATCTACCATTGGTATCCAATGATGTGGGGATACGAATCTGCTGGGTATGGCTTGGCCAACCCTAATGGAAGTATCACGGATAGAGCGAAGAAAGCGGGAGAGACTGCACAGACCATACTTCGTCATCAACAGGATCTACTGGGTGCTAGATCACCTAGCACTGAAGTCGCATTACTCTACAACATACATTCATACAAAGCGGTCTGGGTTCTGCAACCATTAGATTTCAGTAATCTGCCCGACGGAACGAACGGCATTAGGTTGATTTCTGATTCCCTATTAGGAGTCTACAGAGTCCTGTTTGGTCAAGGGTTTCAACCAGACTTTGTTTCTCTAGAACAGATTGAGAATGGTTGTCTAGAAAACTATAAGGTGCTTATGGCTACTGCCTGCTTTACAATGACCCGGAGCGCGGCCGTTGAGATAAAAAAATTTGTGGAGTCGGGTGGGACACTGCTCTCGGACAGCCGGTTCGCGTGGATAAAAGAAGATGGTTATATAGATTCCGAAGTACCCTCTTACAACCTTTCATCCGTAATAGGAGGCGTAGAGAACGAGGCGAAAACAGTTGACACAACAACAATAGAGGTTATAAAGAACACGCTTCCAGGCTTGAACCTAGGCGAAGAAATTCGGGGCCGTGTATACCAAAGCGGATTAGACCTGCTGGAATTGGAAAGCCAAGAAGTTGGTATCACGAAATCCAGTACACCGCTCCGCTCGCTTGTGGTCAATCACTTCGGAAAAGGATGGTCAACATATGTTGGCACAAACGTGGGTTACACATACGAGTCGACGAGAGATAGCGGACTCGCAAAACTGATTATGGGAGTTTTACAACTGGCGGGTGTCAAAAGAAATGTTGAAATACTCGCATCCACCACTCCGCAGTCATTAACAGAGTTAAGACTACTTACAAACGACCAAGAACTGTTCTTGTTCGCAATCAATCATTCGAACAAACAAAATGAATTATTAGTGAAAATAAATACCCAAGTTAATAGGGACAGTATGCAAGACTTAATTTCGGGCGAGGAAATCAAGATCGAAAGCAACACGATTAAATTGGCACTCAAATCAAAGCAGGTTATCTGGGGACGGCTCTAGGCGTTAACTGCCGTGTCTGCAGAAATTAGGGAGCGACGGTGAAACCCAGTGATGGTGGTACCGAAACTTTTTGACACGCGACTCCAAAAAGCGTCGAAAAGCTGGCTCGCGTCTATACCGCTGATATGCAAGATTCATAATCCGATTAGGGAATATAGGGATTCGTTCAGATTGCATCCTTTTGACGGATTGATCGTAGGCTTACAAAAGCAAACAATTTAAAGACATTCTTGCCATTCATTGATGTATGAAACACGCGTCACATATAGCTAAGAAAATTGATGTTTCAAGATATGTTGCTTTTACTTGGTCGTACAAATATATTTGCTAAAAAGTGAGCGGTCCAACTACACTGCATCATAGCAATGTATAAAAGCATCATTTCCAGTTATTCTTGTTAATGGGTACAACCCATTATATCGGTAACAACTTCGACGCAACATACTTTATTTCATTCAGCCTTGAACATAGAAACGATTGGACGCGCACAACGCGGGGAGTCCCCGCCCGCTTTGAAAGTCTTTGCTGGCAACCAGTCGACAACGAAACAAACTTTGAGGTTTTGCTTGCAGACTGGAATAACAGGGTTACAGGAATAGAATGCTATATTCAAGAGCTTACAAAGAGAGGAAAGATCTATGAAACCCTATCCATAAAACAAATTCTAAAGCATGTTTACGTGGTTTCGTTTATCGGGCCATATCAGAATACGGTAAGGGAGAACCTACAAGCATTTAACGCAGTCACATACGATTCGACAATAATTAACGGACACCAGTTGTGGACAGTGGTTCTACCTAAAGACAAAACAAGGGGATTTGTCGAGTGCGTAAAAAGGATCGGGAGCATAAATATAGAAGAACGCAAGCGTGCAACTTCAAAAGATGTTTTACGGATAGCCTTAAACAGATCACTAACATCAAAGCTAGCCGATCTCGCCCTAACAAAAAAAGAGGCCGAATCGGTTGAGCTAGCTTTAAAACACGGGTATTTTGATAAAACACACAAAGTCAAAATTGAAGATTTAGCAACTCTCCGAAATAGAAACAAATCCACAGTTGACAGAGAACTCAGGTCTGGACTGCGAAAATTGTTGGTTCCCTACTTTATACTGGAAAGGGCTTGTGCCTAGTAGAATTTTGGAAAATGAGGGTTTAGTTCCTCCCAAATCATCCTTCTGATTGCTTCCCATACAAAGAGTTCTATATCGTAAGGTATACCATCTGTACCAGGATCCAACCAGAGTGGTGGGCCGTTGTGTAACCCACACGAGGCGGCTTTGATCAACGTTGAGAGCAGCACTTCTCGGCTAGGAAGCACGTACACATCGTTTGAAATCGCCGCTACTGCTCCAGCGATACCATACGAACCCAGATTGGAAATAGAGGCAAAGACTAGGCAATCAGTTGAAACATTTGAAGCGATGACTTTACCGTTTGGATGGTACTTGGATACATCCTCTCTTATTAGACCGCAGCCTAGTTCGTTTCCGCCATCACCAACTCCGATTGTGACCACTCCCCTTCTTTTGGCTTCGATCACTATTTCATCCAACCTGGCAATTTTGTGTGAAAGGTCTATTCCCTTCATCGACATGTATTTGCCTTCAATATTTCTTGATGGCCGTTCGATTGCTATGACCGCCGCAGGTCGGTACTTATCAAGTAATTCAGAAGCATCCACCTGTGTGTTCTCTTTAATCCCTTCTATCAAAGCTTGGTGATTGTGCACCACTTCATCCAAACTATCAGCTATACTGAATCCTGCACCCATAAAGGTGCCCTTAACCATGTCGACTTGCCTTCCATCGGTCAATACAACCACTCGGGCTTCAAAAAGTTCGGCAAGCACTCTGGCAAGCATAGAAGCGCCTACCGGCCCATCCTGCTCAGCTATATATGTACCAAAAGTCGGAAAGCCCGGCAGGAACACTATCGTGCTGCTGGGTTTTACTGCATCAATCAAAGCCTTGGCTGCCGCATAGGTGAGGGGCAAATTGCCCATTTTTTTCCTGGCGGCCTCATATAAATCTATGATAAATTGTCTTGTATGGAAATCCACAGTCACCAGCCTGTCGATGTGCTCGGCTATTTCCTTAGCTCTTTCGTCCCTCACGTCGGATCCCCCACTATAATTTTGAATAATCTATCCAAATCTTCCATCCCCATTTTTACGATACCGTTTCGAACAGTTTCCTCTATCGCCTCAGGCTGCTTTAGACCTGTTCCGGTAAGGCTCAGCACCACTGTGTCTCCTTTGGAGACGAACCCGTTATCAACCTCTCTTTTTAAAGCTGCTAAAGCGGTGGCCGCTGCTGGTTCGACAAAATAACCCTCTTTGCCTAGTTCGAGGACAGAGGCAATAACTTCTTGATCAGTTACAGATACCGCATCTCCTCTTGACTCTTTGAGCGCTTGCAAGGGTCTTGTAGCACCATAAAAGGGTTCGGAATCAGCCAAACTCTGAACCACAGTATTGCGACCTTCGCCAAAAGCCTCGGCGGTTTCTTTTCCCTCTTTAAACGCTTTTACAGTGTGCATGACCGCCTCTGGCTGGACTGCAACCATGCGGGGTAGATTGTCCATTACACCCAGCGTACGCATTTCCTTAAAACCCTTCCATGTACCCCACAAGCCGCCACCTGTTCCCAGAGGACAGACCACAAAATCTGCGTCCTCATGCAGTTTGGCAAATACCTCATAGGCTAGAGTTTTGTGTCCTTCAGCACGAAACGGATTGACGAAATTGGTAAATGTATACACGCGAACCTTTTTTCGCACCTTGTTCAATGCCTTCCAAGGATCCTTGAGCCCGCTTACCTGAACAACCGTGGCGCCAAGCGCGAGTATATTAAGAAGTTTTTCACGCGAAATCTCATCTCTTGTCAACACAATTGTTCTGATACCAGCTAAATTGGCATAAGCTGCAAGAGATGTCGCAGCGTTACCGGTGGAAAATGTCAGAGCGGTTTTGACTTTTAGCTCTTTAGCCATTGACACGGCCACTGACATGCCAAGATCTTTATGGGTACCCGTGGGATTGGTTCCATAATACTTGGCATAGACTTTTACTCCCAACATTTCGGAAACCTTGCTGAGTCTGCGAATTGGACTTCCTCCTTCTCCCAAGGTTACTATGTCTGAGTCGAGTGGATGCGGCAAGAGTTCTTTGAAATGCCAGAGCATCAACGAATCGCATTTGTTGGAACCTTTTAGGATAAGTGACACATCGGGATTCCCTGCTCGCTCAAAGTCGTATTTTACCTCTAATAGGCTTCCACATCTCTCACAAGTATTGACGACGTCGCAGTGAATATCGTAGATTTGACCGCATCTTTCACACTCGAGTCTTGTCTCACAGTTCCTGTGAACGACCACAATCCGAAACTCTGCGGTCATTTTAAAAGTGTTTTATGCAACTTATTGCTCAAAAATGATAAATAAGCGATAGAGAATGCAGTAAACGTGCGCACAAATACTTTACGTAGAGATAGCACGGCTTTATCAAAGATTCAGGCAATAGTTATAGTTCTAGTTATCGTAATAGCTGTCATAGCCTTTGCAGGATATGTAGTTATACGGCCAGCTTCTTCGTCATCGTCCAAGAAACTTACCGTCTGGATGCTTACGGAAGTCCCGCCGTATACACCCAATATTCCAGAGCAATGGGCCGCGCAATTTGATTCTGCGAATCCCGGTGTAAACATTACTTTCCAGTTTATCGATTATGGCGATTACTTCACCAAAATCACTGCAGCAATAACTTCGCACACACTTCCAGATATCCTCTACATATATGATGCATGGTTGCCAACTTTGGTAAGCGCTGGTACTCTCTCCGCGCCTCCCGCTTGGGTTCAGAACGATGTTAAGGCCAATTTCACAACCGATAGTTCAATAGGTGTAACGTATAACAACACTATATGGGGATACCCCACAGAAACAGATGACTATATGCTTCTCTATAACAAGATGTTGTTCAACCAAGCGGGCATATCTGGCCCACCCGCGACTTGGACTCAGTTTGTCCAAGATGCTATTAAGCTTACTCATACGGGTTCTAATGGTCAGATCACGCAAGAAGGATTCGACGTGATCACTGGCTGGGACAATGGAGTTGTTCATCCGTGGCTGGCAATGCTCAGAAGCGATGGGGGAGATATGTTCTATTCTAATGGCTCAGCCGCTCTCACAAGCCCACAGGCTATGCAGGTGGCTCAGTTCTATTACAATCTAACTCACGTGTGGAACGTTACAACTACATCACTTCCGTGGGACACCACATTTATTACACAACACGCGGCAATGATTGTAATGGCGGACTGGTGGGAAGGCACGCTGGAAAGTGAAATGGGTTCTAACTTTACCAACGTAGGAGTGGCCCCCATACCCGTTGGACCGATGGGTACAACATCACTCACAGTATCCTACAACTGGTTATGGGTGGTCACCTCGACTTCCACGAATCAACAACTCGCCTGGCAGTTCCTCAAATTTATTGATTCACCCAATCCTAGCACGAGCGTATCACCTATGGGTACGTGGCTCATGGGGCTCGGAATAATCCCCAGTAGGACAAGTGACATTCAAAACAACGCCACATTTACTAGCGACCCATTTATGAAACCGTTCATAGCTGCCATTCAAAACGGTGATGCACCTTCTGTCCCAATTATAATGAATTATGAACAAGTGATAACACTTGTTCAACACACAATTGAAAGCATAGAAGCTGGTTCCTTGCAACCCGCTCAAGGAATGAATCTCGCGAACTCCGAAGTCGACCAGATTATGGGCGTATAATTTGAGTCCACTCGCTTCAGCTAGGAGGTGCTAAAGCTGGTAGAGCCATATCAAAGATACACGCCATACATTTTCTTGCTACCAATAATTCTTCTTTTTTCAATTTTCTGGGCGATTCCTGTAGCTGAGGCATTTTACTATAGTTTCACTAGGTTCAACGCCTTGACTCCCCCCAAATTTGTTGGCATAGAAAATTATATTCTGGCTCTAAAAGACCCTTTGTTCTATCACTCGTTGCTAATAACCTTCGAATTCGCCTTTCTAAGTCAATTGATAACAATGATAATAGGTCTTTCACTTGCCTTGGCAGCGAATTCCGGTTTGAGAGGCAAAGGAATTTTCCGAATTGTTTATTTTCTCCCGGTTGTAACGTCTTCAGTAGCAATTTCACTGATGTGGGCATACATGTTTGACCCTATCTATGGCGTCTTGAACTCTTTCATTAAGTTATTCGGTTTCGCGCCTCAACCTTGGATTTTTTCGTCCAAAGAAGCCCTGCTATCAATAATTGTGATGACGGTTTGGCAGTGGGCTGGTTATCATATGTTCATTTTTCTTTCTGGACTTCAAGCAATACCAGATGAATATTATAAGGCCGCAGTAATAGACAGTGCTGGACCTATTAAGAGATTTTTTAAGATAACTCTGCCATTGCTTAAGCCCACAATACTCTTCGTCTTTGTTTTGGCAACAATAGGAGGGCTCCAGATTTTTACTCCGATTTATATTATGACGAGCGGAGGACCCAACTATAGCACGTATACCCTTATGTATTACATCTATCAACAGGCGTTTCACTTCTTGAAATTTGGCTACGCGGACGCGGTGGCTGTATTATTCCTTGCTGTGACCGGCGCAATAATAGGTGTGGAAGCTATATGGCTGAGAAAAGGTGGTTTAACCTATTATGGACAGAAAGCATGATAAGGCGGTGAAATCGCTCAAGAACTTACTTCTCTATTTTGTCTTGGTTTTTGTGGCGATTGCCTTCGTCTTTCCATTCGCTTGGATGATCCTATCCAGCCTTAAAACGCCTCAAGAGCTACTCAGACTACCGATTCAATGGTTTCCAAAAAGGCTTATGATAAGTAACTATCTCCAAGTGTTTCAGTATGTACCTTTTTTACGGGGCTTACTGAACAGTAGCCTTATTACTTTTACCTCTGTACTTGGAGCCACACTGATAAGCGCGCTGGGGGCCTACTCATTGGCCAAATTGAGATTTAAAGGAAGAAGTCTCCTTTTCAATATAGTTCTTGTCGCTCTAATGGTGCCCAGCTTCATAACTCTCCTACCACTCTACGCACTTATCTACAAACTGGGATGGCTCAATACCTACTTGGCACTTATAGTTCCTTATTTGGGCTCGGCATATAGCATCTTTTTGCTCAGACAATATATCATTACAATCCCAGATAACCTCTGCGACGCTGGTAGACTCGATGGTGCAAACGAATTCAAAATCTTTTGGAGGGTTATACTTCCACTAACGAAACCCGCACTCGTGGTCGTAGCTTTTTGGAATTTTTTTAATATTTGGAACGATTTTCTTTGGCCGCTGCTTGTTCTGAACTCACCCAACATGTTCACTGTGCAGCTAGTACTGTCGGGCCTGCAGGGATACGAATCGGGAGTCAACTTCGAAGGTATACTCATGGCTGGGTCAGTTATGTCCGTCCTACCGACTTTAGTGGTCTATCTACTGGGGCAGTCGCAGATGAAGAAATTATATGGGTTAGGAGGCGCCAAGGGTTAACGGCAAGCATTCAATTACAAAACGTTACAAAACTTTATGGCAAGGTTTGCGCATTAAGCAGCGTCAATTTAAAAGTTAGAGAGAAGTCATTCTTCGTTATATTGGGTCCAAGCGGCTCAGGTAAAAGCACCATTCTCAAGCTGATTTCTGGACTTGAATCGCCAACCATGGGCCGAATATTTATGAACAGCGTGGACATCACGGAGCTACCTCCCAAAGATAGGGACGTGGCCATGGTTTTCCAGAACTATGCTTTGTACCCTCATATGACTGTTAGGGAAAACCTATCTTTTCCGCTTGAAAACAGGGGAATTGGAAAGGAGAAGAGGCAAACGAAGATTCAAGAGGTCACTGAACTGCTGCGTATATCGCATCTGTTGGATAAGAGGCCGTCGCAACTAAGTGGCGGCGAGGCTCAACGTGTAGCACTTGGCAGAGCCATCGTACGCAACCCAAAAGTGTTTCTGATGGACGAACCGCTCAGCAACCTGGACGCCAGATTAAGGGTGTATATGAGAGCTGAAATAAGAAAACTTCAGAGGGAACTGGGAACTACAACGGTCTATGTGACACACGACCAAGTAGAAGCCATGACTATGGCCGACGAAGTTGCAGCTATTTTTAAGGGGATTATTCATCAAGTGGGTCCTCCCGAAGAAGTCTACAAGTTTCCTAAAGACCTAGATACCGCAACGTTTTTGGGAAGTCCCCCAATGGACACGTTTCCAGCTAAGATACTCGGATTTGAAACAAACAGCTTGTCAGTCGACATATTTAATCAAAAACTCATACTTAACCATGTCAGAAGCGATAAATTCTCCGTGGGTCAGAAAGTAATTGTTGGTATAAGACCAGAAGATATTTCGCTGGAGCAAAAAGGCGTTTTCTCGGGCGTAGTCGAAGCTGTAGAGCCTCTTGGAAGAGAAAATATTCTTCACGTTAAGGTTGCAGATGCCAACGTGCAAATAATAACAAAGAACCGCAATAACATAGGCGACGTTGTCAGATTCAACATCAATGTGGATATGGTAAAACTGTTTGACTCAGGTTCCGGCGCCTTACTTCTATAATAGCCCACCATCGAAAACTGCCAAGAAAACCGTCTCATAACGAAGCGGGTACGACTGCACTCAAACCCTAGCGCATATTCATTCAATCAGGTAAAGTTTTGCATGCCGCTTGTAACTGTATTATCTGTGACCCACTTACTTTTGTGACAGGATAGTCTCGGTCCGAACGGAGAACAAGACAAGAACGAATTCTAAGCCGCACAGTAACACTACTATCCGCAAGGAATCACACATCTAAGATTTGACGCTCCGAATGCGTCTTCTTCGACGCCAGAAGCTGGAACCATAATTAAGGATTGATAGTCGAAGCGTCGAAAAGCCTTGACGCAAACTCTATTTTTTTGAACCTTGATGTCGAAGAAACGCTTCCACTCTGTCAACGGCAGCGTCAATTTGACTGGCGGGTTCGCTGAGAACCTGTCGGCTACGCGCGGCCACAATGTTGGCATCCTCCTCCGCCATCGACTCCAACGCGTGTGAAAGCGAAACCATTGCCTGCTCGTGGTCTGTCAGCGTCTGCGACGGGCGAACCCGAGCGCCTTTCACCGCAGGTAGCACCAGCCGTTTGGGAGCATCCACTCGTGGAGTGGAAAGAATCACCTTTTCGAAACTGTTCGCCTGCGCCGTTCGTTGGCCCAGTGGTCCCAGATTCCATTTGTCGGTGGCGAACTTAAGAATACTTGTATGGTCGAATGTATCAGATTGTTAGGTGTGACTGCCCATGCCATCTCAACACGAATACTTGTATGGTCGAATGTATCTGAGACAACGTCGTTTCCAACCCAAGGAGAAACTAGGATGGCGGGGACACGTACTCCCAATCTGTCAAAGCTCCACTGGTCTTGGTGGTGGTCCGGGGGACAGTCTTCGGCGGCGCCACATAGTCGTAGAAGCCTCCGTGTTCGTCAAAGAGCACAAGAAGCAACGACGAATTCCAGACTTTTTCATTGGCGCGCAAAGCGTTGTAGACGCTTGCCACCAACTCCTCACCGTCAAACACGTCGTGCGGAGGATGGTAATCATTTGCTCCAGGTGGCAGATAGCTTGGCTCGATCCAGAGGAAACTCGGAAATTCATCTGTGTCCGCAACGTCAGAATAGAACTCGATCATTGGTCTGTGGCGCACCGCGTTCTCGGGTTCCCATTGGTGGACCAAGATCAGCGAGACTGGGGTGTCACCGAAGTAGACCTTCCAGCTTATGTGTCGTTCGTTAAGACGATCAAAGATTGTTGCCTGGTCATACCAGTGTAGATTAAGGTTCATAACACCTTCGGGCATGGTCACTTTTCCGAGCGAAGTGCTCGTCATAGCGAAAAGACGGTTTGGCTAAGTGGGACCTAGTAGCGATGAAAACCAATGGTCGCACACGCAAAACTGTGCTGCGAGTTGATGCAAGATGGGCAAACCATTCAGCGGAAAGTAGTCCATCACTTGTCCGACTTGGTCGACTGAAAGCTGCGGGTAAGCTGCCGCGTAATTTCTGACGAATCCGTCCATTCGGGGAACGCCAGACTCGTCCACATCAATTTGTGCCAACACGTCTGTTAGATCGTGTCTGGGGTCCTCACTGAATACGCGTTGGGCGCTGGGCGATTGCGAATAGTTTCTGCCAAAACAAGCATTTGCCTTCGCGGAGTTGGGAAGCACGCCGTCAACCTTCTTCGTTTCAGCAAGCGACCCAAGAATATGGTCGAACGAACGATTCTCCAGCATAAGCACTACAAAGTGCTCGATGTCATCAACTGTTGACAAGCAGAATTACACCGTCCATATATGGTTCCTTGTTGAGCAGATTAAGCTTTCGAGGCGCATTGATTTAAGCGAGGGAGGAACCACTTATCGATGCCTTCGACCCAGAACCTCGGGGAAATGGGAACACATGTGTAGCGTGGGAAGGGTTGAATGATAAGCGAATAAAAGCTACAAATGTCATTCAGCGCAACCACCAGTCGAAATCAGTGCCTTAAAGAGGTATCCTATTGACGCGGATAACCGTAGCCAAACGCACTTCAGAGCTGCACGTTTGTGGGAACCGAGTAGCCTTTCGAAGGCGGCCCATCAAAAATGTTTGTTTGTCTCACTTCTGTTTCGGTGAGGAAGAGGATAGAATACCGCACAAAGTCACACGGAGAGCCAAGGTTGTGCTGGGAGCTTCGTTTGCATGGGCAAGCACCCAAATTTAACCTTCGACCCACCAGAGTGGCTTTGTTATCAACTCAGCGGAATAAAGAGACTAGTATTAAATATTGTGTAAGACCTCCTTTAGTTCATACTTCATGGCAAGCATCTGCCTCAGCTCGTATGACCTTGATGATATCATTGGAACAGGTGCCCTCATCCACGAATCGTTCATATTCACTATCTGGACGAAGTAATCTACATCAAGTGATTGCCTTGAAGGGAAGTACCCTCCCAATTCCCTTCTGATGTAATCAAGACCAGAGTTTATGCTCTCTATCGCGTTTGTGGTATACACGAACTTTCTTACCTCTGATGGGTATGATAGAAATGCAAGGTAATTATCGGCCCTCCCCCTCAACCTGTCTGCATAAGATCTATCCGTCTTCTCTATTACAGAGCATGCGTCGTTGAAATGCTTCAATCCCTCTTCCTTTGTTGAGCTTTCCTTTGCCAGGTAAAGGCTTGACTTTATCTCCGAATATATTTTCTTTGGAAGGTCGATC
>Ga0080006_1243870_pt1 | contig 26551 bp, 16 predicted proteins | sample RS3BMetagenome_FD_69209 | JGI IMG/M metagenome (GOLD analysis project Ga0080006, IMG submission 69209) | Ferric oxide microbial mat and aquatic microbial communities from Rainbow Spring, Yellowstone National Park, USA - RS3B (SPADES... ...
GGGAACGGCGGCGACCGCCCGCGAGATGGGTCGCGTCGGCGTGCGAAAGATGCTGCAGCGCACCGGGATCGTCGGCGAATCGACCGCGTCGTTGTCGACCGACCCGGTCGAGGTCGTCGAGTTGCTGGCCGCGCCCTGGTTTGACGAACGTCTGTGCAAGCTGGCCGCCGAGCTGGGCCGCGAGCCGGACAGCGTGCGCGCCGAGGCCGCAGGGTACCTGCGGGAGATGGCGGCCTCGCGCGAGCAGCGGGCGGTGCAGGCCTGGCGCGGCTTCAGTCGCTGGTTGATGCGCGCCTACGACGTGTTGGTCGACGAGGATCAGATCGCGCAGCTGCGCAAGCTGGATCGCAAAGCCACCCTGGCGTTCGCCTTCTCGCATCGTTCCTATCTGGACGGCATGCTGCTGCCCGAAGCGGTGGTGGCCAACCGTCTCTCGCCCCCGCTCACGTTCGGCGGTGCGAATCTGAACTTCTTCCCGATGGGCGCCTGGGCCAAACGGACCGGGACGATCTTCATCCGGCGTCAGACCAAAGACATTCCCGTCTACCGGTTCGCGCTGCGCGCCTACGCGGCGCAGCTGGTGCAAAACCACGCCAACCTGACCTGGTCGATCGAAGGGGGCCGGACCAGGACCGGCAAGCTGCGACCGCCGGTGTTCGGCATCTTGCGCTACATCACCGACGCCGTCGACGAAATCGACGGACCCGAAGTGTATTTGGTGCCCACCTCGATCGTGTACGACCAGCTGCACGAGGTGGAAGCCATGACCGACGAGGCCTACGGTGCGGTGAAACGGCCCGAGGACCTGCGTTTCCTCGTCCGTCTCGCGCGTCAGCAGGGCGAGCGGCTCGGCCGCGCCTACCTGGACTTCGGCGAACCCCTTCCGCTGCGCAAGCGCCTCGAAGAGTTGCGAGCCCTGGATAACTCGGCATCCGGCAGCGGGACCGAAATCGAACGCATCGCACTGGACGTCGAGCACCGGATCAACCGCGCCACGCCGGTCACGCCCACCGCGGTGGTCAGTCTCGCGCTGCTGGGTGCGGACCGGTCCTTGTCCATCAGCGAGGTGTTGGCCACCGTGCGGCCGCTGGCGAGTTACATCGCGGCACGAAACTGGGTGGTGGCCGGTGCGGCGGACCTGACCAATCGCTCGACGCTCCGGTGGACGCTGCACCAACTCGTCGCCTCGGGTGTGGTGAACGTCTATGACGCGGGAACCGAAGCGGTGTGGGGTGTGTGTCAGGACCAGCACCTGGTGGCGGCCTTTTACCGCAACACCGCGATCCACATCCTGGTCGACCGCGCGATCGCCGAGACGGCTCTGCTGGCCGCCGCGGAGAACGCCGAAGCCTGCTCGGACGGTTTGGTTTTGCCGGCTGCCGTGCGCGACGAGGCGCTGAGCCTCCGGGAACTGTTGAAGTTCGAATTCTTGTTCTCCGCGCGGGCGCAGTTCGAAAAGGAACTGGCCGACGAGGTACGCCTGATCGGCCAGGTGCAGGAGACCCCCGCGTCCGCCAGCGCGGCCGAGGTGCGGCGGCTGTTGAGGCAGGCCGACCTGCTGCTCGCGCACCTGGTGTTGCGGCCGTTCCTGGACGCCTATCACATCGTCGCCGACCGGTTGGCTGCCCACGAGGACGAGTTATTCGACGAGCAAGCCTTTCTCACCGAGTGCCTGCAGGTGGGCAAGCAGTGGGAGTTGCAGCGCCGGATCGCCAGCGCCGAGTCGAGGTCGATGGAACTGTTCAAGACGGCGCTGCGGCTGGCCCGGCATCGGGAGCTGGTGGACGGCTTCGAGGGCCCGGAGATCGCCCGCCGGCGGCGCGAGTTCGCCGACGAGATCGCCACGGTCATCCGGCGGGTCAACACCATTGCGGAGTTCGCCAGGGCGCGCTGATCCCGCGAGTCACAAGTCCGGGAGCACCTGGCGTTGTGCCCACCTTCGAGCGACAAGGGTCGCCGGCGGTTGTCGCTCGAAGGTGGGCACTGCGGCACACGCCTCGGTCCGTGGGGGCAATGTGACTCCTGAGGCGAAGCTGCCCGACGTCGCGCGCGGCGTCGGGCTTAGAGTTGGGCGCATGGCGCTTTCAGGAGAGTACGCACCCAGCCCGTGGGATTGGTCCCGCGAGCAAGCCGACAAGTACGCCGCGTCCGGGGGAACCGAGGCCGCGGACATGAGGGGGATGCCGATCATCCTGGTGACCAGCGTCGGGGCCAAGACGGGCAAGCTGCGCAAGACGCCGCTGATGCGCGTCGAGCATGACGGGGAGTACGCGATCGTCGCCTCGCTCGGCGGCGCACCCAAGAATCCGGTCTGGTACTACAACGTCAAGAAGAATCCGCGGGTCGAGCTGCAGGACGGCAGCGTCACCCGCGATTACGACGCCCGCGAGGTGTTCGGCGACGAGAAGGCCATCTGGTGGGAGCGCGCCGTGCAGGCCTACCCCGACTATGCCGACTACCAGAAGAAGACCGACCGCCAGATCCCGGTGTTCGTGTTGACCCCGGTCAGCTAATTCCGCCGCAGCGTCGGCATGGCACCATTGATCGGTGTCCGCCGAAGTGAGCCAGAGCTCCCGTGCGGCTCCGCTGCGCGCGGCGGACATCGACAGCGCCGCCACGCGGATCGCCCCGGTGGTCGCGCCGACCCCGCTGCAGTTGAGCGATCGGCTGTCGGCGATCACCGGCGCGCAAGTGTACCTCAAACGGGAAGACCTGCAGGTGGTGCGCTCCTACAAACTGCGTGGCGCCTACAACCTGCTGGTGCAGCTCTCCGACGAGGAGCGGGCCGCCGGTGTGGTCTGCTCGTCGGCGGGCAACCATGCGCAAGGCTTCGCCTACGCGTGCCGGATGCTGGGCGTGCACGGACGCGTCTACGTGCCGGCCAAGACGCCCAAGCAAAAGCGTGACCGGATCCGCTACCACGGCGGGGAGTTCATCGAGCTGATCGTGGGCGGGTCGACCTACGATCTGGCCGCCGAGGCCGCGCTGGCCGACGTCGCGCGGACCGGCGCCACGCTGGTGCCGCCGTATGACGACCTGCGCACCATCGCCGGACAGGGCACCATCGCGGTGGAGCTGCTCGCCCAACTCGCGCAGCGGGTTGGCGAGCCCGACCTGGTGGTGGTCCCCGTCGGCGGCGGCGGTTGCATCGCCGGCATCACCACCTACCTCGCTGAACGGACAACGAACACCGCAGTGCTGGGCATCGAGCCGGCCGGTGCCGCCGCGATGATGGCCGCGCTGGCCGCCGGGGGGCCGGTGACGCTGGAACACGTCGACCAGTTCGTCGACGGCGCCGCGGTGAAACAGGCGGGGACGCTCACCTACGCGGCGCTGGCCGCCGCCGGTGACATGGTGTCGATCACGACGGTCGACGAGGGCGCCGTCTGCACCGCGATGCTGGACCTGTACCAGAACGAGGGCATCATCGCCGAGCCGGCGGGCGCGCTGTCGGTGGCGGGCCTGCTGGAAGCCGACATCGAGCCGGGTTCCACCGTGGTGTGCCTGATATCGGGCGGGAACAACGACGTGTCGCGCTACGGCGAGGTGCTGGAGCGCTCGCTGGTCCACCTCGGGCTCAAGCACTACTTCCTGGTCGACTTCCCCCAGGAGCCCGGCGCGCTGCGCCGGTTCCTCGACGGGGTGCTCGGGCCCAACGACGACATCACCCTGTTCGAGTACGTCAAGCGCAACAACCGGGAGACCGGTGAGGCGCTGGTGGGCATCGAGTTGGGGTCGTCCGCCGACCTCGACGGCCTGCTGGAGCGGATGCGGGCCACGGACCTGCACATCGAAGCCCTCGAACCGGGGTCGCCGGCCTACCGGTACCTGCTGTAGGCGCTCGGCCGCTCGGCCGTCACCGCGAGCGACCACATCTGTACGCGTATTACGGCGTGTCGCCGTACAGACACGCGCGCTCGCGGCTAGCCGCCAGGGCGCACTTTGAAAATCTGATGATCCTTATCGACGCATCGGCATGGATCGAGTACTTCCGCGCTGCCGGGTCGACCGCCGCAGTCGAGGTACGCCGGCTGGTGTCATCGCACGCATCACCGGCCTTGAGGCCGTCTCGTTGCGGTGAGCGCGCGGACCCGTTTCAAGCGGGTTCGACCTGCAGGAGCGACTCGTCATTGGCGCGGAAAATCGGTTCGAGGGGCACGGCGAACCGTTCGGCCGCCGCAGTCAACGACTTCGACCAGACCCGGTCGGCCGGCGAGACCGGCCCGTGCCCGGGGCCGGTCATCAGCAACGCCACGCTGCTGCCGGGTGCCATGCCGTCGAGCAGCGTGCGCAGCATCGACATCAGGTTCTTCAGAATCTGGGCCCGCGGCCGCGGCCCTATCGGGAGCTGGCTCACCGTCTTCACGAGGCGCCGATCCGGCCCCAGAAAGCCGATCCACAAAAGCTTTTCACCGAATCCGAGCGGCCCCATGAGCGCTCGCCACCGCTGGCGCAGGTCGGTGGCCGACGCCACCGGGTCGGTGGCCGTGTCGATGTGGGGGATCGGCTCGTGCTCCGCGTGATGCATGGGCGAATCATCGGCGGTCCGCCGCGCCGGCGCTATTCAGTCATCCACAGCGCAAAATTGCGACCGAATGTCCTTCCAGCACCGTGCTGTCGGAATCGACCGTGGGATGGCCCCAGGTGAGCACCACGTCGCCGGCCACCGGCACCCTCACCGGTTCGGCGCCCAGGTTGCACACGATGCGCAACCGGCCGCGGTACATCGTGATCCAGCGCTGTTCTTCGTCGTGGTCGACCGTGAGGTGATCCAGCCACGGGTCGGCCATATCCGGATCGTTGCGCCGCAGGGCGATCAGATCGCGGTACAGGCGGCGCAGGCGGGCGTGTTCGCCGGAGTCGACCTCGTCCCAGTTCAGCTTGGACCGCAGGAACGTCTGCGGGTCCTGCGGATCGGGGATGTCGTCGGCATCCCAGCCGTGCTCGGCGAACTCGGCCTTGCGCCCTTCCGCGGTGGCTCTGGCCAACTCCGGTTCGGGATGCGAGCTGAAGAACTGGAACGGTGTCGACGCCGCGTACTCCTCGCCCATGAACAGCATCGCCGTGTAGGGGGATCCGAGCGCGAGCGCCGCCTTGATCGCCAACTGGCCGCCGGTCAGGTTCTGCGACGGGCGGTCCCCCAGCGCGCGGTTGCCCACCTGGTCGTGGGTGCAGGTGTAGGCGACCAGCCTGGTGGCCGGAATTCCGGAGCCCTCGGTGGTGTCCAGCGGCCGCCCGTGGCGGCGGTGCCGGAACGACGAATACGTGGCCGCGTGGAAGTAGCCGTGGCGCAGCGTCTGTGCCAGCGTGGCCAGTGATCCGAAATCGGCGTAGTATCCCTGGCGCTCGCCGGACACCGCGGCATGGATGGCGTGATGGACGTCGTCGGCCCACTGCGCAGACAATCCGTAGCCGCCCCGGCCCCGCGGGGTGATCAGCCGGGGATCGTTGCGATCACTCTCCGCGATCAGCGACAGGGGTCGCCCCAACTCGCTTGACAGCCAGTCGGTTTCGGTCGCGATCTCCTCGAGGATATGGATCGCGGTGGTGTCCACCAGCGCGTGCACGGCGTCCAGGCGCAGGCCGTCGGCGTGGAAATCGCGCATCCAGCGCAGTGCGCAGCCGACGATGTAGCGGCGCACCTCGTTGGAGTAGGCATCCGCGATGTTGATGCCTTCGCCCCACGGGTTGCTCGCCGATGACAGGTAGGGCCCGAACTTCGGCAGATGATTGCCCGACGGGCCCAGGTGGTTGAACACCGCGTCGATCAGCACCCCCAGACCGCGCGCGTGGCAGGCGTCGACGAAACGGACCAGACCGTCGGGGCCGCCGTAGGGTTCGTGCACGCTATACCACAGCACGCCGTCGTACCCCCAGCCGTGGGTGCCGGCGAAGGAATTCACCGGCATCAGCTCGACGAAGTCGACGCCGAGATCGACCAGGTAGTCCAGTTTGTCGGCCGCGGCGTCGAACGTGCCGGCCGCAGTGAAGGTGCCCAGGTGCAGCTCGTAGATCACCGCGCCCTCGACCGGGCGGCCGGCCCAGTCGCCGTCGGTCCATGCTGCTTCGGCGGGGTCCCACAACTGGGAGCGCTCCTGCACGCCGTCGGGCTGACGCGGCGACCGTGGATCCGGCAGCACGGTTTCGTCGTCGTCGAGCAGGAAGCCGTAACGGGCGCGCGGCTCCGCGCCGGCATCTATGTCGACCTCTGCGTGCCACCAGCCGTCGTCCGACCGGGTCATCGGGTGCACCCGGCCGTCGACGTCGAGGCGCACCAGGTCGGGTTTGGGCGCCCAGACGCGGAATTCAAGCATGCCTGCGCTCCAGCAGTGCCACCGGCAGGTCGGCGAACAGTTGCGCGGCCGGGGTCGGCCCGCTCGCTGCGGCGCCGGTGAGCGTGTCGGTCCACGAGCCTTCCGGCAGCGGCAGGACTGTGTTACCCCACCCGGTGTCCTTGAGCCGCACCGTCCAGCGGGTCACCGCGACCAGAACGTCGTCACCGCGGCAGAACGCCACCACGTGCTCGCCCGCGTCGCCGCCGGCGAGCACGGGAACGTAACTGCCGGCGGGGAAGACGTCCGGTCGGGCGCGCCGCAGCCGCAACGCCGCCGCGACCACCCGCATCTTCGGATGGCGCATCGCGTCCAGCTCCGATCGCCGCGCGGCGTAGTCGACCGGCCGCCGGTTGTCCGGGTCGACCAGGCTGTCGTCCCACAGCTCGGTGCCCTGGTAGACGTCAGGAATCCCGGGCACGGTCAGCGCGAGCAGCTTCTGGCCCAGCGCGTCGCTGATGGCGTGCGGGTTGAGTTGGGCGACAAGCTTTGTCAGCTGGCCGGCCACCGGGCCGTCGAGCACCGAGTCGAGCCAGCGGTGGACTGCGCCCTCGAATTCGGTGTCCGGGTCGTTCCAGGTGGTGTGCCAGGAGGCTTCCCGGATCGCCTTCTCGGCGTAGGCGTGCAGCCGGTCGCGCAACGACCCGGTAACCTGACCATCTACCGGCCAGACCCCGAAGATGTTCTGCCACAGGAACCGTCCCGTCGCGGGGTCGGGGGAGGGCGCCTTGATCTCCCAGCGGGCGACGAACTCGGTCCACAGCGACGGCACCTGGGACAGCACGCCGATCCGGGCCCGCACGTCTTCGCCGCGTTTGGTGTCGTGGGTGGTCAGCGTCGTCATGGTCAGCGGCCACGTCCGCGCGCGGATGGCGGCGCGGTCGTGAAACTCGGCCGCCCCGACACCGAACCGGCGCGGTTCGCCACCCACCTCGTTGAGCGACACCAGGCGGGCGTCGCGGTAGAAGTAGCAGTCCTCGACAGACTTGGCGGTCACCGCCCCGCAGAGCTGCTGCAGCCGGGCGGCGGGCTCGCCCCCCTGGGCCAGCGCCGCGGCGAGCACCTGCAGTGCGGGCCCCAACTGCGGTGATGCGGCCTGTGTTTCGGCCAGCGCGGAAGGCATGATCGCGGCCAGGCCCGGATAGTCGCAGCGGTACACGCCGATGTGGGTGAGCAACGCGGCCACCGCCTCGGGCAGTTGCGGATCGTCGGCGCCGGCCGCCGCGGCGATGCTGCGGCGCAGCCTGCGCAGTTCGCTCGCCAGGACATGGGTGGCCGTCCGGATCTTGAGCTGCGACAACATCTCCGACATCGCGGAATAGTCGGCGTAGTTGACGCCGGCGGACTCGACCAGCGCGGTCAGCGCCGGCGCACCCGACGGGTCGACGAACAGCCCACCCACTGCGCGCAGCATGTCGTAGCCGGTGGTGCCGGCGACGGGCAAGGTCGGCTCCAGCGCCTCGTCGGCGGCGAGAATCTTCTCGATGACGATCCACGCGCCCGGGCCGACCAGTTCGCGCAGCCGCACAAGATATTCGCAGGGATCGGCCAGGCCGTCGGGGTGGTCGATGCGCACACCGTCGACGAGGTCCGCGGCGAACCACCGGGCGACCTCGGTGTGCGTGGCGTCGAACACCGCCCGGTGTTCCTGCCGCAGGCCGGCCAGCGAGGTGATCGAGAAGAAGCGCCGGTAACCGCACACAGCGTTGCGCCAGCCGACGAGGCGGTAGTGCTGGCGGTCGTGGACTTCCGGGCCGGTGCCCCCCGCGGTGCCCGGCGCGACGGGCAGCGTGAGGTCACCCAGCCGCAGCCGGTCCCCGTCGACCCTGAGGTCGGCGACATCGTCGTCGGAACCCAGGATCGGCAGCACGATACGGCCGTCGTCCAGGTCCCAGTCGATGTCGAAGTACGCAGCGTAAGGCGAGGAGCTGCCGTGCCGCAGCACATCCCACCACCACGGGTTCTGCTCGGGCCGCTCGATCCCCATGTGGTTGGGCACGATGTCGACCACCAGTCCCATACCGCGCGTTCGGGCCGCCGCCGACAGCCGGGCCAGCCCGTCGGCGCCGCCGAGCTCGGCCGAGACCGTGGTCGGGTCGGTGACGTCGTACCCGTGGTTGGACCCGGCGGCTGCGGTCAGGATCGGCGACAGGTACAGATGGGACACGCCGAGCTCGTCGAGGTAGTCCAGCAGGTTCTCGGCGTCGGTGAGGGTGAACGCGAACCCGCTGGACTCGCCGCGAAGCTGCAGGCGATAGGTGGACAGCACCGGCAATGCCATGCGCCGCAGCGTCTCACGCAGTCTTGCGCAGCACGAGAAGCGAACGTGACGGCACCAGGACCGGCTCGTCGGCCTTAACCACCCGGTCGGTCTCCTTTGAGAGACCCACCGGATCGTTGGTATCCAACTCCACGGTCCACTCCCGGGCATAGTCGGCGGGCGGCATCACGAATATTTCGTCGTCGTCGGCGTTGAAGCACAACAGGAACGAGTCATCGACCACCCGCTCACCGCGGGCGTTCGGTGCGGTAATCGCGTCGCCGTTGAGAAACACCGCCACACACTGGCGTAAATTCTTGCCCCAGTCGTCGTGTGTCATCTCCTGGCCGCCGGGAGTCAACCAGGCGATGTCACGTGCTTCCTCGCCGCTTCGGATCGGCCCACCCTCGAAGAACCGGCGGCGGCGAAACACCGAATGGTTCTTGCGCAAGGCGGTCACCTTGCGCGCGAACGTCAGCAGATCGGAGTTCTTGTCGACCAATGACCAGTCCATCCAGGACAATTCGGAGTCCTGGCAGTACACGTTGTTGTTGCCGTTCTGGGTGCGTGCGATCTCGTCGCCGTGCAGAATCATCGGCGTGCCCTGGCTGAGCAGCAGGGTGGCCCAGAAGTTGCGCATCTGGCGGCTCCGCAGCGCCAGGATGTCGGAATCGTCGGTGGGGCCCTCGACGCCGCAATTCCACGACCGGTTGTGGCTTTCGCCGTCGCGGTTGTCCTCGCCGTTGGCCTCGTTGTGCTTCTCGTTGTAGGAGACGAGGTCGTTCAGCGTGAACCCGTCATGGGCGGTGACGAAGTTGATGCTGGCGCTCGGCCTGCGACCGGTCGCTTCATAGAGGTCCGAGGACCCGGTCAGCCGGGACGCGAACTCGCCCAGGGTTGCCGGCTCGCCACGCCAGTAGTCGCGCACAGTATCGCGATACTTTCCGTTCCACTCGGTCCACAAACCCGGAAAGTTCCCGACCTGGTAGCCGCCTTCGCCGACGTCCCACGGCTCGGCGATCAGTTTGACCTGGCTGATGATCGGATCCTGCTGCACCAGGTCGAAGAAGGCGCTCAGCCGGTCGACGTCGTGCAACTCGCGGGCCAGCGTGGCGGCCAGGTCGAAACGGAACCCGTCGACGTGCATCTCGGTCACCCAGTAGCGCAGCGAGTCCATGATCAGCTGCAGCACGTGCGGGTGGCGGGCGTTGAGGCTGTTTCCCGTGCCCGTGTAGTCCTTGTACAACCGCAGGTCGTTTTCGACGAGCCGGTAGTACGCGACGTTGTCGATGCCGCGGAAGTTGATCGTCGGCCCGAGGTGGTTGCCTTCAGCGGTGTGGTTGTACACCACGTCGAGGATGACCTCGATGCCGGCTTCGTGCAGGGAGCGCACCATGGTCTTGAATTCGGCGACGCTGGCCTCCCGGTTGGCCGCATACTGATTGTGCGGGGCGAAGAAGCCAAACGTGTTGTAGCCCCAGTAATTGCGCAGACCCAGGTCCAGCAGTCGGGCATCGTGCATGAACTGGTGGACCGGCATCAGTTCGAGCGCGGTGATGTTCAGCGACTTGAGGTGGTCGATGATCACGGGATGGGCCAGACCCGCGTAGGTACCGCGTAATTGCTCGGGGATAGCGGGATGGGTCTGCGTCATGCCCTTGACGTGTGCTTCGTAGATGACCGTCTCGTAGTAGGGGGTGAGCGGTGCCCGGTCGGATCCCCAGTCGAAGAACGGGTTAGTCACCACGCTGGTCATGGTGTGGCCCCGCGAGTCGACCATCGGCGGGATTCCGGGGTCGGCGTTGACTTCGTCGGGAGCCTGCGGGTCCACGGCCTTCAGGTCGTAGGAGTACAGCGCCTGGCTGAAGTCGAAATCGCCGTGAAAGGCCTTGCCGTAGGGGTCGAGCAGCAGCTTGCTGGGGTCGCAGCGGTGGCCGGCTGCCGGGTCGAACGGCCCGTGCACACGAAAACCGTAGCGCTGGCCGGGGGTGATGTTCGGTAGGTAGGCGTGCCAGACGAATCCGTCGACCTCTTCCAGGGGGATTCGCGACTCGCTGCCGTCGCGGTCGATCAGACACAGTTCGACTCGTTCCGCGATTTCGGAGAACAGCGAAAAGTTGGTGCCGGCTCCGTCGTACGAGGCGCCCAGCGGATAGGGAGTTCCCGGCCACACGGTGGCCAGCCTGGGTTGTTCCCCGTTGCCTGTTGGTGAAGAGTGATCGTTAGTCGGCATCACATGACCTTATCCGCGCCCCGGGCCGTTCGAGTGTGGTTACCACCAGCCTGTGGCGGCGGCGATCTGGCGGCCCAACTCGCCTGTCATGGTTCGCACGTAGGTGGGGGACAGGTGGTGGGCGCCGTGGTAGATCAGCACGTTTCCTTCGACCGCGCGGCAGAAATCCGGGCGACAGATCGCATCGGACATGTCGAGCGGCTTGAGCAGCGGAAACTGCGCCACGAAATCCAGCGTGGGATTATGGTCGGCCAGCACGTCGGAGCGCTTGACTCCGCACGACTGCGCGTTGCCGCCCTTGGCCAGGCAGTCTGCGGGGTCGAGCGGTTTGCCGTTCTTGACCAGCCACGGGGTGTCGCGCATCGCGAGGATGGGAATGTTGTTGTCGGACAACGTTTGCCAGATACCGATATACGTTGCCGGCATCACGTCGCCGGTTTTGATGTTCCACGGCCGCGTCGAGGTGGTGAACACATAGTCGGGACGGTCGGCGACCAACTTGGCCGTCGTGCGTCGCACCCACTCGCGGCACTGGGGGTACGGCGCGTTGTTACCCATGATCAGCGGCACCTCTTCGGTGGACAACGGGCAGCCCATCTTCAGGTACGTGATCACTTTGAAATGGTGCAGAGTGCCCAGCAGATCCAGCGCCGGCAGCCAGTGTTCCGCATGCGACCCGCCGGCCAGCGCGATGGTGCGGGTGGCGGCAGGGTCGCCGTAGGTGCAGTTGACCACCGCCGGGTTGACGAAGTCGCTGATGCAGCCGTCTCGCGTCGACGACGGCAAATCTTCCTTGACCTCCAGCACCGTCGGCCGCATCGGCAGGGCGGGCACCCGCACGTGTTCGGTCAGGGCACGGGCCCCGGGGTAATCCTGGATGTTGAGAACGCTGAGTTCCTTGCCCGCGGCCCGCAGGACCGTGACGTGCTGGCGCCAGGTGAACGACGTCGCCGTCAGCGTGACGCCCAGCAACACGACCGCCGAGCCCAGCACCATCGTGGGGCGGCGCAGGCGCGGCAGCCACGGGACCGCCGCGGTGGACGCCCCCGACACTCCTGGCGCCCCTGCCACCTGCGCCGCCTGATAGCGCAGTGGGTCCTCGACGAGCCGCGTGGTCAGGTACGCCAGCGCTCCGGACACCAGCAGCACCGCCGCGCCGTCGACGAAGTCGGCGTGCCGATGGCCGGTGTAGGACAGCCAGAAGATGAGCAGCGGCCAGTGCCAGAGGTACAGCGAGTACGCCATCGCGCCCAGCGCCACCAGCGGCCAGGTCGCCAGCAGCCGGTTGGGCAGCGGCATCTTGTCGGCGCCGCCGCGGTGACGCAGGTTGGCCCCGGCCAGGATCATCAGCACGGTGGCCCCGACCGGTACCAGCGCCCACGGTCCGGGGAACTCCTTGACGCCGTCGATCAGGGTCCCGCAGGCCAGGATCGCACCCAGCGCAACCGTCGCCACGAGCGTGCGCAGCCACGCCGGCCACCGGACGTACGGCACCAGCGCCCCGACGAGGGCCCCGAGCAGCAATTCCCACGCCCGCGCGAAGCTGTTGTAGTAGGCGGTCGCCTGGCTGTCCTGCTTCGCGAAGATCGCATACACGAATGACGCGACCGTCAGCGCCGTCAGCAGCACCAGAAACAGGGTCCGCGGGCGAGCGCCCCGAAACAGGTAGGCACACCCGGCGATCAGCAGCAGGAAGCCGACATAGAACTGACCCTGCACCGACATCGACCAGATGTGCTGCAGCGGGCTGACCGCTTCGCCGGCCCGAAGATAGTCGGAAGCCGTGTTGGCCAGCTCCCAGTTCTGGTAATAGCCGAGGCTGGCCAGGCTCTGGTCGGCGAAAGTCTCCCAACGGGTCTGCGGCTGCACCAAGATCGTGAGCACCGCGCAGCCGGCGAGCACGACGACCAGAGCGGGAACCAGGCGGCGGATGAGCCGGAGCACTTCCGCCGGCGGCGACAGTCGAGCGGCGGGATTCAGCGCCGCGCGAATGACTCTGCCGCCGAAGAAGAATCCCGACAGCGTCAAGAAAACGTCTACGCCGCCGGATACCCGGCCGAACCAGACGTGGAACACGGCGACCAGCAAAATGGCGATGCCGCGTAATCCATCGAGGTCGTGGCGGTAAAAGCCGGACGACCGCATCCCCATGGCCACCGGTGACGCGGTGGCCACCGGTGCAGGAGGCGGTGGCAGGGTAGGCATGATCGCCCGCTAATTTACCGAAAACCGCCGCCCGCTCCTGCGCATGGAGGAGCGGGCGGCGGGTTGCGGCGGTCGATCGATTTAGCGCGAAGTATTCAGGGGGGCCTGCTGCGGGGGCGCCTGCTGCAAAGGGGCCTGCTGCAGAGGGGCCTGTTGCAGGGGAGCCTGTTGCAGGGGAGCCTGCTGCAGGGGGGCTTGCGTCGGCGCTTGCTGCAACGGCGCTTGCTGCGAGGGTGCCTGCTGTGCCGGCGCCTGCTGTGCCGGCACCTGCTGCAGGGGCGCCCGCTGCGCAGGTGCCTGCTGCGCAGGAGCTTGCTGCACGGGCGCCTGGGGCGCCGTCTGGGTTCCCAGAACCCGGACCAGGTAGGGCGTCATGCCGGTGCCGCGCACCGGCGAAACCTGGACGACGTCGCCCACCTCGAGCATCTGGTTGTTGCCGAGGTACATCGCGACGCTTTGCGTGCCTTCGGGACCATAGAAGATCAGATCGCCCTTGTGCGCCTGTTGCGGCGGGACCTTCTGGCCGAGCCGGTACATCTCGCCCGAGGAACGCGGCAGCTTGATCCCCACGCCGGCGTAGGCGTATTGCATCAGGCCCGAGGCGTCGAAGCCGACGGTCGTGGCGCCGGTGCCCTTGCCGAGGGTGGGGCCGGTGGGACCGCCGCCGGCCCACGAGTAGGGCACCCCACGCTGGGAGAGCCCCCGCATGATGACGACGTCAGCGGCCTGCTGATAGTCCATGGGCCTGGTGCCCGGGTCGGCCGCGGCGACACCGAGACCCACCAGCGGGGCCATCAGCAGCGCGAGACCGATCGCGAAGGCGTAGATGCGTTTCATGTCGATTCCTTCCTCCGGGCCGCGGCGCGGTGACTGCGCGCCTCGGCCGCTACGGCAGCGGACGCTGGGCCTCCGCATTGCGGCCAGCGCCGCCGCATGACATGTGGGTGAAACCGTCGATGCCTATCCACAGTATTCACACCAGTCACTATAGACACTTCTACAACATAAGTTGGCTGCGGAAAATGCCTTTTGACGTGCGCAAAGGATTCTTTGTCGTACCGTGACCCGGCGGTGACTGCAGCGCCGAATTCCGCGTGCGCAGGTGTGATGCGGCTCTCAGTACGACGCTCAAGAAGGGCGCAGGAGGGCGCCGCGGCTATCAGCGAGATCGACGTTAGCGCGACTCTTTCTCGCGTTTTTCCGCGCTGGCGTCGATTTCGGTGAGCTGTCGGTGGTCGGGTCCACCATCTCCGCATGGGAAACGTGTTCATCGGCAGTGAAGCGCTCGCGTCCGACGCATTGACCGATTACCAGCTACGCCGCTGGCATCGGCCCATCTTCCGTGACGTCTACATGCCCAAGTGGGACGAGCCGTCGCTCGACGATCGCATCCTCGGTGCGTGGCTTTGGTCGCGCCGGCGCGCCGTGGTCGCGGGCGTCGCGGCGTCGGCGTTGCACGGTGCACGGTGGGTAGACGCCGACGTGACCATCGAGCTCGTCTCGAAAAGCGCCCGACCCCAGCGCGGACTGACAGTCCGCCACGAAATGCTCGACGCCGACGAAGTCACCGCCGTCAAACGGCTGCCGGTGACGTCGGTCGCGCGCACCGCCTTCGACCTCGGTCGGCATCTGCCGCGCGGTCAGGCGCTCGCGCGACTCGACGCCCTGATGCGCGCCACGCCGTTTTCCTGCGAAGACGTCTTCGTATTGGCGAAGCGATACCGCGGTGCACGCGGTCTGCGGCGGCTTTCGGAGGTGCTGCCGCTGGTGGACGGCGGCGCGGCGTCGCCCAGGGAAAGCTGGTTGCGGCTGCTTCTCATTGATGCCGGCCTGCCGAAACCGGCAACGCAGATACCGGTCAACGACGGATGGCGGTCGGTCGGTGTGCTGGATATGGGCTGGGACCAATACATGGTCGCCGTCGAGTACGACGGCGACCAACACCGCACCGACCGCAGTCAGTTCGTCAAGGACATCAACCGATTGGCGAAGCTCGCCGAGCTGGGCTGGATCGTGATCCGTGTCGTCGCCGAGCATCGACCGGAGGACATCATCGACCGCGTCTATCAGGCGCTGGCCAGCCGCGGCTATCAGCGAGATCGACGTTAGCGTGCGACCCACTCGCGATTTTCCGCGCTGGCGTCGATTTCGGTGCGGTCAGAGCCAATACCGTTGGCTGAAAGCGGTCAGCACAGAGCCCGCGACGGCGCTGACCACGATGAGCCCCAGCGACAGCACCGGCCAAAACGACATGTACCAGCCCTTCAGCAGGGAAACCAGCGGGCCGAATACCGCGGCCGCGATCGCCGCCCCGACACCGCCCCACACCAGGGGGCGGATGTAGTAATCCACCCCCATGGGCACCGCGCCGCAGGTTTCGCCCTCGCAGACGTTCTGCAGGAAGCCGAACAGCCGTGTCGGCCACGTCGTCGCGGTCGCCAGCACCGTCAGCAGGGTCAACAGCGCGACCGTGCAGGCCACGTCCCAGGCAGCCAGCCGCAGCCGAAGGATCCGGGGCGCTTCTCGCCCGGCATGACGGGCTGCGGGCGACGCCGCACGCCCGGGCGACGAGTCGATGTCCGGCCCGGAGTCAGGGCAGGGGTAGGGGACTTCGGGCTGATGCGGCGAGGCCATGCCGTCTTATGCTTCCCCATGGCCGGGATTTGCGCGAGCCGGCTGCTTTACGCTCGATCACTATGCCTGCGGCGAGGGCCGGGTTGACGCCCGAGCAAATCAGTGCGATCGACGCCGCGCATCTGTGGCATCCCTACAGCACCATCGGTGGTGAAACGGTGCCTCCCGTGGTGGCGGTCGCCGCCCGCGGCGCCTGGCTGACGCTGATCCGGGACGGCCGGCAAATCGAGGCGCTCGACGCGATGAGCTCCTGGTGGACCGCGATCCACGGCCACGGCCACCCGGTCCTGGACGCGGCGCTGAGGGCCCAGCTGGGCGTGATGAGCCACGTCATGTTCGGGGGACTCACCCACGAGCCGGCCGCCCGGCTGGCCCGGCTGCTGGTGGAGATCACCCCCGAGGGCCTCGACACCGTCTTCTTCAGCGACTCCGGGTCGGTGTCGGTGGAGGTCGCGGTGAAGATGGCGCTGCAGTACTGGCGCAGCCTGGGCCAACCCGCCAAGAACCGGCTGATGACCTGGCGGGGCGGCTACCACGGGGACACCTTCACGCCGATGAGCATCTGCGACCCCGAGGGAGGCATGCATTCGCTCTGGACGGACATCCTGGCGCATCAGGTGTTCGTGCCGCAGGTTCCGCGCGACTACGACCCCGCCTATAGCGCGGCGTTCGAGGCCCGGCTGGCGCAGCATGCCGCCGAGCTGGCGGCCGTGGTCGTCGAGCCCGTCGTGCAGGGTGCGGGTGGGATGCGGTTCCACGACCCGCGCTACCTGAAGGACCTGCGCGAGATGTGCCGACGGCACCGGGTGCTCCTGGTGTTCGACGAGATCGCGACGGGCTTCGGCCGCACCGGCGAGCTCTTCGCCGCCGATCACGCCGGGGTGAGCCCGGACGTCATGTGTGTCGGCAAGGCGCTGACCGGGGGATACCTCAGCATGGCCGCCACGTTGTGCACGACCGAGATCGCGCACACCATCAGCGCCGGCGAGGCCGGGGCGCTGATGCACGGGCCGACGTTCATGGCCAATCCGCTGGCCTGCGCGGTGTCGGTGGCCAGTATCGAGGTGCTGCTCGGGCAGGACTGGCGGTCTCGGGTCGCCGAGATCTCCGCTGGCCTGGCCGACGGGCTCCGACCGGCCCGGGCGCTTCCCGGCGTGGCCGACGTGCGGGTGTGCGGGGCTGTCGGCGTCATCGAGTGTGACCGGCCGGTAGACCTGGCCGTCGCCATCCCGGCGGCGCTGGACCGCGGCGTCTGGCTGCGCCCGTTCCGCAACCTGGTCTACGCGATGCCGCCGTACGTCTGCCCGCCCGCCGAGATCGCGCAGATCACGTCCGCGATGGTCGAGGTCGCGCGGCTCGTGCTCTGAGCGAGGCTCAGCGGCAACGCGGTCGCGTTCTCAGGGAAAACTTACTATATTCTTGGGTCCCTGCTGAGTCGGCTCAAAGGGTCCACAAAGTCGTAGGCCTCACACTCGGTGCTATGACACAGTCGTTCTGCACCAACCTGATCGAACGCTATCTGTCCGACTCCGGGCTGCCGTTCCTTCGAGGCGACCACGACGGCGAGTACTTCTGTGTCGTCAATGCCCACCCCAGGCGGCTCCGTGTGCACCTTGCGGCCTGCCCGTCGTTCGGCGACGTGTTGAAGGTCAGCGTCACTCCCGGTCGGTTCTTCTCCGTCGCCGACCGCCGCTGGCTGACGCAACTTGCGGACACGTGGAACCGGCGGAACCGCGGAGTCACTGCGATCGTGCACGGATCCTCCGCTCCTCAGCGCATCGGTATCTCGGCCACGAGGTCCCAGTGGATCCGCGACGATATCTCTCTCGAGGATTTCGCTTGCTTCATCGACAGCACGATTGCAGCGGCAATCGATCTGTTCGCCGAGTTGACCACGGTGGTCGAATTGCCACCGGCGGCACCTTCGTCGCTGCGGGAAGTCGGCTGAGACTCTGACCCGCTGGCGGCAGGCACCTTCACGTTAGACGGGGCTCAAGGCCAACCGGCCGGAAAGCGCGGGATCAGACCGACAGCCTCGGGAGTTCGACCGTAGCCGTGTCGTCGTCGGGGTGGGCTGCCTCCAGCAGCAAGGACCGGACCACCGGTCGCGGCCCTTCGGACCGCAGCATGTAACTGGCAGGGCGCGGCCGAACGGTCTGCGGCCACCAGAACCATCGCCCCAGCAGCGCGGCGATGGACGGTGTCATGAACGAGCGCACGACCAAGGTGTCGAACAGCAGGCCCAAGCCGATGGTGGTACCGAGCTGGCCGATGATCCGCAGGTCGCTGAACACCATCGAAGCCATGGTGAAGGCGAACACCAGGCCCGCGTTTGTGACGACCTTCCCGGTGCCGCCCATCGCGCGCATGATACCGGTGTTAATGCCGGCGGCTATTTCCTCTTTCATCCGGGCTACCAGAAGCAAGTTGTAGTCGGATCCCACTGCCAAAAGGACAATCACGGACATCGGCAGCACCATCCAGTGCAATTTGATGCCCAGAATATACTGCCAAATCAGGACCGACAGCCCAAACGATGCGCCCAATGAAAGCACCACCGTGCCCACGATGACCAGCGCGGCGATAAAACTGCGCGTCAGGGCGAGCATGATGACGAAAATAAGGCACAGCGCACCGACGAGCGCGATCCACAGATCGTATTTCGAGCCGTCGCGGAAGTCTTTGTAGGTCGACGCCGCTCCGGCGATAGAGATCTTGGCGCTCTCCAGCGGAGTGGTCTTCAGCGCTTCTTCGGCCGCCTTCCTGATCGGATCGATCCGCCCTATGCCCTCGGCGGTTCCGGGATCGCCTCTGTGCGAAATGATGAACCGGGCTGATTTCCCGTCCGGGGACACGAAAGAAGCCATCGCGCGCCGGAAGTCGGAATTCTGGAAGACATCAGGGGGCAGGTAGAAAGAATCGTCATTTTTGGCGGCGTCGAACGCCTGCCCCATGGCAGTGGCGTTTTGGCTCGCATTGTCCATCTGACCGAAGATCCCGGCCATGGTGCTGTGGTTCGTCAGCAGGATGGTGCGCGTGGTCTCGGCGATCGCGATGAGCTTGGGGGTCAATAAGACCAGCTGCGCCGCCAACTCGTCCAGCTTCACCGAGTCTTGCACGATGATGTGCGTCGTATCGCGGATCGCGTCGACACCGTCGAATAGCTCAAATATTGATCTCAACGCCCAGCATATTGGAATATCGTAGCAGTGCTTTTCCCAGTAGAAGTAGCTCCGAATTGGTCGGAAAAAATCGTCGAAATCCGCAACGTGGTCTTCCAGCTCATCCACGATGGCTTCCATCTCTATTGCCAGGCCGATCGTATGATGAGAAACCGCTGTGAGCTGCTTCTCTAGTTCGTACAGGTGCTTCAATATAGCGATTTGCCTGGCAAGCGCGTCGGCCTGCTTGAGCATGTCCTTCGTGACGACTTTCATGAAATCCATGTTCTGTTGCATGGCCGCGTTTTGCATGCTGATCAGGAAAGGTATCGACGTGTGTTCGATCGGCGTTCCCTCGGGACGGGTTATGCCTTGCACGCGCGAAATCCCGGGAACCCGGAAAATCGCCTTGGCGAGTTTGTGCAGTACGAGGAAATCCGCCGGATTGCGCATGTCGTGATCCGCTTTGATCATCAGGATATCGGGCAGCATTCGCGATTGTGAGAAATGGCGATCCGCGGCCGCGTACCCCAAATTAGCCGGGAGGTCTTTGGGTAGATAGGACCGGTCGTCGTAGCTCGTTTTGTAGCCGGGAAGCGTCACCAGGCCGATCAGTGCGACCGCCAATGTTGCGGCGAGAATGGGCGCCGGCCAGCGAACAATCGCCGTACCAACCCCTCGCCATCGGCGTTGCGCGATCCTGCGCTTCGGGTCGCACAGCCCGAAGCGACTTCCGGCGGTCAGAACTGCCGGAACCAGCGTGAGCGCGACCCCGACCGCGACGAGCATGCCCACAGCGCACGGCACGCCTATGGTCTGGAAGATGGGCATCCGGGTGAAGCTCAGGCACAGCATTGCGCCGGCTATCGTCAAACCGGATCCCAACACGACGGGAGCTACCCCGCGGTAGGTGGTGTAGTAGGCCGTTTCGGGGTCCTCGCCGGCCTGGCGGGCCTCTTGATAACGGCCGAAGAAAAATATCCCGTAGTCGGTGCCGGCCGCCATTGAGAGTGCCACCAGCAGATTAATGGAAAACGTCGACAGCACGACGACGTCGTGGTCGGCGAGAAACGCGATGATTCCGCGTGCCGAACCTACTTCGACCCCGACCCCGATCAACAGCAGAATCACGGTGGTGACCGAACGGTAGACCAGCAGCAGGACCACAAAAATGATGACGGCGGCTATCAGGGTCATCTTCAGCAGGGAGTCGTTGCCACTGCGCACCATGTCCGGGATGAGCGCTGCGGGGCCGGTGAGATGGACCTGGACGCCGGGAGGGGGCGGCGTGGCTTTGATGATCCGCCGGACCGCCGTCACGGATTCCTGCGCCAAGGTGGTGCCCTGGTTGCCGGCCAGATTCAGCTGCACATACGCGGCCTTGCCGTCGGGGCTTTGCACGCCCGCGGCCGTGAGGCGATCGCCCCACAAATCCTGCACGTATTCGACATGTTGCTTGTCGTTTCTCAGCTCACGCACCAATTTTCGGTAATATGCGCGCGCGTCGTCCCCGAGCGGTTGCTGCCCCTCCAGCACGATCATCGCGAAACCGTCCGAATCGGATTCCTGGAAGGCTTTGCCCATGCTGGTCATGGCGCGGACCGACGGGGCGTCTTGGGGAGCCAGCGGCACGGAATGCTGTTCGCCGACCCGCTCCAAAGGAGGAACCGCAAATGTCACGACCAGCGTCAAAGCAACCCACGCCAGGATGATCAACGGTGAAAGCCTGCGGATCACCCGCGCAATCAAGGGCGGCCGTTGGCGTTCGGCGCTCATGAGGCCTGCACTGGGCTGATGGCGCAGAAGGTCCAGACGGTGCAGTCGCCCAAGCCGCGCATCCCGCAGCGGCGGCCACTGCATTCGCTAGCGCCCTGTGCCACGTGAGCTCCCCACGGTTGCCGATGTTGTCCTGAACTGCAGATCCGCCACTGACTGCCCGCTATCTCAGCAACAGGGCGCGTACCAACGGACGGGGCCCGGTGGGCCGAAGCAACGAACTCGCGGGGCGGGGGCGCACGTGCTGCGGCCACCAGAACCACCGCCCCAGCAGCGCGGCGATGGAAGGAGTCATGAACGCACGCACGACCAGCGTGTCGAACAGCAAACCCAGACCGATCGTCGTGCCCACCTGACCGATGGTGCGCAGGTCGCTGACCAGCATGGACCCCATGGTGAACGCGAACACCAGTCCCGCATTCGTCACTACTTTGCCGGTACCGCCCATAGCGCGGACGATGCCGGTCTTGATGCCGGCGCCTATCTCCTCTTTCACCCGCGCTACCAGCAGCAAATTGTAGTCGGACCCCACCGCCAGAAGGACGATCACCGACATCACCAGCACCGACCAGTGTATTTGTATGCCAAACAAATCCTGCCAGGCGAACACGGAGAGCCCGAAGGACGCGCCCAGCGAAAGCAATACCGTGCCCACGATAACGAGAGCGGCGACAAAACTTCGTGTCATGATCAGCATGACGATGAAGATCAGGCAGAGCGCAGAAACGCCCGCGATCATGAGATCGTAGGTGGAACCCCGCACCTGGTCCCGTACTCCCGCCGCGGTGCCGGAGAGGTAGATCTTCGAGTCTTCCAGCGGTGTTCCCTTGAGCGCCTCCTCGGCCGCGCTTTTGATTGCGTCGACGCGCGAAAAGCCCTCGGGTGACGCGGGATCGCCCTTCTGCAAAATGGACATACGGGCGGCCTTACCGTCCGGCGACAAGAAGAGATCCATGACCCGCTGAAAGTTTTTGTTCTTCAAAACCTCCGGCGGCAGATAGAACGAATCGTCGTTTTCGGCGGTGTCGAACGCCCTCCCCATGGCGGTCGCGTTGCTGCTGTTGTCGCCCATGTCCCCGAGGGTCCCGGACAGGGTGCTGTGCATGGTGAGCAGCATGGTCCGCGATTCCTGCATGATCGCGATCATCTCGGGGAATTGGGTGAGGATTTGCGGCAACAGCACGTCGATCTGATCGAGATCCTTTACCACGTCCTTCAACTTTTCGCTAACCTCGTCGACGCCGTCGAGTGAATCGAATATACTTCTCAGCGCATAGCAAATAGGAATATCGTAGCAATGCTTTTCCCAGTAGAAGTAACTGCGGATAGGCCTGATGAAGTCATCGAAATCCGAAATGTGGTCGCGCAGTTCGTTCGTGATGTTCTGCACTTCTCGGGTGTTGGAGACGATATCATGTGTCGAAGCGACTATTTGCTTCGTCAGCTCATAAGTGCGCTGCGTGACGTTGATCGCTTCCGTCAACAGGTCCACCTGCTTGAGCAGGTCCTTCATGCGCTCCCTTTGGAAAACCAGGAATTGCTGTTGGCCGGCGGCTTGCATACTGAGGTAGTACGGAATCGACGTGTGCTTGATCGGCGTTCCCTCGGGCCGAGTGACAGCCTGAACCGACGAAATGCCCGGTACGGCGAGGACGGCCTTGGCCAGCTTCTCCAGCACCAGAAAATCGGCCGGACTGCGCAAATCGTGATTGGCCTCCACCAACAGAACCTCGGGTGCCATCATTGCCGACGGGGGAAAGTGGCGCGCCGCTGCCTCATACCCCAAATTCCCGGGTATATTTTTCGGGATGAACTTCTGGTCGTTGTAGCTGGCTTTATAGCCCGGCAGTGTCAATAGCCCGATAAGCGCGACCGCCAAGGTCGCGACGAGAATGGGAGCGGGCCATCGAACGATGGCGGTGCCCACCCGCCGCCACAGGCGATCGTTGATTTTGCGTTTGGGCTCGAAAAGGCCGAAACGGCTTCCGACGGCAAGAACTGCCGGAATCAGCGTGATCGCGACGACGACGGCGACCAGTACGCCCACCGCGCACGGGACGGCCAGCACGTAGAAATAGGGCAACCGCGTGAAGATCAGGCAGAAAAGTGCTCCGGCGATGGTCAATCCGGAGGCCACGACGACCTTGGCGACACCGCTGAACGTGGTGTAGTAAGCCGCTTCCCTGTCCTCGCCGGCCTGACGCGCCTCCTGATATCGCCCGACGAAAAATATCCCGTAGTCGGTCCCGGCCGCGATCACGAGGGATACCAGCAGATTAACCGCGATCGTGGTGAGACCGATGATCCCGTGACTGCCGATTAATGCGACGATTCCCCGGGCCACTTGCAATTCTATTCCGACCACCAGCAACAACAGGATTACGGTGATGAGCGAACGGTAGACGAGAAGCAACATAATGAAGATGACCACGACGCTTACGGCCGTGATTGTGGCGATCGTCCTGTCTCCGCTGTGGCTCATGTCCGCAAGGATCGCCGCGGGCCCGGTGACAAACGCTTTGACGCCCGGCGGTGCCGGCGTCTGCGCGACGATGCGCTGAACGGCTTCGATCGATTCGTTGCCCGTGGTGCGGCCCGAGTTACCGGCGAGAACCACTTGAACGTAGGCGGCCTTGCCGTCGACGCTTTGCGCGGCGTGTCTGGTTAGCTCGTCACCCCAGAAATCCTGGACGTGCACCACATGCTTCGGATCGTCTTTCAACTGGGAAATCAGACGGTCGTAGTACCTGTGGGCATCGTCACCGAGGGGTTGCTGACCCTCCAAAACGATCGTTGCCACACCGCCGGAAGCCGACTGACCAGATTGACCGGATTGCTTGAAGTCGTCACTTATCCGCTGCGACGCCGTGATGGACGGCGCATCGGCGAGACTCAGAGAAACCGTGTGCTCGTGCTCGACCCGCTCCAGCGAGGGCACGAAGAAATTCAACACACCTGCGATCACCAACCACGCCAGGATTATGCCGACTGAAAATCGGCGAATCGTCCGCGCTAACAACCGCCGACTGGTCTGCAGCTGGTGGTTGCTCATGAGGCCTTCAGCATGCAGGACGTGAAGGCCCCTACCTCGTGACTGACGTTCTCGGCTTTGACCACGCCGTCTAAGGTGATGCGGCAACCGATACTGTCAGTATCGCCCTGCGCCGCGACACTTCCGATCCCTGTCGCGGCGGTGACCGCGAACTCCAATGACCACGGCAGGTGCACTCCGTCTATATGCTGCGGGGAGCCATCGACGTCGTAGTAGCTGATCAAGGCCACGGTCCCCGGAGGCCCGAAGACCTCGTACCTCAGGTGTTGAGGATTGTAAGGTTTATTGTCGACTCTGGTGTCGGCGTACGAGGGACCCTTCTCGGAGCCGAAGAGACCGTGTAGCCGCCACACGGTTAATCCTCCGACGGTGATCACCACCATGACGACGAGCGGAATCCACAACCTTCTCAGAACCCCGAAAATTACCAGGCCCGGATTCCGGCGGTTCTTTTCGGGTCCACCCTGTCCCGGAGATGCGGATGAAGGTAGGCGAGCGCGTCGGAAGGGAAAGCGGGCGCCGCGTCGTTGGGTGGCGTCTTGGCCGATCTCCACGGCGGTATCGGACCGCGCCGGTTCGACATCGCTCACGCTACTCCAGACCACCGCACCACCCTAGCGGACACGAGTTTAATTACGGTCGCCTACCATAATGAACGGTCATAGGTTCGATCCCGTATTCGGCCGGGATTTAAGGAAGTTCTCAGTGTGGCCTGCCGCGGCGTATTGCCTCGCGGCGCCGGACGTCCGTGGTTCTCCGAAGACCTTGCGACGGGCTGGGTTCAGCTGGTTACATGGCCACGGTGTCTAAGCCTGCCCTTACTGCGCAGTCCGCGACTACCGCTCGTCCGGTCGTTTTGTTCGTGCTGGGCTTTGCGCGGTCCGGAACGTCGGCGCTGACCAGGGTTCTCTCACTGTGCGGCGCTGCGCTCCCGGCTCGCAAGCTGGGCGCCGACAAGAGCTATCCGGCCGGCTTTTGGGAGCCGCGCGCAGTCGTCCACCTCACCAACGCCATCCTGCGTCAGCACCGCAGCGCCGGGTTCGACCCGACGCTGCGCCTGCAGGAGGAAGGCGCGTTTGACCCCGTTGAGAACGCGCGCTGGGTCGCCAGGATTCGGTCCTATCTCACCTCGTTGCCGGCCGCGCCGCTCGTAGTCATCAAGGACCCAAAGATCACGGTGATGTCGGGCATGTGGTTCGAAGCCGCGCGTCAGGCGGGGTTTGATCCCGTGGCGGTGATCGCTGTGCGCCACCCCGAGGAGTCCGCCAAGTCCGTTGGGGTGGTCGCTGGATCCTCTCCGGAGTTCGGGGCCGCGTTATGGCTCAAATACAGTCTGCTGGCCGAGAGAGCCACGCGCGGCCTGCCACGGGTGTTCGTCGAGTACACGAACCTTTTGGACAATTGGCGCCGAGAAGTAAAACGAATCGGCGCGGCACTGCCGATCGGTTTGGACACCTGGGACGAGAAGGCGATCGATGAGTTTCTCTCACCAACTCTGCGGAACCACCGAAACCCAGACCCGGTGGCTGAGCTCTTCGACGCAGACTGGATTCCCGCGGCGTACAAAGCGCTGAGCGCGGCCGCCCGGGACGAGCCCTTGGACCGGGCTGCACTGGATCGCGTTTTCGAGGCGTATCGGGCGAAAGAACGTGGTTTTCGGACGATGCTCGAGGATTATCACCGGCTGCGTAAGCTTTACTGGCGTTTCCCGATCTCGACGGTCAAGCTGTTCATCGAGGCCCGAGCGATTGCTCACAGGCGCGAGGAGACCTGGGCCTGATGGTGATCGGAGGCCGCCAACAACGCTGACGACAAGTGAAGGGCCAGGATCGCGCGATGAAATTTGTGCTTGCGTTCTACGGAACTCGCGGCGATGTCGAGCCCGGCGTCGCTGTCGGGCGCGAGTTGCGGCGCCGGGGGCACGACGTGTGCATGGCCGTGTCGCCCGATCTGGTCGGCCTCGCCGAGGCGGCTGGGCTTGCGGCGGTCGACTACGGTCCGGATGTTCAGGCCTGGCTGGAATCGACGCGCAACTTCTGGACGTTCTTCTTCCGCAACTTCTGGAGGATCGGGGATGTCCGCGCGTTCTTGCGCGAGTCCCGGGAACCCGGCACGCAGTGTTGGGGCGAGATGAGCGCGATGCTGACCTCGCTGACGGACGGGGCCGACCTGTTGGTGACCGGCATGAGTTACCAGGAGCTCGCCGTCAACGTCGCGGAGTATCGCGGCATTCCATTGGCCACGGTGTTGTGGTTCCCGATCCGGGTCAACGGCCGTCTCGTGCCGACACTGCCGCCGTCGTTCATCCGCTCCGCGATGAGGGTCTACGAGTGGCTGGTTTGGCGCGGGGTGAAAAAGGTCGAGGACGCGCAGCGCCGTGAATTGGGCCTACCGAGGGCAACGGGCCCAGCGCCGCGGCGGATCGCCGAACGAGGATCCCTGGAGATCCAGGCCTACGACGAAGTGTGCTTTCCCGGGTTAGCAGCCGAATGGGCGAAATGGAACGGGCAGCGGCCCCCCAAGAGGCCGTTTGTCGGCACGCTGACCTTGGAGTCACCGACCGACTCCGACGAGGAGGTCGCCTCGTGGATTGCCGCGGGAACGCCGCCGATTTGCTTCGGTTTCGGCAGCATACCGGTGGAATCCGCGGCCGACACGCTCGCCATGATCGGGAAGGCGTGCGCACGGCTGGGTGAACGGGCGCTGGTTTGCGCCGCTGCGTCCGACTTCAGCAGCGCCCCCCATGATGCGCACGTCAAGGTGGTGGGAACGATGAATTACGCGGCGGCTTTTCCGGTTTGCCGCGCAGTCGTGCATCACGGCGGCGCGGGCACCACGGCCGCGAGCCTGCGCGCGGGAGTCCCCACGTTGATCCTCTGGATGGCGGACGTTCAGGTG
>Ga0080006_1155244_pt1 | contig 26536 bp, 27 predicted proteins | sample RS3BMetagenome_FD_69209 | JGI IMG/M metagenome (GOLD analysis project Ga0080006, IMG submission 69209) | Ferric oxide microbial mat and aquatic microbial communities from Rainbow Spring, Yellowstone National Park, USA - RS3B (SPADES... ...
TCCACAGCACTTGGGGCGGGCTGTGGAGGCATTCCAAACCGGTCATGGACCGGTTTTGTCGTGGGAGTATCCTGCATGCCTTCTCCGAAGGGCTTATTCGCAGGACTTTCCACGGAGGGATTATAGCATTACTGTACATATATACTTTTCGCAATTCATCTCCTCCCTGAAGGTCGGAGCTTTCTTGCTAATATCTTTTTGTAAGGTGGGCGCTATGAAACGGCGCCATTCCACGCCGATGTTACCGCAAGCAGCTTCAAATGATACGCTATCCATAGAGTTTTGTTTATCGTATTCCGGGATGTCGGGGGACTACATGTAGACGTACCTAGGGCGCGCGCTCCGGATGCCGAGTGGATGGACGAAGACGCGAAGTGGGAGCGCGGCCTTCAGGTGCGGGCTCGCGATGGATGGTAACTCAACTCTACCCCTGCCTGAGAATGGAGGGGGCTCCCCACAGCGCGAGCGGCGGGACGAGCTCGTCCCGCCATCGCTGGTGTGTGAGTACCTTCCGACGGGGGCGGAGGGTCTCTCATGGACCCGTGAGGGGTCCGTGCGATGATCGATTGCGGAGCACAGCTCTGCCGCGCGCACTATTGATATTCAGACACAGCCGGACTCATATCTATATGTGACTGCGTGGAGTGAAACCCGCGGTGAGACCATATCTCGCGGCCAGCATCCCGTAATAGCCTGCCACCTGATAGGCGTATTCGCGGAGCACAGCCGGCCTTGTCCTCAGCATACCCGCGAGGATCAGGAGCTGCCAGGGGCTGTCGGGCTTGGCATCCTCCACCAACTTCCGGTCGATTCTCAGGAGGTCCTCCAGCCTGCCCCGGCGGATCATCCCGATGATCGCTGCGTCGAACTCCTTCGCGCGTGGACTGTATCCGTAGGGTCCCGAGGGCGAGTGGGCGTGCGCCTGATCCGCGCTGATTACGACGCCCACGGGCTCGCCGGCGGACTCCAGCGCCTCCGCGGCGGCCTCGCCGAATTCCATGACCACATCCCACGGGACATCCCTGGGCGGAACCGCGACCACTATCCTACTCGCCTGTGGGAAGAACCTGAGGGGAATCTCGGATCCCCAGTCCAGCGGGAGGACGGATTCCTCGCCTGAATCGGTCCCGAAGCCCACGAAGACGCATGGCAAATCCCTCGACTCACATGACATATAGATGGCATGTGCGAGTTCCCTTTCCACGGCGTAGCACACGTTCTTGGAGCACATCCTCTCCGAGCGCGAGATCGATACATTGGAGCTCACGCGTACGCCGTGCGGGGATACGATGAGGAGGGAGGCGGCGTCCGCGGCATCGGCGCCGCACCTGCCCATGATCTCCCTGATGAGCGAGAACCGCCGGTCGTCCCCGAGGAGCTCATCCCCGTGGGGCGCGAGGCATATCGAAGTTATCATGCGGCGGAGGGGCGACGCCGAGATTTAAGCCTGGATCCGCCGCGCCACGCGCGGCGCTACTTGAGCTTGGGCCTGAGGATCAGCCCGACGACGACCGTTATTCCACCGGCTACTATCAGGAGCCCCCCGAGGAGGACCGAGAGCATCGAGTAGAGCACCCCGTAGATGGATAGAGGGGCCGCCGAGTAGTACGCGGTGACGGGATATGTGTTGTTGTTCAGGAGCGCGACTGGTGCGCTCGATGAACCCTCGTTATAATATATTGCTATGAACGTGTCGTTCGAGCGCTCCTCGTTCACCTCGGCGCCGGCCGCAATGACCTTCATCGGCGATGGAGGGGTGCTGTTGTACACGACTGCGAAGGCCATCCCCGGAGGGGCATTCCCCAGCGCTATCGTGGATCCCGGTTCGAGCTCGGATGCATTCCTCAGCTGGACGAGCTGATCGATGTTCAGGCTGCCCCTGGCCAGATATGGCCCTAGGAAGTACAGGGATGCACCTATGACGAGCACTATCAGGCCCGCGATGAGTACACGTCTCCTCATGGTGATCGGTCAGTGAATCGGCCCTTAAACGGCTTGCGATTCCGGCCCTTCCCTCCGGACCCCTTGAAGCGCTCCTCCATCCATACGTTGCCGCGCTCGTGGTAGCCCCTCTCCTCCCAATATCCATCGATATATTCGTCCATAAAGTCTATCCGGGAGAGCCATTTCGCGGACTTCCACGCGTACAGATCCCCGAAGAACGGCCGGGCCGGAAAGCCGGCCTCGTATGTGAGGGGACCGCCGTTCATCCTGAGGACCAGTATCCCCCGGTTGTAGTCCTCCACTGGCACGATTGTTGTGTAGCCATCGAGGGATGTGAAGAATGCGTAACGGCCGTGGGGCTCGATGATCGCGTTCAGCGCCTCGAACGTCACGCCCTCCATTTCGACATCCCTCACGCTCCACCCGGTGACACAGTGGAAGTCCAGCCTCCCCTTGAAGTCCATCATGCCCAGGAGATCCCCGTAGCTGAATTCCGCGTTCCTCCCGACCGCGCCGCCCACCCTCAACCTGTACCTCACGATATCCACCTCGGGGGGCGGAAGCGCGGAGTACCGTATGAAGTCCCTGATCCACCTCTGGCCCGGCGGCGTATCCACATGCACCGGGGGATCGATCCCCCATATATCGTTGTCCGGAATTCTGTGCCGGCCCCCTCGCCGTCAGGGGCGGCGCGGCCTCAGGGACGTTCCGGCGTTGGGCGACTCATCCGGTTCCCGGTTAATTTACCGGCCACGGTCGTCATCCGGATTATAATGGCTGACCCCGGGGCTAAAATACCCCTGAATGCGTACCCCGCGCATGGATGTCCCGCGGGAGGTCCTCCGCAGGATAGAGGAGGTGAAGGATTCGCTCCTTCCGGCGTACGAATGGTACCCATCGGATCCGAGATCCCCGAGGTGGTGGGGAGGATTGTCGAGCGCGCTTGAGATAGCTGTATCGGCGGTGCTCGTACAGCTCTCGCGCTGGGACTCGGCGATCGCGTCACTCGGGGAACTCCGGCGTGCGGGGTTCCTCGACCTAAGGGCGCTCGCGGCCGCGGATCCTCAGGCGCTGGCGCCGCTGATAAGGAGGTCCGGTATGCCGCTCGAGAAGTCCAGGAGGATCATAGAGATGGCCAGGGCGTCCGGAGGGGAGATCGGAGGGCTCTGCGATAGGGAAAGGCTCCTGTCGATCCGGGGGATAGGGGAGGAGACGGCGGACGGCATACTCCTCTTCGCGTGCAATGAGCCGGTGTGGCCGGCCAGCAGGCTCGGGGTGAGGGTACTCTCGAGGGTCGGGATGGACGTGAGGGGAGGATACGCCGCGTGGAGGAGCTCGGTAGAGGCGACGATGCACGGGGACCTCTACGCGTACAAGCTCCTCCACGCGGGGCTCGTGAGCATAGCGAGGGCGTACTGCGCGCTGGGAAATCCCAGGTGCAACGGGTGTCCACTCTCGGATATGTGCCGCTACTCCTCCGCGAGGCGCCTGATCTCCTGAACGAGCGACGGGAGCACCTCCTCGACCTTCCCGTTTATCACGAGATCCGCCTCGCCATCCATCTCGGTCGGTTCGCCGTTGATTATCACCAATTTCGCGCCGTTGAGCTTGGCCCTCATCGGGAGGGAATTCGCCGGGGCGACGGTCAGCGACGTCCCTATGGCCATGAAGACGTCCGACCTCGCCGCATATCCTATTGCAGCCGAGAGCGCCTCCCTGGGAAGTGGCTCGCCGAAGAAGATTACATCCGGCCTCAGCAGACCACCGCAGTGGGGACATCTGGGGGCCCTCCCCGTGGATCTGACCTGTGCGACGGCGGACCTTATTTCGACCCTGGTCCCGCAGGACGTGCACACGGCCTCCCTGGTGGATCCGTGGAGCTCGATCACGTTCCTGCTCCCCGCGATCTGGTGCAGCCCATCCACGTTCTGCGTTATCACCGCGCAGAGCCTCCCGATGGATTCCAGATCCGCGAGCGCGAGGTGCGCCGGGTTGGGCCTCAGGTCCGCGTCCGGCAGGAAGTGCTCCACGAACATCCTCCAGACCCGGTCGGGGTCTTCCCGCAGCGCGTCTATCTCAAACCCGGACGGATCGAGCCTCCTCCAGATACCGGATGGACCCCTGAAGTCGGGAAGTCCGCTGGCCGTCGAGATTCCCGCCCCGGTGAGCGCCACAGCGCATCCGCTATTCACTATCCACCCGGCGAGGTCCGCGACGTCGACCATGGATGGCGATCAACGCGCCCCCTCTATTTAACGGCTCGGGGGTTTTAAAGGGGGTGTAAGTCTCCTTCCGTAACAGTAGACCCAAGATTCCTCCCGGGCGATCCTAAGTTTGAAACGCGCACCACGGTGCCGTTGAGCACGGGAGTTCCCGCGTAGGGACCCGAGGCTCCTCCCAGCAGATCGTTGACGGTCCTCCCGTCGAGGTCGACGAGCGCGCTCTTGTACATCCAGGCGACGCCCGGAGGAACCCCGGGGTCCCTCACAGCCCTGACCCTGGCCCTCCCGAGCCCGGTCTCCAGGAGGACCTCCCCCTCGATTTCGCGCGTGTGGATCACCGGTTCCGGGCGCCCGTGCACCTCGCGGAACTGCGTGTTCGTGTAGAGTGGATTCGAAGTGAAGACCAGCAGGAGCTCCCCGGGACCGGGGCTGGGAGGAGGGGATGGACGCGGCAGGGGGAGCGCGTCGGGGGCGCGCGGGGGCGGATAGTTTTTGACCTTCATGACGCCGGAGGACCTCAGCTCGTCCAGGGTCACGCCGGTGCCCCTGAGAGCTACGTCGACCGCGTCCCAGGGATCCTCGTCCAGCAGCGGGTGCGATATTCCCGCGGCGCGCGCGATCCCCCGGATCAGGTCGGGCTCTTGGATCCCTAGAGGGTCCGCCACCGGGGAGTTGTAGACGAGGTAGTCGTGCCAGTAGCCGTAGACGACGTCCGCCTTCTCCAGGAAGGTCGGCGCGGGCAGGACGACGTCCGCGGACCTCGCCGTCTCCGTCCAGAACGGGTCGTGCACGATGAGTGATATGCGGCCCTCATCGGCCGCCTCTAGGAGGGAACCACCTCCGGGAAGCGTGACCGCGGGATTCATGTTCCAGACGTAGACCAGCCCGACGCGGCCGGACTCCAGCTCCTCCCTGAGGCGTGCCATCCCCACCACGCGTGAGTTCCTCCCCATGTGGTATCCCCTCAGGTAGTCGAAGTCTATGCCGAGGCCCCTCGAATTGCTGTAATAGAATCCCCTCCTGAGGCCCACTAGCGCCGGTATAAGCGATATCAGCGATATCGCGTCCCCTCCGCCCGGGGAGCGCCCCAGGGCAAAGCCTATGAGCGTGAGGGGTTTCTCGCCCGCGTAGAACTCCGCCAGCCACCTCAATTCCCGCTCGGATACGCCCGTGACCGAGGTCACGGTTTCCATCGAGTAGCCCGCCGCGAATTCCTCCAGCTCCCGGCGGTGGAGGACCTCGCCGGATGCCAGACCCTCCTCCAGGAGAAGTTTGATTAGGCCGATGGCTAGGAACGAGTCGGACCCCGGGCGAACGATCAAGTGTTTCTGTGACCTCCTGGCGGTGTCGCTGAGCCGCACGTCGATCGACACCTTAGTCGCGCCCGATATCGACTTCCATATATGGGACGCGGAGATGCTGGCCGGGAACGCCCAGAGGACCGCAGCGCTGTAACCGGGGAATTCCTCCGGAAGCGCCCCCGCGCTCGTGCCGTAGTGCGTGCCTATGGCTGCGTGCCCCTCCGCCGAGCATATCGAGTAGTCCGTCCTGGAGGCGCCGATCGCGGTGAACAGCCTGGCCGGGTAGTACCAGGTGAGGAGCCCCTGGTTCCCGTCGTAATCCACGTGCAGGATCCTGCCCGGATCCCGCCTCATCTCCTCGCCTATGAGCGAGGCCGCGCGCCGTATCGCCTCGCCCATCTCGACTTCCTTCCCGTCGACGCGCGCGGCCTCTATCCTGTTGACGCGGTTCCTGGCGACGTCCATCCTCCCCCTGGCGCACGTGAATCCGGATGTGGGGTACCGGCCGATGGGCGCATATGAGCCGTCGAATATACAGCCGTCGTAGCAGTCCCTGGTACAGGCGATCATCGCGAGCGCCCCGCGCGCAGCGCATCGTCCACCTCGTCTGGGTTAGGAACGGAGTCCAGGCCGCGGCCCCTGAGCTTGAGGCCCGCCGCGGCGTTCGCGCGATCCAGCGCCTCCTTCAGGTCCAGCCCCGAGAGCAGCTCCGCCAACAGGACTCCGTTGAAGACGTCGCCGGCCCCCGTATACGAGATAACAGCCTCAGTCCGCAGGGCGGGCGATTCCACGCGGGAACCGGCGACGTGCGCCACCGCCCCCCTTGCGCCCATCTTCACCACGACGGTTGCGTCGGGGCGGAGCTCCCCGGGCATTGATCCGAGCTCCTCCTCGTTCAGCATAATAATGTCGGCCGATCTCAGGAGCTGGCCGGATGAGCGAACCAGCGGGCCGGGGTCCACCGCGAGCGTCGCGCCCCCGGACCTCGCAAGTTCGACCGCGCGCAGCACCGCCTCATGCCTCGGGGAACCGAGGAGGACGTACCCGCTCACGTACACCGCACGGGGTCCCTCGTCGAGCGCCGGCGTCAGATCGTCCATCGAAAGCAGCGACCCGGATCCCCAGGAGCCCACGAACGAGCTATGTCCGCGGCCGTCCTCGAGGACGACGACCAGCGCTGTGGAGCCGGAACGCCGGACGTGGCGCATGGATACCCCCCTGGACTCCATTGCTGAGATCAGGTGGGAGCCCAGCGGATCGTCGCCCACGACGTCGACGACTGCCGTACGGGCGCCGAACATCGCGGCCGCGGATGCGACTAGGCACGATCCCCCCGGCGATATAACGGCGTTCGGCGATGCCTCTATGGAACCCTCCTGGAGCGGAAATCCGTCTATACTCAAATACGCGTCGATGACGCAATCCGATATCACCAGGAGATCTACGCCGGCGCGCGCTGCGCGGCCGCCACGCGAACGGGGTCCGACGACGTTAGCCAAGCCGTCCACCTCTCGACATCGGATCATCCATGATATATGGTTCCCCACGATTCCCCTGCCGACGTCACGGTAATCAACGATCAAAGTGTCCCGGGGGTTAAATATCCATACATTGGGAGGCGGGATATAGCCCGCCGGAGGTCTTCCGCCCCCTTCCCAATCAATATAGAGGCGTTACGAGCTGTTTACGGTGCATGAGCAAGAAAACTTCGACCTTCAGGGGGAGATGAATTGCCGATCGAGAATTATATTCACAGTAATGCCATAATCCCTCTTGGAAAGTCCTGCGAATAAGCCCTTCGGAGAAGGCATGCGGGATACTCCCACGACAAAACCGGTCCATGACCGGTTCGGAATGCCTCCACAGCCCGCCCCAAGTGCTGTGGATAAAGGCATACCCGTATTGCGCGCGGACAGGGATGCGTGCAAGGGGGGCACCGATGCCCCCGGAGGGGCAACGTTCAGGGCGGGGACGACCTCGAAACTCAGGAATGGAGGCCCTGCGAAACGCTCCCCGACCGCGAGGGATGAGGGAGTAACGGGAAGCAAAGGTAGAGCCTCCGTCGCTTTAGCGGGGAGAGCATGTCAGATCGAATAGTCGGAATATCTAAGCGCATAATCCCCTATGACCGGCGCCCTGACGTCAACGCCGTTGTACGCCTTGTACGCTATATACATTCCGTAGAGCCAGATGAGGAACGCCAGCAGCGGCCCCAGATATGGTATGAAGAAGAATATCATATCAACCACGGTGGCTATCAGGCCCAGGAATATCGCCTGCAGCGAGTGGAATTTCATCCTGCCGTTCCTCTGCCCCTCCGTTATGTAGACGAGTATCCCGCTTATCCATCCAAGTATATATGTGAATATGAACATTAAGTTTCCGGTTTCCCTGGTGGCCTCGGTCATATTCGACGTTACTCTTTATAGCTTATTTATAAACATTTCTAATGAAAAATTTCATTGTGAATCCCAGTCAAGCACGCTGGACCTCCTCCCGGTCTCGGCGCCTATGAACCACCAAGCTAACGATGCCGCTAGCCCGACCGCCGCCGACGCGAGCGCCAGGGACAGATATCCATTCATCGAAAGATACGCGGCCAGGAACATGACCGGCATCGATGCAGCCAGGGATGATGCCCTGATCAGCGCGGTCAGGGTGCCGCGGGACGCAACCGGCCACGCCTCCGACCTCAGGATGTCCTCGAGGAGCCAGAAGACATTGAGCGCAGCGTTCAGCGGCACGAATATAGCCCAGAAGGCGAACGGGAGACCCGCCACGGCGCCCGGGGCAGCCGCAAGCGCCGCCGTGAGCGCGAGGAACGCGGCCGAGCTCGCGACGAGCGATATCCTCCTGCCGATGTTATCGAAGAGTAGCCCGAGAAATCCCGAGGCGAACGCCGCCGATGATGCGACGAGTATCAGCATATCCGTGGACGATGGCATGAAGTACGGCCCTATGGAAAGGGAGATCAGGCTGAAAGTCGCCGTGTACGACCAGCCCATAGCGGCGAATATAACGGCCCTGATGAGGATCGGGGGGAGGCGCAGCACGCGCCGCGGACGCGATTCCCCGCGCCCGGATGATCCGTACTTCTCCAGCTCCGCCGCCGCGGCATTCGGCCTCCTCCTCTCCAGCCACATCACGGATTCGGGCAGGCGCAGCCTCAGGGCCAGCAGTACGAGCGCCGCGATTGCGGCCGTGATCCCGACGGCGACCCTGCTGGTAGCGGACGCCAGCAATGCCACTATTATCCCGCCCAGGTTCGCGAAGTTTAGCTCCAGCGCGAGCGACTTGGACCTGTGCGCCCTCGGGAGGATCTCGTGCGATGCGACCATTATCGAATTATACTCGCCGCCGGCGGCCAGCAGGAGGAGCGAAAGGGACGGCAGGAGGAGCGCGAAGGAACCGCCCATCGCAAGGAGGAGCGCTCCAAGTAGATAGAGCGAATAGTTGACGTAGAGCGACATCTTCCTCCCCAGGCGGTCCGCGATGAACCCGGAGATCAGACCCCCAATGAGTATCCACAGGGGGGACCAGACTATGAGGACGGGAGCCAGCGTGCGCGGGATCGGCGACCACGTGAACGCCACATATGACAGCGCGTAGACGTATGCTTCGAGCGCGGCGCCCATCGAGAAGGTGGCGAACGCTAGGGAGTGAACGCGGGACCAGGGAAGTCCCTCGACGACCTCTGAGGGGGACCCGGGGATACCACTCATTGGATGGTCAGGCCATCCATATATTGTGTCTTTTATAGCTTCCGATGCCGATCCCGATCTCCCCGGGCCAGACAGCGACGTCGTCTACGGGGCTCTCGGAGGTCCGGCCTGATCATGTCCACTCCGCCGTCATCGCGGCCACGTCGCCGGAGAATCCACGTACAGACGTCGGTGACTGTGACGGCCGTATCCTGATCGCGCCCCAGCTTCAACGGCACGTCGCTGACATCCGTCTTGAGATGAGCTCGCCCATAACTTGAGTGCGCCGTATTGCAGTATTCAGACTTCAGACTTCAACGCGATCGGCGGACGTCGCTTGGCAGGAGGACATCCGCTCCGGGGCCATCTACCGGGTCATTATCACTACGAAGAAGCCCGTGGAAACGGGAAACCCTCCCTAGGGGTGGGAGGATTTCGGCTGAGCTCCATCCTGGAGATCGCTATCCCGGAGAGCATGACGGCCATTCCGATGAGCTCCGGAATGGACGGCGACCTGAGCTCCAGCGCTGACTGCAGCGCCATGGAGAACAGGGGAACTGAAAAGGCCAGCGTCGTCGCGCGCCCCACGCTCTCCTCCCTCAGCATTAGATTCCATAGTAGGAATGTCAGCGCCCCGGAGGGGATCGCGAGCCCCAGGAGATAGAGCGCGAAGCCCACCGTCGGATCGAGGTGGAAGCCGATCGGCGAGAGGGCCATCAACATCGCGGCCCCCAGGACGAACTGCGTCGTGTTTATCGAGAGCGGATCACCGGACCTCATCTTCCTGTAGTACACGGTGTACGCCGCCCAGAACAACGCGTTGACTAACGTGAGGGCGGCTCCGACTACCTCGAATCCGTGCATGAGCGGTACGCTGTATATGGAGACCCCCAGGAAGCCCAGGAACATTCCCAGGATCTCCCCGCGCGCCGATCTCTCCCCCAGGATGACATATGCCAAAGGCACCGAGAAGAACGGCATCGTGTAACTAAGGACAGCGGAGGACGCCGGGGAGACGTATTCGAGCCCGATAGCCCAGAGCGCGCTGGATGACGCGGTGAGGGCGGCCAGGATCAAGGTGCCGCGCCCCACGATTATCCTCCCGCCGGCCAGCGCCAGGACCGCGCCCGCTATCGCGTATCTGAGCCCCATGAGGAGGAGCGGGGACGCCGACTCCAGGGCGTACTTCGCGAAGAAATATCCGAGCGAGTTCGCGACGGTGTACGTCGCGAGGATTGCGACCATTCCGGCGCGCACGCGCGATGACCGGTGATTGTCGATTTAAGGAATGCATGCGGGAACTGAAATTCCGGAAATGACATCGACGCAGCAATCTCCGCGTGCTCATCGATCGAGGGGCGCGCTACTCATTTAATTAGTTAATCCTATATTCTGAGAAGGTATAATAATGAATAACTACGGAATACATAAACTGGCGAAAGTATTATTAACCACGAAGTTCCATCCGATGTCGCCATGATAGAGGTCGGATCACTTGCACCCGAGTTCACGGCGAACGCCTTCTTCCCGAGGGAGAACGCGATAAGAAAGCTGTCGCTCTCGGAGCTGAGGGGAAAGTGGGTCGTGATGACGTTCCACCCGGGCGACTTCACGTTCGTCTGCGCCACGGATCTCCAGGCGTTCCAGAACTACTACGACCGGTTCAAGGCGGAGAATGCAGAGGTACTGGCAATCAGCACGGATAGCATATACTCGCATAAGGTCTGGTGGGAGACCAGCCCGAGGGTCAGCAAAGTTGCCTATCCGCTGGTCGAGGACATAAGCAAGAACATATCGTCCGCATACGGATTCCTGAACTCGCAGACGGGCATGACCAGGCGCGGCACGGTGATAATAGATCCGGACGGCAAGGTCCAGTACATATCCGTGTTCAACGACAGGCTCGGCAAGGACGTGGGCCATATATACAACGCGTTCGAGGGCCTCAAATACATCTACGGCCACCCTGGATCCCCGCAGGAATTCGAGATAATCCCGGCCGAGTGGAAGCCCGGACAGCCGGCCCTTGTCATCAACGTGCCGAACGATATAGGGAAACTCTGAGCCATCGATAACGTTCTATTAAAATATTTTAATTTTATTTAATTATTCTTATTTTATATTGCATCCGGTGATAAAACTATTTTAAGATAGGAATTTGATGTGCAAGATCGCATAGTATGGAACCCACGCTGTGCCGACCATATGTACTGTGGTCCCCACCGCGGCGCGGCCTTCGCGGCTCGGGGGTGAGCGGTTCCATTGATGATGGATCCCGGTCACCGCTCACCGGCTGCGCCTACGTTCCAGCGATCCGAACCCCCAGGGATCTTGCCACGGACCCGTCAAGCGACCTCACGAGATCCCTGTTGCCTACCATGTGATAATAATTCGTGAGGCCGCCGGCGCCCATGGAGAGCTGGAGCTCCTCGACGAGCGCTATTATCAGGTTCTCATACCTCGTCCTCCTGGCCAGGTAATCCATCCCCCTTATCCTCCTCTCCAGGAGCTCAAACGCCTCGACGGGCTCTACGAGGTCGGCGCCGAGCGCCGCCAGCTTGTAGATGTCGGCGCCGCTGTTGAAGCGCCCGACCGCCACCGTCGTCATTCCATCCCTAACCCCCATGAGGTTAGCGTCCCTATCGAGCTTCGAGAGCGATTCCTCCAACCACTCCGGGCCCCCGCCTCTCTCGTCTATAACGAGGAAGCCGGGCCTGGGCTCCACGTCATCCCCGGGGGATACCCTGTAGTGCTCGCGGCTCCCAATGCAGTTTGACTGATTCCTGCATTTCCCGCCGTCGACGAGCGCCCCCAGCGCTTCGGCAGCGGCCGATGCCGCCGGATCTATCCCGGGAACCACCACCGGGACTTCGAATGCACCCGACGGCGTCCTGACGCCCACATCTATATCCTCCCTGTACGGATCCACGGGTGGATGTGTGACCTGTGCCGCCTCTATCCTCAGGAGGTCCAAGGGCCTCCTCGCTGGATACGTATATCCCGGTATTATACCGCCCATGCCGGTTATATGGACGGAACCATCCTCGTACATCTCGCGATAGAGTATCGGCTCATAGTCCTGGTACCACGCTAGGTCGCCGCCCTCGGCAAGTTCCACTCCCACGGCGTCAGCGACGTCCTCATCCACGTAATGTAGCTCCAGCAGATCGCGGCGGCCCCTGAGCTCGGAGATGTCCTTCATCCCGAGCGATGCGAGGATCGCGCGGAGGCCCCTCCCCAGGGCTTCGATGTACCTGACGAGCGCCCTCGTACCCGCTTCGACGTCGAAGCGCCCCACCGGGAGGGCCATGCTAGTGAGATATACGGGACATCCACCGGTATAGCAGGAGTGGCACATCGTGCATCCGAACGAGAGAAGCGCAGCAGTCCCCAAGTTCGCCGCGTCCGCCCCCAGCGCTATCAGCTTCGCGACGTCCGATGGACTGTATATCAGGCCTCCCCCGATCATGGAGAATCCATCCCTGGCGCCGTTCTCCCTGAGCCATCTGTCGGAGACGGGAATCGCGTAGTCTATGGGTATCCCCAGGTGATCCCTTATCGCCGCGGGCGCTGCACCCGTCCCTGCGCCGGCACCGTCTATTATTATGCCCTCGGCGGTCGACCTAGCCACGCCGACCGCCACGAACATTATCTTGTTGACCGCGGCGACCTTCACCAGGACGGGTTTCCCGGACAGATCCCTCAGCGCCTTGACCCTCTGCGATAGATCCTCTATCGAGTATATATCGTGGTGCGGCGCCGGCGAGAGAGCATCGCTCCCCACCGGTATCTTCCTGAGCTCCGAGATGACATCGGTTACCTTCGCGCCCGGGAGATGGCCGCCTATTCCCGGCTTCGCGCCCTGTCCTATCTTGAGGTTGACCGCGATCCCGGACCTCAGGAGGTCCATATCCATGCCGAACCTGGCCGATGCCCACTGGACTACTATGTTCCTGTATTTGGCGACCTCGGGATGGAGTCCGCCCTCCCCTATGCCGGCGAGCACGCCGGCCTCGGCCGCTGCCCGCGCCACAGCTATGTTGGGGCCTCCGCTGAGAGCCCCATACGACATGTCGCCGATGTACACAGGCGCCTCGAGCCTGGTCCCGAACAGCTCGATCCCCACGTCAATGTCCGCGCCCCCGGCCTCGGCGAGCGCGGCCTCGACGTCCTCGGGCCTCAATCCCCGGAACGTCATCCTGTCCAGGAGTCTCCCGGTCCTGCTCGGCGACCCGTCGATTACGCGCGGCGGATTACCGGTGAGCGCCATACGCCTCACGTACTCCACACGCTCCGGCGACCAGAACTCGGGGATCTTATGCCGAACAGGGGGCAGCTGCCTCGGAACGTAGCCGGACCTCCCATCGGGCTGCGCCGATGCCATTCTACTCACCGACCGACGGCTCCTCCGCCGCCCTCCCGCCCTCGGGCTCCACCACGGTGAACTCCTCCGCGGGGTCCACGGACACTCCAAACGCATCCTCGAATGCCCTGAGGTGCGGGCCGACGACGCGCATATCGGTATCGTTCAGCCGCCTGTATTCCACCTTCAGCGGATTCACGCCGGTCAGAATCCTCCTGGTGGCCCTGCTGAGGACGCTCAGATCGCCGTCCATCGCCCTCTCATATGCGGACGCGCTCAGCGCTCCGTCATCGAGCATGGATCTGAGATATCTCTCGAGCAACTCGCGCCTCATGACCCGACCTATCCGCTCGTGCGGAATCATCCCCCTGATATAAATACGGCCACCGACCATCCCGGATCCGATCCTGAAGCCCATGTCGTCGCTGCCCGTGACCCTGAGCACCATCAGGATTCCTCCTCCCATATACTCGCCCGCGTAGTCCCCGGCGGATCCGCCCACCAGCAGCGCGCCGCCCCTGTGCTGGATCCCGGCCCTGTTCCCCGCGTCGCCGTACACATATATCGAGCCCCCCCTCTTCGCCTGTCCCAAGGTATCGCCTGCGTTGCCGTGGATGAACACCGTCCCACCGTTCATGGCGTCCCCGAAGTCGTCCTGCACATCCCCATACACGTGTATCGAGCCTCCGGACATCACGTTAGCTGATGCATTGCCAACCACGCCCCAGATCCTTAGGACGCCGGATCCCATGCCGTTCCCCAGGTACCTGTGGCCTGCCGCGCCCACCACGCGGACCTCATCGCCCCTCTCTAACATCGGCCTTATATGAGGCGCCAGATCCACGGCGCTGAATACCGATGCGTCGATGTACGGCTCCGGGGGAACGCCGGGCATCCGCTGGTCGTAAGAATAACGCCTCTTGAAATTGCCGCGGATCTCATCGCCCTCCACCACTATATATTCACCGCCCCTCAGGGCCCAGTATCTGGCATCTCCGAGTACGGATCTTATAGCGGCGGCCTCGCTAGCGACCATCAGGACGCCGTCGGAGATCCCGACGTAGATGGGCCTGAAGTGCTGCGCATCCACGAACGCCCCGAAGACGGGGGTCGGGCCTCCCATCAGAAACGCTACGGCGTAGGGCCCGTCCAGCCTAGCCCACCTGAACTTATCGCCGTACATGAGCTCCCTTATAGCGCCGTCCACGCCCAGCCTGTCCGACAGCTCCTTCAGGAGGAACGCTATGGCCTCGCTGTCGTTCCCCGTGAAGCCCCTGTAGCCCATCCTGTACGCGAGTAGATTTACGTTCGATCCATAGGAGCTCAGGTCTCCGTTGTGGACTATGGCCATGTCGCCGGCCGTGAAGGGATGAGAGTAATAGGGATACCTGCCGGGGCTGTTGGTTGGATACCTCGTGTGTCCGAGCCATGCGGAGCTCGAGAGGGAGCTCAGGTCGTATATGGAATCTATGTCCCTGGGCCAGCCGACTGCCTTGTAGACGTCGAGCCATCTGCTGTTGAGATACACTACTCCCTCTACGTTCGCCGGGGAGCCGAAGAATGTAAGGTCGTATAGATCGCCCGGGAGCCTGACGGATATGCCGTCCTCCGCTGGCCTCTCGGAGAACGCCTTGACCCTGGGGACCCCCACGGGTTTATAGAGCGCCACGCCTGAACCGTGGGGGGTCCCGCGCTCCTTCATCGCGTCGAGTCCCCTGAGCACGAGTTCCGCGGGGAGGTCCCGACCATCCATATCGTACAGTCCCAGTATCCCGCACATTCGGCTACCTGACCGGGGGACCCGAGGACCGTTTATTTATAAGAATTGTGGCGCATTATTCGGCAGTCAAGATGCAAAAATCGCGCATAATGTTATAATATTATCGATATACTAGATATAAGTTACCGGAAGTCCCCGCGCCTCCGCCGCCGCGACGATGGCGCCCCTAGCTGCCGATCCGATGGACTTCCTCTCGACGACCACGCCGGAGATCCCGCCGTAGTTCCTGTCCATGGCCTGTGAAATCACGTAGGGATCCGGCGACTCGAGCGCGTATCTGGCGAGCAGGTGCCCGTAACAGATATCGCCGTCCAGAACCAGCCTAGTATGCCTCTCCGGATAATGCGTCCCGCCGAACCCGGCGGCGGGACGACATCCGGGGAGCGGCGATGACAGCGTCCTAAGGACGGCGGTGGCCATTGCCTCCTGGGCCGCCGGATCCGACCATTCGACCTCGGTGCTTCCTATCTCGACGAACGTTATCGGTCTCCTCAGGCTGGTCGGCCCGTGATGCGTCGCCTCCAGCCCTATCCAGTACCGCGTCAGGATCGGGCGCGCCGCGGCCGCGTAGTTCCTGAGGAGGGCGCCCTCAAGCCTCGGATTGCTCCACGCGAGCTCCCGGGGCCGTCCGCCGAGTTCGGCGGCTCCGTGATTTCCGGTGGTATGCACCGTGAGGCTGGGCCGTCCGCTCTTAGAGCTGTGGCGGGATAGCACTAGATATGAGTCGGCATCGAGCGCGTCGTCCAAGAAGTCCATATGGATTGCGTCCTCATCGAATCCGGCCAGATATGCTCCGAGCTCAGCGGACACGTAGCAGTGCCTGGCCCGGGGACAGGATTTTTCGTACCAGCTGGACATTCCGAGGAGCCTGGATGCGGAACCGCTCCCGGCCGGATCCGCCGTCGAATAGACCACCGCGACCGCGGTCATAGCGCGGCCTCCACGATGGGCCCCTCGCGCTCCACTACGATGTCGCGGGTGTTCCCCCTACCCAGCCCCAGCCATCCGGCCACCATGTCGGACGCCGCCTCCGCGGTCCTCCTTCCGCACGTCATGTTCGCGCTGTACGCGACGACCGCGCCGTGAATCTCCGCCACGAGGTCCGGAGGTGACGCCGAGATGCCCGCATCGAACGTCAGCCTCCCCGTGGAGCTCCACCCGATCACGTCGTCCTTCGATATGTTCATGACCCTGGAGGCAGCCGCAATCAGCGATGACCTCTCCTCATCCGATATGGCCCCGGGACGGCCCCCTGGAACTAACGTGGGGCCGACGAGCGTCATGCCGCGCGCTGGCGCGAAGAGGTCGCCGATCCCGGGCGCGCCAAGTACCTGGAGGACGGCGGGGACGTGCGTCTTGAGGACCGCGTGCGATCCCCTCGCCACCCCGAGCCCTCGCGCGTCGATGCCCAGCACGTCCCTCATGAATACCGGTATGCCGTGGCCGGCGGCGATTATCAGGGCTCCTCTGAGCACGCGCTCAGATGACCTCCTCCTCACCGACAGCTCCCACTCGTGATCCCCGAGGTACCTCGCGGAGGTCACCCTCGAGCTGTTCGAGTACTCGACGCCCTCGGCCACGGCACGCCAGATCAGGTGCGCCGTGAACTCCTGGAGGTCTATCACGGCGTCCGATGTCTCGAACGCGGAGCGCAAAATCCCCGGGCGGATTGAATCGATTACCGGGGGCTCGACCGGCCTCGCGTAGATCCCCAGCTCCTTTGTTGATGATTCGAATTTATGTATATAATCTTCCTGCGTCCAGTCAGCCACCAAGAAGTATCCGCGGTCGGAGATTATGAAGTCCCGGGCGATCCTAAGCATCAGCGGATTCTCGTCCCGACAGACTGCGGCCGCCATCGGAGCTGTCACCGCGAACCGCGCCCCTCCGTGGATCACGCCTGCTATAGACGCCGTGGCGCCGCGGGGCGATCCCCCCTCCTCCACGAGCACCACGTCCGCGCCGCGGAGGGCCATGTCCAGCGCCGCGAAAGATCCCGTTATGCCGGCGCCCACGACGATCACGCGATCGGGCATTGATGACCCGGGATATCCAGCCGCATATACGGATTACTAGCAAAAAAGCCCGGCCTTTCGGGGAGGAGATGGACTGTTAACTGAACAAGCCGTGAACTGCCCGCCCTCAACTTTGATCCGGAACTCATGCGGGCAATTCCGGCTTGAGGAAGCATCAGGTGAGGGAGGTCAGCGCCGCCCGAGGGGTGCAGCGGGTCGGTGCTATTCGCCATTAAGGCTTCAGGAGGAAGGAATCCAGAAGCCCACGCCCGAAGGCGTGGAAAGTCCGACATGATCTCCTCAACGGACTTTGCACTCACTCCCATCTCGCCCTTATCTCCATCCTCATGAACACTATGAACGTGAGTATCGAGAACACGGAGAGCGCCGCCACGAGTGCGGATATGTCGGGGAGGGCGAGCGTCAGGCTCTCGGAGACCCCGAGCTCCATCGCCGGCAGCCCCTGGCTGTAGACGTAGACCGGGGATAACGTCAACACCTGCGGGCTTAGGATAGCGGCTGAGACTTCCGAGTATACGTAGACCGGACTTATCCTGGCTATGTCGATGGCCGTATTTATGTATGCGATCTCCTGGCCCGTGGTTGGAGGAGGAAATGACGGCAGGGGCGATATGACGTCGGCGAGGGCGGCCGCGAACGCCCCTATGAAGAACGTCATGAATATCCAGAGCGCCAGGGATACAAGGGCCGAGGTGGCCGCCCTTCTGAAGAGCGTGGAGAATAGCAGCGCCGCGGAGAACCAGACGGACGAGTATATTACGGTCACCACGGTGAAGTACGCGAACCTGAGGACGTCCGCGGACGACGGACCCCATCCCATGAGGATCATGCCCACGCCGAAGTTCACAGCGTTCACCACACCGATCACCAGCGATATCACGGCCACGCCGGCGGCAAGCTTCCCTATCACCACCCCGTCCCTGTGAACCGGGTTCGAGAGGAGCCTGACCATGCTCCCGGACGATAGCTCCCTGTTCATCGAGTCGAAACCGATCGCGATGCCAAGTATTGGCGCCAAGACGCTGAGGAAATATGAGTAACTGTAGAACTGACTGCCAGTGCCCGTGAAGAGCTGTAGGAACTGGGCCGTGGTCTGGCCGGAGATTGACTGGGCCGTGGTCAGCACCGCGCCGACGCCTGATAGGAACACCATCAGGAACACCAGGATGAACCTCCTGCTCGTGAGGAGCTCCGAGAGCTCCTTCTCAAATATGGTGACGCTCCCCCTCAAGATCCCGCCCCCAGGAGGCTCCTGTAGACCTCCGCGAGGCCGGCCCTCCTCAGGCGTACCTCCACCGGGACAGCGCCGGATCTCAGCGCGGCGTCCACGGCCCTCCTCCTGACGTCCCCCTCCGCCTCCACGGTCACTCTCCTGCCGTCGACGGCGACCTTTCCGACGGGGAGCAGCGATCTCACGGCCGCATCGATATCCCCGTCTAGCTCCATCTCAACGTAATATTTACGGCCCACCAGCTGATCCAGCGTCCCCTGCGCAATCACCCTCCCCTCATTCATGACCGCCACGCGATCGCAGATCCACTCGACTTGGTGGAGCAGATGGCTGCTCATGAGGACGGCGAGCCCCTCCTCACTCGCGAGGGATCTGACGAGCCTTAGGACATCGTCGGAACCCCCGGGATCCAGTCCGGCCGTGGGCTCGTCCAGGAGGAGCACCGATGGCGATTTCAGTAGCGCATCCGCTATCCCGAGCCTCTGCTTCATGCCCTTCGAGAACTTGCCCACCTCGACATCTGCCCACCCGGAGAGCCCCACCCTTGAAATTGCCTCGTCGATCCTGGACTCATCCTTCACCTCGTTCAACCTCGCGGTTATCCACAGGTTATTCCACGCGGTCATCCCATCGTAGAACCCGGGATTATCGGGCACGAGCCCCGCCCTGGCCCTCACCTTTACGGGGTCCCTCCTCACGCTGTATCCATCAATGAGGACGTCGCCCTCCGTGGGGGGCACGAGCCCCACCATCATGGATATGGTCGTCGTCTTCCCGGCGCCGTTCGGCCCCAAGAGCCCCAGTATCTCGCCCCTTCCGACCTCAAGGTCGACGCCCTTCACCGCCGCGAAGTCGCCGTAGACCTTCCTGAGCCCGATCGCGCGCAGTGCGGGCCCCGAGCTCACGGCCTGCCGAACCTCCAGAACACGGCTATCAGCGCGGCTATGGCGACCACTATCACGGCTATGCCGACCACTCCCCAGTAGGTCTGCTTGGTCACGGTGACCAAGAAGTTGAGGGATTGTGAGCTCGCCTGCTGCGAGTACGCGCTGACCGTGAGCGAGTACACGCCGGGTATAGCGTTGGGCGGCGGAGTGACGGACATCGTCACTGTCGCATTCTGGCCCGGCTGGAGCACCTGTATGGTGGCGGGATTCAGCTCGATCGTCCAGCCGCTCGATGGCTGAACCGCCGTGAGGGTGAGGTCGGTCAGGGGTTCCGTGCCGGTGTTCGACACAAGTATTGTTGCAGTGGACGTGTGGCCGGCCCCCGCGCTGATGCTCAGGAGCCCGCCGGGCGTCGATAGCCCGTAGCTGTAGGTCCCGGTCACCGTCGCGCTGAGCGGAATGGAGACGCGATACCCGGACGCCGTCACCGTGAGCGTCAGGTTGTAAATTCCGGGCTGCGCGCTCGATGGAACGTAGACCTCGGCGACGAGCCCGGGGTTCTCCGAGTATGCATTCATCGATATCCCCGATATCACGGTGGTGCTGTACTGGCTCGGGAGGAACGTGTACGCCCATCCGGGGGGCGCGCTCATACTGAACGTGGCCACTGATGTCTCCCCCAGGTTGTTGTCCACCTCGAACATATAGCTGAGCGTGGATCCCGGGGAGGCGGTGAGGCTCGGGTAGGAGACGCTGACGGCGATCGGCTGGGAGCTCGTGGGGGCCGGTGTCACTTCCACGTGGAACGTGAGCTCGTTGGACTCAACCTGGCCGCTCCACGCTGTCACATTGACCTCGTATGTCCCGGGGGTGGCGCCGGACGGCACGTATATCCCGAGCTGGACGGATCTCGTGGCGCCGGCGGGCGCGTAGACCGCTGTAACATTGTATCCGTTATACGATGTGACGGCGGTCCACCCGGGAGGGGCGGAAGTCGATATCGAGATGCTGGCCGGCTCCGCCATCGAATTAGTTACGTTCAAAGATGTATAAATGGGTTGGCCCGCCTGGACCGAGACCCCGGTGAAATACGTGCTGATCGATATCCCGCCGGTCGACTGCGCCGCCGCGGGATACGACGCCACCGCCAGGAGTATGATCAGGGATGCCAGGAGCGCCCCGCGCATGGGGTTGCGCTGGACCGGCGCTTACTCAAAAATTTTTCTGAGTTGTCACTGGGGCTGGGGCTCCGGCAGCGGCTCCGACTGCCTGCGCCTGAGGTCAACCACCGCGGTGGCCTCCTCGATTATCCTCTCGGATTCCTCGTTGCTCGGTATGTATATCTCGGAGAACGTCTGCTGAGTGGAGCTCAGGACATCATCTATCCCCGACATAGCCCTGTCGAGGTCCGGATTGATGCCCTTTATCTGCCTGCTCAGGTTCGATACGACTGTCCTGGCGCCCGATATTGCGGCTATTGCATCGCCCAAGCTCACGGAGCCGTCGAGCTTGAGGGATACAGCGTCGAGGGTCGCGGAAGCCGCCCTTACTGTATCCCGCAGCTTCTTGAGCTCCGAGAGCTCCACGGAGTACCTCTCGGCGCGGAGGCCCTGACCCGACTTCTCGAGCGAGATCACTCTCTCGAACATCGCCCTCTCGCGGCGATCGACCTCCGAAGAGATCTTGGACAGCCTCTGCAGCTGCGCATCTACGCGTTCCCTGGCCCATTTGAGCTGCCCCCTGATATCCTTCGGGATACTCTCGGACATTCGATCAATTACGGGGGGTTATGGGAATTAGCCGGACTTGTCCAGCCGGGGAGATCCACGTATCAAGTTGACTGGCATGGGGCTGTATTTTCGGGACACGGATTTCCGGTCAGCCGCCGGGGGTTCCGTGCCACAAGGCGTACTTCCACGTCATCTCCCATATCTCGTCCTCGGTCAGCGTCTCGCTACTGACTATCGCGTCGCGGATCGCGATCAGGAGACGATGGTGGCGCTCCTCATCTTCAGCGATCGATTTAGCCACGAGCTTCACGCGTTCGCGCGATGCCGATGAGCGCAGGGCGTTCGCGCTCCTCAGCATCTCATCCTCAACCCTTATGTGTTCGTTGATCTCGCGCGACACGCGATTCATCTGTGCCTCATCCATCAGTGGACCCTCACCCTCCAGAAGTTCGATGATCGTATCGTACAGCATCGAATGTTTCACGGAGTCCTGGGCGACGGCTAACATGATCGCCTTGACCGCGGGATTCTTCACGCCCTCCACGGATTTCCTGAGCCTTTCGGCGTACTCCAGCTCCAGTTTGGACATGCGCCGGGCCAGCTCCTTCGGATCCTCCACGTCTAAGCCGATATTATTCATCTCTCAAAAACTTTGCGCATTGACCGACGCCTCAGGGGCATCGTCCACCCGATCGACGCGAACGCGCGTCCGATTGAGCGCCGAGGCGCTGGACATCGGGCGACTCACCGCGATAGCGGTCAGGAGGCCTCGGCGCGTCGGCGGCGGGATAGCCCATGGGTTTCGGACAACATTATTTAACACCCGCGTCCAAACTACGCCAGCATGGCGGGGCTTAAGGTGCTCTTCGTCAGCGATATCCACTACAGGCCCGACCTGGCGGAGGAGGCTCCGCTGAGGGCTGCGGGCCTCGCCAAGCTGAGGGAGGTCGTGAAGGAGGAGGGCCCGGATCTGCTTCTCGGCGCCGGGGACTGGGACATCGGGTTCGACGGGGATGTATTTGAGGAGCTCGCTGATATGACATATGTCCTCACCATATATGGGAACCACGAGAACAGGGAGGGCATATGCGCGGCGCACAACAGGGACGGAAGGCCAGTACTCATTCCGGACGGCGAGACCGTCGAGTTCGACGGGCTCGTCATAGCGGGGATTTCGGGGAATATAGGGAGCGGCAAGAAGTGGCATCATAAGAGGCCTGACGACTTCGAGTCAGAGGCCGCGGATATCTCGGATGGAGGAGTGGACATCCTGATAACACACGAGCCGCCCGCGGAGGTGCCGTTCATTCCGGAGAATCCGTACGGTAAGAGGGTAATCATAAGGGCCGTCAGGATGATCAGGCCGAGGCTCCACCTCAGCGGACATGTCGAGTACCCGACGCAGCTGGTGAAATATGAGGGAATACGGTTCCTCCATGTGGACAGTCAGCCGCCGGCGTGCGAATATGCTGTGGGAGTATTCGAGGACGGCGAGCTGCACGAGCTCAGGATCAGGAGGAGCCCGGTAATACCTTTAAGGAACTCTTCCTCCGGTCATATAGACGTTGGCCAAGCTTCCGTGGGTCGACATGGTGAGCATGGAACCCTGCGGCGTCGCGCTGGACTGCAGGGGGGGCCTCGCTGAGTACCTGAGATCGGCCCTCGGGGATAGCGATCTGGGATCAGAGGTAGCGGCGGCGGCACTCGCGGCGGCCCGTACACTGCAGGCTCCGTATGGACCACGCGTCGTGGGCGGGATCAGGATCGCTCTGGAACTCCGTGGGCTTACCTACTCAGAGGAGCTGGGAAGTGGAATCCTGGATTCCATAGGTAGGTGGAAATTTTTCCAGGACGCCGCGGGGGGAATTGAACGCCTGAGGAGCGCCGGATATCGCGTCGCGCTGATCTCGGATATGGAGGAAAACGTGCTCCGTGGACTCCTGGGGAACTCGGGCATCGAGGTGGACTACGTGTACGGCGCCCGGGTGAACAGCGCGTACAGACCAAATCCCAGGGCAATATTCAACGCATACAGGGATTCCGGGACGCCCATCTGGAGAGGGTTACACGCCGGCCCCGACGTTGATGAAGACGTGAGGCCGGCGATGGTGCTGGGGCTCAGGACTGCATGGGTGAACAGATATGGGGAGGAGGAACCGGAGGAGGGCATAGCGTCCGAATATGTCGTGGAGTCGCTCGGGGAGCTGGCCGAGCAGCTCGCGGAGGGCGATGAGGGGAGGAGCTTGGATGGGTGGCTGGAGGGCGAAGGCGGCGCTGAGGGCGCGCGAGATCGGGATCCCGCCATGCGGTAATTATTATGATAAATTATATAACATTAGCTAATTAAAGCTATGAATTAATGTAAAATATCATCATTAAGCGCCGAGTAGCTCACGCCTTCAGGGCCAAATCCAGATCCTCTATCAGGTCATCGACGTCCTCGAGCCCCACGGAGAGCCTGAGGAGACCATCGGTTATTCCGAGCTTCTCCCTGACGTCCGGCGCTATGGGGCCTGAGGCGCTCATGGCCGCATATGTCAGGAGGCTCTCGGTCCCGCCCAGGCTGGGGGACGACTTTATCACCCTGACGGCCCTCAGCGCCCTGAGGACGGATTCCCTCCCGCCCTTCAGCTCGAAACTCACCACGGCGCCGTAGAGCCTCCTCTCGAAGATCCTGTCGGCGATCCCCTTGTACGGACTGTCTGAGAGCCCGGGGTAGTATATGTTCTTCACCGCGGGATGGTCGCGTAGGAACTCGGCTACGGCCATCGCGGATTCGCTCTCGCGCTCGAGCCTGATACCTAGGCTCTTCAGCCCGCGGAGCACCAGGTATGCGTTGAACGCCGAGAGCGTCGACCCGAGCATCCTCCTCCACTCCCATGCGGCCCTCGCGGTCCCCTGTTCGGGGAACGCGGAGACGCCCGCCAGCACGTCGTTGTGGCCCGCGAGGTATTTGGTGGCGCTGTGCAGGACCGCGTATGCACCGTCCTTGAGCGGCCTGTAAAGATATGGCGTGACGAACGTGTTATCAACTATGAGCTTCGCGCCGGCATCCCTCGATGCCTTTGATATTTCCCTGACGTCCAGGACCTTGAGCGTTGGATTCGTCATCGTCTCAAGGAACACTATGTCTGCGGGCCTAGATAGCGCGTCCACCAGCGATTTCGTGTCGGGCCAGACCTCGTCCACTACGACGCCGAATTTCCTGAGGTCCTCCATGAGCCTTATTGTCGTGCCGTATTCCTCCATCGGGACTACTATTCTCATTCCCGGCTTGATCATGGACAGTAATAGGCTGCCTATCGCGCCCATCCCAGAAGCGTAGGCGAGCGCATCCGCAGCATCCTCTATCTTCGCCATGACGTTCTCCAGCGACTCCACGGTCACGTTCTCCTCCCTCGCGTACTTCAGCTCGGTGCCCCTATCGGTCATCCTAGGCTGACCGGTCTCCCTATCGGGATGCTCGCAGATCACGCCCATATATATTGGAGGTATGAAATAGCCCCTCTCCTCATCGTAGTATTCGTGACCGTGAACGAGCTTCGTATGGAAGCCTTCCTCGTCCTCCATGATTCGGGCGAGCGGCCCCTTGGATATAACCATTTCCGCAGTACCTCAATACGCGGCGATCATCATACCTGCCATGATCCATATTTAAGGAGGTGATTTTGGGTCTACAGTAGAGGGCGAGGTTTGCCGTTCACTTTATCAGCCGCCGCATGCTAAATGTGGTCGATTTAGCCGCAGACCGTTGCCTATGTCAAGGGCCTCAGGATCCGGTGCCGGCCGCGGCCGTATCGAGCCCCTTGACAGGGAGCGTCACTATCGCCATCTCGACCGATTCGGGATCGTCCAAGAGGGCGCTGATGCACCCAAGGAATTGGCTCCTGCTGTTATCCTGGTCGGAGGACGCCAAGAGGAGCGGGCTCCCGTCGTCGGCGGAGATACCGAACAGGTATTCGTGGACATCGCCGAGCGCTTGGCTGGCCTCCTCCGATAGCTTCAGAAGTATCATGAATATCGCGAATCCGCCGTACTCCTCACCGTCGGGAGAGGATGCGCTCTTTATCGCCTCTATCGCTGCGTAATTATCCCTGGTCCTGACGAGGTCTATCATCTTATCGAGTGCGTCCTTATCCAGTTTGACGCCATCCTTCACCTCGTAGAGTTCCAGGCTCTCCTCACCGCCCTCGACTGCAACCCTCACCGTCCAGCGCCTCCCCGTATCGAGGAACTCGTGCACACATATCGCCTTATCAGGGGCTCGGCCATCCCGATATTTAAACATCGGGCAACCATCGCGGGCGGCTCGGATCGCGCGCCGCTCACCTAGATCCGGCGGGGGTGTTGGTCGGATAGGCCCAAATGGGCGGACCACCCCCACGGCCCCCATGCACATGCGCGTATCCTTCCGCTTCAACCAGTAAGGGAGCTAGAGGATGATCCGCGCCCTCGATATATTCAGGTGAAATGAATACTACATCTGGGAGAAGGCGCACGCTCAACCTCTACATGGCCGGCCTATCATCCTGGGGGATAGCCGACGCGATGGAGGATCACTGCGGGAGGAAGCCGTCCCACTCGTCGGTGCTGGACTGGGCCCGCGCGCTCGGGTCGGTCAGGTGGACCATACCGCCGAGGGAGAGGAGGCCCGTCGCGGTTGACTGGAACGAGGCTGTGGAGAAGGCCAACGGCCGGGAGGTCCACGCCTGGGCCGCCATCGACGTGGACACGAATTGTCCACCACGGACAGGGGCCCGTGGTACTCGTGGGCCTTCCGGGAGCTCGGGCTGCAGTACTACCACGGGGCGTTCGGGGACAGGAGCAGGGTTGAGAGGTTCTTCAGTGCCCTGAAGAGGAGGACGAGGGCCTCCTTCAACAATATAAACGCCAGGAGGTCGAAGATAGCATCACTGGACATGTTGATGAACCTGTTCTTCGTGTACTACAACGGGCTGAGGTTCCACAAGGGGATAGGGCGCGTGCCGTCGGAGGTGATCCTCCTTTATCCGACCAACACCCCGGCGGGTGGACGTGTTTCATTAAGCCCACCCCTTAGAGCCGCAGCATACGGCGCATCTCGTTCAGCCACCAGGGCATCTCCTCCTCCCTCCACACCAGCGGGGGCCTCTTCAGGTTCCTGTTATCGAAAATGAAGTTGTGCATGAACATGAACGCTGATAGCCAGTTGAGCATATGCTCGAATGCCCTCCTCGAGCTCAGCCTGCGCTTCCTCGCCGACAGGGAACAGGTCGTCGAAAGCCTCAGTCCTGTCCTTCACGTACTGGACCATGCGCTCCATCAGGTTCCTCAGGGGGCGCATGGTCCAGTACGTGAAGGA
>Ga0080006_1147301_pt1 | contig 26521 bp, 15 predicted proteins | sample RS3BMetagenome_FD_69209 | JGI IMG/M metagenome (GOLD analysis project Ga0080006, IMG submission 69209) | Ferric oxide microbial mat and aquatic microbial communities from Rainbow Spring, Yellowstone National Park, USA - RS3B (SPADES... ...
ATGGACGCAGATTCCTCGATCATGAACGCGTGTGTGCTCACCAGCGGCAATGCTTTCTCTCCAGGTGCACGATCGATGAATGGACGCAGATTCCTCGATAATATGTGCATGGATAGAGCGTGGGAAGAGACTCCAGCTCATTTATCGGTGCTTGAAGCTTGTCATCGCTGCTCGGCTCCGTAGTCGCCCGTGTAAGAAAAGCGTGATCGATCTGGGAGCATCTTCGGTGCTGGATGCGTTCCCGCCACCTTTCCCGTATGCAGACAAGAGAGCAACACTGTGTCTCTGTTTCTGTCTCTGTCTCTCTCTGTGTGTGTATGTGTGTGAACGCTGACTCGAGGACGTTGGCTCCGGAGAGCTGTGTGCTCACTCGGCGCGTCGTCCTGCAAAATAAGGGCAGGCGCCAGCACCCGCATGCCGCCTTTGCCCAGATGAACACCGTTGGCGGCTCGAGATATCGGGGCGAGCGTCTTGTTCCTCAGCGCCAACGCATGGCGAGGTCTACTGGGACCTCTTTTAAGGAGAAACGTAGGCGTTTGGCCTCGGGAAGCGTTCTGTTTTCCAAGTGCTTACGCAAGTCATGTTGCGTTTGCCTGGACGCGACGCTGTCTGACTTTGAGAAAGCGGTTTATCACGTGGCCGCGAGTATCGAGCCGGGACGTGTCGCGACATACGGCACCATAGCGCAGGTGATTAAGCCAACGGAAGGCGCGCGAGCTGCTCGAGCCGTTGGCACTGCGTTGCGGAAAAATCCTTACTGGAAAGAGGGCTGCGTTCCTAAAGTTCCTTGCCACCGTGTCGTAGCGGCAGATCGGACGCTCGGTGGTTACATGGGCGTTAAAGACCCCAAAAGCACGCAGCTGGAGCGGAAACGCTGCATCATGCTTGAAGAGGGCGTGCCGCTGACGCGAAACAAGCGTGGTCAATGGGTCGTTGTGGAAAACGTCGCTGGAGGCGGCGGCACGAGCGCTGGGCAGCCGCTTCTGAGCCCCGCAGAGCTGCGCGCAATAGCTGCTACCTTCGCCAGCGCTTCTAGTCTTTCACCTGAAGGGTGTTCGACCCCCAGATGAGTGTCATCAAAAGCGTTTTCGCGGTTTACATTAGATGCGTTCGAAGTGCGTTCCTTTGAAGAAATAAAAATCCAAGGGAGATGTATGAGCGTACAAGTCGGGGATCCTAGCGGGCCGTCCTAACCAGATTCTACGAAGACATGAAAACATGCTCATCGCACCGACCCTCGATCGAAGAGGAACATATTCCGAAAAAGATGAAGAAGAGGGGAGACAGGCGAGAAATGGTGTTTGCTGCACGTCTCGATAACGAGACTGTAGTGGCACAGGGGCCGCGCGTTCGATGAACCCTTGCACTGGTGCGTTCAACCAGCGTCAATGCACGCGAGGAGTTCGTGAACCGAGTCTTCAATGCCACCATCAATATCAGACGATGTGTGGTACTAAAGACGAGACCCGCGGAGCTGGCGCCGTTTATGTTTCTGGGGCATGCTCTGAAACTCGTATTGTGCCTGGATAAACTGGAACCGACACCAGCCGGCCGATCAAAAAAGCGAGAGGCGTCTGCGCATCGATGCATATATACCCGTCATGGGCTGGAAACGTTTTTCGTTTTACGAACTATAACATATAGTATTGCTTGGGCATCGTATTCCAGGGGAATTCGCACTTGTTGCTGTCAGGGAGCATTGAGCTGTAATGGTGCATCCTGCGCTTCGAGTGATGCGTCGATGCAGCAACCATGCCACCGGAGCATGCGTCTCTACGAGAGGCGGTCAATGCTGGGGCCGCACCGCATTGCGACGCGCCCCACGAGCAGACGTGCCTGCTGAGACGCCGCAAACCGGTTCTGAGTCCGTCCAACGACGCATTCAGCATCGTGTCGAGCGTTCACGGCACGCTGACCACACGAAAGCTCACTGGATGCATCAAGCCGGTAACCCGAACGGAAGTCTGGTCTGGGGTCAGTGAAACGGAGCGGTGACAGGAGCGGCGTGGCGAGCGCTTCGCACCTTGCGCTCATCAAGCACTCGTGGGTGGAGCTGCTCGTTCGAATCATCGAACGTTTGCCATTACAAACTGTGCATCTCTGAACTTATTTCAGTGAAGAATGGCATAGGCCCACTTGGCTGGACCGGGTGTACGCGCTCAGGTTTGGTTCTCATGCTCTGATTGTCAGTACCAGTTATGGCAGGCGCTTCCTGCGACTGCCTCGGTTTCCTCTCTCACATCTTCGGCTTCCAGTACGTCGAGTTCTCCTTTCCCTATAGATTTGTTATCAGCAATCGAAAGATATTGACGGCAGCGTTAAAGCCCCAATGTCGCAGCTTCCTCCCGTTATTCTCCTGAGGTACACTCAGCGAGAAGTTGCGATCTACGTTTCGCATGTCATTTCTATGATCTTCGTATGCAGCCGCGGTGCACCTGTTGCAGCGGTACCATCGGGCCGAGTGCAAGCGTTCCCATGTGTATACCATATCTTGGCGTTCGGTCGCCGCCCTGTGGCACGTAAAGGACTGCTTCAGCGGTCAGCACACGCCCATGACGGGTTCAGAAGGCTCACTTCGATATCCTCTTCTGTTTCCGCGCCCGGTGCCGTATCCGACGCTCGCGAGCTTGGTCTGGGCGATCCCCGCAGCGAGAACTCCATCTGGCGCACACGCAAGTGCACGCTGCCCCGCTCAGGAGAGGATTCGTGGTGCGCGATACTGTCCATAATGAACCCAAGTTTCTGAGGGACAAATGCAGGCTCAGGCAGAAATCGAGGAATTTCGATTTGTCGAAGCGCGCTTCCCGCAAAGCACTGATACGGTCCATTGGGATCAGTTGTTGCGGGGATCGTCGGCCGAGTCCCAGAAACTCTTGTGCGCAAACGGAAGACACGTTAGCCTCTGAGAGAGTATCACGTAACAGGTGTCATGCTGGCGTGGAATTCCTTTTTTCGTCGATGAACAGAAGGAGAGGAGGATTCGTCTGTTGAACGAAATCCATGATCTGAGGTGACAAGTTCACCAGTTTTTGGGCAGGTGCTTGAGAACAAGTCGACAAGGCCCGACGTCGAGATGCTCTGGTCGTTAGTGCAGCGGCGGAGAACGCTGCACGCACGAGTTGCGTTGAAACAGAAACATTCAAAATCTCGAAGAATGCATGAGTTGAACATGCTATTCATGAGGAAAGGACACGGTCGGAGGCTTCTACGCACGAACCAGATGATGATATCGCTCACTTGACGAATCTCTGTCTGGGGGCTTCACGAAGTATACTGGTGGCGGTGACGACACGAACCCGATGGTGAGCGCCTCGAGGCCACAAGTATCCGCAGCCGCTACTTCATACTGCTGGTGCTGCTGGTGCCGCCCTCGAGTCGCACCAGGGACACACTCGTATGCCTGAGAGGCACCGGGCCTCACGAGCGCATGGACACCCAAGCCTCTGCATATACTCGGGTCGAGTGACTCTGGCTTGTGCTCGCTGCGTGCACGCGGTGCAATAACCATGGAGCAGGTCGAATCAAGACGCTTCTTCTTTACAGTTCGTCGTGTTCCTCGCTATCCCGATCATCATCTGCCGACGAGTCTGCTGACGAGTCCTTGCCGGTTCCCTTTGCGGACTCGTAGGTCTTCAGAATAATCGGCTGAACAACGTCTTGGAAGGCCTTCATCCGTTCCTCGATGGCGGCCGCATCCGAGGCTTCACCGTGCTCGTCCAGCCAGTCCTGAGCGCTCTCAACACTGTCTTTGAGCTTGTCTATATCGTCTGTGCTGAGTTTGGTCTTTTTGTCCTTGTCCTCGTACATCTGACGCACCTGGTAGATGTAGTTTTCAAAGTTATTTTTGGCGTCCACCTTGCGTTTGAGCTTGGCATCGACCTCGGCGTACTCCTCTGCCTCACGAACCATTCGCTGGATTTCTTCGTCCTTGAGGCGTCCTTTGTCGTTTCGAATGGTGATCTTCTCGCGTTTGCCTGCCGTCTTCTCCTCTGCACTGACCTGGAGAATGCCGTTTGCGTCGATCTCAAACGTGACTTCTATTTGTGGAACACCGCGCGGAGCAGGCGGAATGCCCGTCAGTTCAAACTTACCCAGCAGATGGTTGTCCTTGGTTGCAACGCGCTCGCCCTCGTACACTTGAATGAGCACGGAACTCTGCCGGTCCACATGAGTCGTAAATATCTGACTCTTCTTCGTTGGGATGGTGGTTCCGCGGTTAATGATTTTGGTCATGACACCACCAACGGTCTCAATGCCAAGCGACAAGGGCGTCACGTCTAGAAGCAGGATGTCTTTGGTGGTTTCCCCGCCCTCGCCAGATAAGATCGCGCCTTGCACCGCCGCGCCGTACGCGACAGCCTCGTCAGGATTGATGCCTTTCGAGGGCTGCTTCCCGTCGAAGAACTCCGTAATGAGTTCCTGTATCTTGGGAATGCGCGTGGAACCACCAACCAAAACGATCTCGTCGATATCCTTCTTCTCCTTCTTGGCATCTTTGAGGACGATCTCCACTGGCTTGAGCGTCTTGCGAAACAGATCCATGTTCAGGTTTTCGAAGCGAGCTCGCGTCAGCTCCTCGATGAGATCCTTCCCATCCATGATGGATTCAATCTCGATCCGCACCTGCGTCTGGTAACTGAGCGCTCGCTTCGCCTTTTCCACTTCGCGCCGAAGCTTAGCCATCGCACGTTTATCGGTCCGCAAGTCCAAGCCATCGTTCTTCTTCTTGAATTGTTTCACCAAATAATCCATCACCCGCTGGTCGAAATCTTCGCCTCCTAAGTGGGTATCGCCGTTCGTCGCGAGCACTTCAAAGACACCGTCATCGAGGGTAAGTAGCGTCACGTCAAAGGTACCACCACCTAGGTCGAAAACAAGAATGTTCTTCTCAGAGCCGCCCTTGTCGAGCCCGTATGCAATGGCGGCAGCGGTCGGCTCATTGATGATGCGCTGAACCGTCAGGCCGGCGATGGTGCCTGCATCCTTCGTAGCCTGCCGCTGTGCGTCATTGAAATATGCCGGCACGGTGACGACCGCGTTCTTCACAGGCTTACCTAAATAGTCTTCAGCAATTTTCTTCATTTTGCCTAGGATCATTGCACTTATCTCTTCGGGCGAGAACGTCTTCACTTCCCCATCGCGCACTTCTACCCGAATGTAAGGTTTGCCGTCCTTGTTCACGACTTTGTACGGCAATAACTTTATATCTTTCTGGACAGTCTCTTCATCGAAACGCCTTCCGATGAGTCGTTTCACGTCGAAAATCGTCCGCTCGGGGTTCAGTGCCAGCTGGTTCTTTGCAGCGTCGCCAATGAGTCGCTCCTTGTCCGTAAAGGCGACATACGACGGCGTAATCCTGTTCCCTTGCTCGTTTGCTATTATTTCGACTTTGCCGTTTTTAAAAACACCGACACAGCTGTAGGTTGTGCCCAAGTCTATGCCGATTACAGGACCCTCGATTTTACCGCCACCGCTGCTGGCGTCTTTCGCACCGACCAACACTGCTCGACCGAACAGACAGCAGCACACGTGCACCAAAACCGCAACGAGTGCCCAGTTCCATATACTTACGCGCCTGTAACTGAACCTGCGTGTTGCCATGTCCACCTGGCCTAGTTCCTTTACCCGTCGAGGGACGACGTCGCACACGACGACAACAACCCCAAACGCAATAGTCGTGTTAACAGCACCGCCGTTTCGAGCGATGCTGTCCAGCGGCTGCAGCGATGCCGATTCGGATTGCTTCCTCAAGCGGCGATGGTGCATGCGTGCGTGCGTGCGTGCATGCGTGCGTGCGTGCGTGCGTGCGTGCGTGCGTGCGCGCCTCTTGCGCATGTTGATTGAACACACACGCAGCGGCATCGCAGCGATGATGCGCCATGCGCCTTCAGCAGCAGGCGATTTCGGATGCACGGCAGGCGCATCGTCTGGGCACTGCAGGCGTGGAGCGCGCGCGCACACACGCATACACACCAAATTTGGCATGCAGATTGGCGGCACGCATCGCTTCGGCCTACGCGTGCCATGCGTTCCAGCGATTGCAGGCAGCGGTGCGATGCTGCGATCAGCGCTGGACACGTATGCAGGCCGATAGGTAGATAAGTTAGTTGGTACGAATGTACCATATCGTCCTTTCATCGGCAGCAGAGCAACACGCAGGATGCGATGATGCACGGCAGTGCCGCCGGGGCACGCACATTGCACCATCGGGCGGTGGCATTGCACAGCCTGCTCGTAGATTGCGGGGCGGCGCATGCTCGAACATTTCTGAGGGCGTCTACGCTTCAGCGGGAGTCTGGCGGAAAGCCGTTCAGAGTATCGCTCGTCGCTCGGGCGCTTTATGCTCATTCGCTCGGAAGTACTGCTTTCCCGTACGCATCTCCTTGATATGTTGTCGGGTGCCCGGACGAGTCGATAGACCCCTTGACGCTGCACCGTCTGAGAGGTTGTTGGGCGTGCAGGGCGCCCAGCGCATGCCTCTATAATGAGGACACGTAACAAACGGTTGATATACAGGTACTGTGTCCGGTATCTTCGCGCAGCGTTCGATATTCGGGACAAAGCGTTGAGCGAGAGCGGCGGTGAGTATCCCGGTGCCATCCAGCAGTGCTCACACAGCGCATCCGTGTGGCTCGCATACCGGCCAACTGCATCCTCGCCGCAGAGACTCTCACAGCACCAGGTTTCAACAGAAATTTTAGAACGATTCTAACGTTCTATGCAATTTCGTCACGTTAGCGGAGGGTTTGTATGCTTGAAGCGGCCGCATGTGATGATGCATAGTTTCATTGCTTGATTATCATTTCTGCACACAGAGGCTCTGTAGAACGTGCCCAGTGACCGCTAACACGTAGGACGGGGCGACCAGCGCGCTTCATCATGGGTGTTGGTGCAGCTCGGGCATTTTCGTAAAATCTATGATCGATGGGTCTAAGCAGGGATCCCCCTTGGATGCACAATTGGTATCGGTACCCAGGGAAGCGGCCACGACTCAATTCCGGATCCTGCCAGTTCCACTTTTAACTCCCAGACTTGTTTCCGGACGTATCATGACAAGTCCGTGCGATCCTCCGGGTGTCGCGCACAGCATGCACCCCTGTCTCGGGGCCTGTAGCACCGCAGCGGGCGTCGCACCGAGCCAGAACGGCTTTTTCGTGGCCATGCGGCGGGAGACGGCTCGTGGGCGGCTCAAGCGCGGATTCCGTGTTGCAAGTTGGAACTGCGATTCCACCGATACTCCAGTAGCGCCAGAAACGTCCCTGCCCTGACTATGGCTCTTCAGCGGGCGTCTCGCTTGGAACATAGGACTGCAGCAGCGAATCGAGTGGCAGCTGCTGCGCGATGATCGCGAATGCGCGCCGAAACTCGTGCCGAAGCAGCCGCACCGAATCCTCGCTGCAGACCCGCCCCAGGTCATGGGTCATGTCAAAAGGATCCTCGATACAAAAAAAGTGGCGTTGCGTTGCGTGCGTTGCGCGTTCGCGTTGTCGTCGCTGGCGCTGCAGCCGCAATCGCTCTCGCTGGGCTTGCGACGTGACTGCCGCTCGCGGTCGTGGCGCTGTCAGCTCCTGCAGAGGTGCGTTCGCATGATCACCGGATGGGTCCACTGAGGCAGACTGCAGATCTACAGCACGTTCAACCGTCTGATGATTGAGCGGTTGCTCGGGTGAGGTACGTTCCTCATCAGCGCCCGAATGGCTTGAGTCAGTGCCACTCTCTGTAGCGGACATGCTAGCGACCCGTCGTTGGCGCCTCTCGCTGCCATTGCAGGTGCCGACCTCAGCGTCATCGACGGTAAGCTCTTCGGCCACGTCCTCATGGTCCGTTTCGTCGTCGCTAGCGTGTGTGTACGGATCACCGATGCCGTCGACAACATCATCTGCTTTGTTCTGATCGGTTTGGACGCGATCGGATTGATCCCATCCTCTTCTCTTCTTGCTAATGAGGCGCCCGCAGCGAACACTCACCACCATCTCATCGTAATTGAACTGGTATCCGTAGAAGTAAAAGAATCCAGCAAGGAGAAGCGTGACAGACATTTCGTTGCAAACTGGCATCTGAATATCCGTACGATCCAAAAAATAGTCATCTACGAGGGTTTCGTCGGGAACCTCGGGCTCCTGAGGGTGTTCCACTAGTTTTTCTATGTGCTGGACACTGCCGCCATTCGAAACTGGTATTCGTTCAAGACGCAACGCCTGCAGACACGGTAACACAGGCGGGTTCACAATCTGCAAATACTGAATAAGAAGCATGAGGTACGCGTAGCTGCTTAGGGTCCCTGCGAAAGGCTCATTCAGATCCCGCGCCACTGCCCAGCGTTTGATGAAGATCGCGAGTGGTCGAACGCGCGGATCCAGACGCACGTATGCGCGCAGCAAGGCCGTGTTTCGGACCACAAAGTCATTGTTCACTTGCACATCGACTTCAATGTCGCTGCGTAAATCATGAAACTTAACAAGGGGCACCCTAGTTTGCGTGATGATCTGGACATTGACAAACTCGTGACGTCGACGCCGAAGGAGGCGTCCCAGGTCACCTACGACGTCCCGACGAAAGTCATCGATAGAGTATTCCTCGTCTTGGTATTGGGCGCGCAATACTTCCAGAGGAGCCATCGGCGCCACAAAGTTGACGTCGAGATCTCCGCCTTTGAGCAGCACGCCCGTCGCGGTGCTGCCGTACACGTCAACCCGGCATCCGCGAAACCGAGAGGAAGCCACATTCCGCAAATGCCGAGCCAACCGCGATCTTCATTCGTATTCGGCTACCCAGTCGGGATAAGACGACTCTGCGACGAGCTCGTGGAAGCGTCGCACTTGTCTTTTTAAGTGTTCCGCCGAAACGTTCCACGAGTCCGTGAACGTCAGCGCGGAGCGAAGTGCCGCCCCCCGAGCCAGCACTTCGACACGTTTTCTTCGCAACCTTTCCAGCGTCGCTCTCTCTGGGGTGGGTCGCTGCAGAGCTCCTGTCTTCCTGGAACTCTTTCCCTGCAGCAGCATTCCGCGCTCTTTTCGTTCGTAGTAGCGTCGCGAAGAGCTCTCGCGCACCTGCACCCGCGCCAACTGCTCCGTCACAGCGCTCACCTGCTCCGTATCATAGGGTTCTGAGGTATTAGAGGCCCCGTCAGATCTCAAACCGGATAGTTTGGGAGCATGTACGTCCGCTTGGCTCCTGTTGGCACGCTCATCGCCGTGCCTGGCGTTGCCGTTCGGAAACGCGCCGCTTCCACCGCTGTCGTGACGCGGACCCCGCGACTCCGTTTCCATGAATGGCAATTAAGCCCCTGGAAGAGAAAATGATCAGCCGCTGTAAGCAATCAGCGCTGATTTGGACACCAAAATGCTCTACGCTAGTGGAGTAGGTGTTCAGCTTCCGTGGAAACCTGTAGCTGTTGCTGGTATGCGCTGCTGTCGACCAGCACGCATTATCGTTCGCTGCGTGCATGCAACAAATCAGCGCGCCGCTACGGCCGGCCTTCTTGCCGCGATCGCCGCTCGAGAGCGTAGCAGCCGACGTGGCAATCGATCTGCATCCGGGGATGCTGCGTGTCTGCGCGTGCACGCTAGCGCGATTGTGCCCTGCGCAGCGGTGCGATAGGCAGGTGGCATCCTTCCGATCTCTTTCGATCGACAGAACGTTTCCATGGACCAGAGGTGTGTGGACGTCGCATCGCTGCGCAGCGGTGCGATGGGCAGGTGGCATCCTTCCGATCTCGTTCGATCGACAGAACGTTTCCATGGACCAGAGGTGTGTGGACGTCGCTTCGCTGCGCAGCGGTGCGATGGGCAGGTGGCATCCTTCCGATCTCGTTCGATCGACAGAACGTTTCCATGGACCAGAGGTCTGGCATTGCGCGCGTTGTTATCAGCGATCGGGAAGCGTCCTTCGTTCCATAGATATCCCACTTCCCATATGTCGAGTTCCCGTCGGAGATCGTGGTCGTTTCGTAGATAGTATCGAACGCCGAGCCTGCTGTGAGCGTTCACCTTAGTGCCTTCAGTGCCGGAGAGAACGCAACACGGAAAACGATCCGCTTTTTGAAGTCACTGGGAGCGTTGGCTCGAGGTATGCGCTCCATGATGCGATGCCTTGAGCAGGCGAGCGTTCTTCAAGGCATCCCGAAGCTGTCCGCCATTTCCGCAGGGACGTCTGGCTCGTGATTCGTGGTCCACGCCGGGTTCCGAGCGGGATGATGGCAGCTTCTCTGGATGCCGATAACCTGCACGTACTCTCGGAGATTCTGGCTTAGTTGTATCGCTTCCAAAGCATAAAACGCAACTACAAAGCTGCTCTCCCTTCGTACCACGGCCGCGGTAACCGCGCATTCGGTGTTGCGGCACGCGTCCACGGCAGGTTCCAGAACTCGGAGAGCCGCTGGACCCATCCGGGACTCTGTCTATCTCTCCCGGGAATACTGGTCTATGATCCATGGACCGCAGTCATTATCGGGAAGGAACGGCGGCCTGTTCGCTGTTTCGCGAGCGCGTTTCTGCATCCAGAGGACTCCCGTTCCGAGAATCGATCTTGAACAAAAAAATTCCACAGTGGAGATCAGGTCCTTGGTCGGCGACATGCACGAAGGCTACAGTCTGCGGCAGGTACTGCTTCCATGGCAATAACCGATGATTCTGGACACAGTGTGTACGAATCTGGAGGCACCGCCTCGAACCAGGTCCTCAGCCTACATGCCGCGGTACAGGGTTTTTCGGGAAACGTTCGAGCCTTGCGTGCCTGGCTGTACACAGCACATAGCAATGCTTCAGCGTCTGGAATGTGCTCAAGTGGTTGCAGTATTTCCTTGCCTTGGTCGTACCGGGGAGCGTGCGCCGACGCTTCTATTGCGAAACTGCTGGGAAGTTTTCTTTTCCCGCATTTATTCGACGGATGACGGAATTTGGCACGGCTGTCGTTAACTACACGATTCGACAGCGATTCGAAAGCTATGCAAACTGTGTCTAAGCGCTAATTTCAAGCAACTGCACCATCGTCATGTGTGAATAGCCAACCTGGTCGATGACACGGGCCAACACCTTGATTCGGCGCATGTTTGAAACCCCACGCTAACACTCAAGACGTGAGCGCTTCAGAGCGGTGTCCTCTGGGCCAAAACACGGATCCGCGAGTTGTGGCGGTCGTCCAGGCGCCGCTACCTGCGCCTGAACCTTCAGCGCTGCGCCCGCAACACAAAGCCGCATGTGGATGTGCACCTGACGTGGAACTCCGAAACTTTCTCTTCGTTCTTTTTTGTCCAAGTGACGCGGGTCCCTAATAAGCTACCTATACGAACCGCTTGGCTGTCGTGAACCGCCTTGCCAAACGTTTGTGAAGCTCCATGCGCCCTCACAAGCGTGCTCGAATGCTCCGGCGCTGCACCATTGTTGAGTGTATAGATCGTGGCCGTTGTAAAAAGCTTTCACCGACCCAGCGAGCGGCCCAGTATACTTTGCGTCACACTGGCGCGCCATTCTCCGGCATGCCGTAACGAACCCCCGAGCAACAAGGACGCTCAGCACAAACCGTCCCGACAAGCGCCTCGTAAAGAGCGATGTGCAGTTGTGCAGGCTCTGGGGATCCTGGCGTCTACGACAACGACAACGACGACGCCAGCGGGCGACCTCGATACGCTCAGCCTTGGAAAAGTCCGCGTTTGACATAACGAATATTTACCGTCGACATCATGATCCAGCCGTTGTTGCCGTGTCCACCAGGTGTTGCTTCCGAAGCAACCGAGATATCGTATCGCCCGCGGGGTTCGCAACGCGTCTCACTTGACGTAGGTTCCGGGTGCCGCGTCTCCGAGTGCGAGGCAGGTACCGCGCTTCCTGCCTCCGCTACGACGTGTCGACGTCCAGCGCTCGTCTTCAACAGCTCGCAATCAAGACTCTATCTTGTTTCATGCGCTTTTCGATCAACTTTGGTATAAAATTTGACCCCTATACGCAGATCACAAGCTTTCACCGTACACCACAAGTTAATAAACCCGTTGCGCCGGTGGAAAAGGCGTCTGCTCGCTCTCGTCGAGGCTCCAGTCGTGGACGGGTCGATAGCCTATCCGCACTGGTGACGCGTTCGCAGGCAGCGCGTCCTGTGCATGTACCCATGCCAGTGTATGCTTCATCCAGTGCTCATCGTCTCTCTTGGGAAAGTCGTCGCGCGCGTGCGCACCTCGTGACTCCTTGCGTTGCTCTGCGCTGTGCATCGTGGCTACGGCATTCTGGAGCAGATTCTGCAGTTCTAATGTTTCGATCAGATCCGTATTCCAGATCAGGGATCGATCGGCAATACGCACCTCATTCAAGTCCGAGTAGCACTCGTCGATCAGCTTGCATCCTTCTTCCAGTGTGTCTTTCGCTCGGAAGACAGCTGCATGGTTCTGCATGATTTTCTGCATTCTCAGACGCAAGTCCGCGGTCTTGATGCTCCCGTTCGCGTGGAGAAAGCGATCCAAGTTCGCGATAGCGTCTTCACCGGCATTCGCCGGCAGCGGCTTGTGAGGCATTCCCGGGCGAACTTGCTCCGCCACAGCATGCGCACAAGCACGTCCAAATACAACAATATCCAGCAGGGAATTTGCACCAAGGCGATTGGCGCCATGGACAGAAGCGCAGGCGGCTTCTCCAGCTGCGAGAAGACCCGGCACGACTGCGTCCGGATCCGATGCTGTGGGGCGCAGGACTTCACCTCGCCAGTTGGTCGGGATGCCGCCCATATTGTAGTGAACCGTCGGAAGGACGGGAATCGGCTCTTTGGTGACGTCGACACCAGCAAAGATGCGTGCGGTCTCCATAATACCAGGAAGACGTTCCTTCAAAATCTCTGGGGGAATATGATTCAGAAACAGTTGAATATGATCCTTCTGGGGTCCACATCCGCGACCCTCCATGATCTCGAGGGTCATCGCACGCGAGACGACATCACGACTTGCCAAGTCTTTCGCGCTAGGTGCATAGCGTTCCATGAAACGTTCACCAACGCCATTTCGCAGGATACCGCCTTCACCGCGGCAGCCTTCCGTTATGAGGCAACCTGCGCCGTAGATTCCTGTCGGGTGGAACTGTACAAACTCCATGTCTTGCAGTGGTATACCAGCACGGACAGCCATGGCGTTACCATCGCCTGTGCAAGTGTGCGCTGAAGTTGCCGAGAAGTACGCTCTTCCGTAGCCACCAGTGCAGATAATCACCGCATGGGACCGGAAACGGTGAATCGTACCGTCCTCTAGACAGAGCGCCATCAGACCGCGGCAGACTCCTTCCTCGTCCATGATCAGATCTAGACCGAAGTACTCCACGAAGAAATCCGCATTGTGTTTCAGCGCTTGCCCGTAGAGTGTGTGCAAGAGCGCGTGCCCCGTGCGGTCCGCGGCAGCAGCGCAGCGATATGCTTGTCCACCTTTCCCGAACTTCAAACTTTGGCCACCAAACGCCCGCTGGTAGATACGGCCATCTTCCGTACGCGAAAAAGGCACGCCGTAGTGCTCTAACTCGATGACAACCTTCGGCGCTTCTCGACACATATAGTGAATCGCGTCCTGATCTCCGAGCCAATCGCTACCTTTCACCGTATCGTACATGTGCCAGCGCCAGTCATCCTCGGTCATGTTCCCAAGCGCAGCGTTGATACCCCCTTGTGCGGCAACGGTGTGGGAGCGCGTTGGAAACAGTTTCGTGACACAGGCGGTTTTCAAACCGGCCTCAGCACAGCCAATAACTGCTCGGAGGCCTGCACCGCCAGCGCCCAGCACAACAGCGTCGTACTCGTGTTCCACCACAGCGTAGGATGGTGTCGCTTGGGTAGCAACGCGTCGCTTCGCTCGCGCCGGTGACTCGGTGTCTACCGCAGGACGAGCACTTCGCACGAGCTGACCAAGTGCGCGCCTTTGTTGGCCGCACACGAGCGCTATAATGCGTTGTTTGGAACGCGCCAGCAGTCGCTCTTCACGCGGAAACGCACCGATGCTGGTGACGTGTCGAGGCAAACGCCTCGCAGCTTCTTTGGTGAAACTGCGCCTCGACAAGAAAACGCGCAAAGAATGCACGAGTGTCATCTGACCAGAGACACAACGCTGCTGAACAAATCGTCACCTTTGTACTAGACGAGAGGAGACGACCGGGTCGTCGAGATACGCACCCTTGACGCCCCCGTGAAGCAACCAACACTGGCGCCTGGCGAGTGAACTCGAACGGCTTACGATGTGGACCGTTTTGTGATAATTGTATCTAAATTGTCGAGTTTCTCGACTCAAGACATCTGCCCGCACGCTGTAAGGCGCTCATCATGACTGGATTTTCGTTCATGACGTCTAACCAGGTTCCAGTAGATCTGTCAGACCTCAAGCAACCAGAGGATTCTGTCGGGAAACGGAATCTTTACATCGGGACGTCCTGCCCGTTCGAGTCGAACAGCAACCGCTAAAGCAATGAATCATTGTACACGTTGCCTTATCGATGCTTGTCCTGGTCGGTTTCTGGCCGAACTGCGATGGATCTGGGAAGCGACATCGCCCTTGAGTGGCTCACGCGTTCTTCGGATACTGCTCAACCATCTCGAGTAGGGCTTCGTGGTGGCGAGCGTGCACCAGCTTGCGACCTGGACGAAAAACAGAACGAGGTATCGAGTCATTTTGGGGATTCCGAACCCAAACGCGCTGGGTCTGTTTATGTCCGGATCGACTGGCCGTGCAGCGCTACCAGACGGCGACTTCACCCACATATTAAAGTTCCCGGTAATGCGTCTAAGAGCTCTTGTTTTCGCGCACATCCTGAAGCACCTGTTTCCGTTCAAAGCCAACCTCTGCTTCGTCTTACCGAGAATCTGTGGGTTTCTGTGGGATTCCTGGTCGCTGAATCTCGAGGTCGACAACATGCAGGCACATCGTGAACGAGTCGTGTCAGACTGGTTTTGATTCACGCTGCAGCTCGCTTGCAGCTTCCTACGCGATACGCTACCCTGCCTAGGGACTGCAACCGCGCATCGAGCGCAAGCTGGCTAGAGGCATCGATCTTAGGCCATAAAAAGATCGTTTAGCAATACGCTCGCTTGCTCGGTAGGCGATTCACATTCGGCTGGAGCAACTCATGATCCCCTGCTTCAGACAATGAGGCTGGTGGCAAACGGGTTCATGAAAGGATCCGTGTGCGTGTTCAGGTCCGAGCGTTCCGGGGCAGTTCAACGCTGCCTATTGCTAGCATGCTCCACTGAGATCGGGTCACGTTCCTCGGATCAGTTCCAACGAAACAGGTAGTCTCGGCTTCCGAATGTACCAACCCGGTAACCACGTCGTTGAACCAATGCCATGGCAACCAAACCTCAGCGAAAAGGCTACAACGTCTGGTTCATAGGCTCGCCATTCCGTCGCGACGAGCAGCGGCAGCGTCACGTAAACCTAACAAGGCTCGCACGTTCACTCAACGAGCGCTGCCAAGTCACGAAGAAGTTGACCCAGCACGTCATCGTCCAACTTTCCCTTCAAACTCGGAATAATGGCCTTCGCTTCTGCAGGTGTCTCCGGCAGCAGGTTTGCGAGCTGCGCACGCTCGAACGGGTGCAGTTCGGGATGGCGTTCGAGTCGCACCCGCACAACTTTCGCAACCTCTGCAGACCGGAACTGGTTAAAACGCTCGACATAGGCTTCCGACTTGACGAAGATGGGACCTAACGAGCTCTGCAGTTCGGCTGGTAGCTCTGCGCGCTTCTGCCGTAGCAGTTCCGCAACTTCGCAGATCAATAACGGTTGACAGTGTTCATTGTCGCCAAATAGCTCCCCAAACTTGAGGTTTTCAGCGTTCTCTTCTTGATCCACGCCCAGGTCCATAGACGGAACCCAGCAGGTCGTGCCCGGTGCAGCCTCAGCAGATAGCGCTGGAGAAAACCCAGCAGACAGCACTCGTTTTCGTCGACGCCACGGTGCAGGTAGCTGACACGGTCCGGCACAGCGCCGCAGCCGCCAGGACGCGAGGCTGGGCTTGCGGTTGACGCGGCTTCTGCGACAGCGACGCCAGGCGTTCGTGTTGCTGCTGCTGCTGCTGCTGCTGCTCGGCGGTACAGTGCAGACTTGGCGGCAGTTTAGGGACCAAGGACGGCGACCAGAGCCTATTTTGTGTCGTGTAGACGAGGCGATGCGTTCCTCGCTGTTCTGAAGTAGGGGGAACCTTCAGTCGGCTTTGCGGGTACCTTCACGCCCCAGCGTCAACATCGCTGCATAGCCTACAGGTAAACAGGGAGTGCAGTGAGTCTGCAAACCGACTGACGGAACGCTTGTCTCGCTTGTAGCTCATGGCCATGAAAGCAACGCTACGGGTGCGTATGCGTCGACCGGATGACTGGCATGTCCACTTTCGCGACGATGCTATCTTGCGGGCTGTTGCACCGCTAACTGCGCGCCAGTTTGGGCGAGCACTGGTCATGCCGAACCTGGTTCCACCTGTTTGCACGGTGGCACAGGCGCGCGCTTATCGCGAACGCATTCTGGCTACCGTGCGAGCAGCAGACCCGGCGAACAGCTTCGAACCTTACTTGGCGCTCTATCTCACCGAGCGTACGAGCGTGGAAACCGTGCAACAGGCGAAAGAGAGCGGCTTTATTCTCGCTTTTAAATGGTACCCTGCAGGTGCAACCACGAATGCCGAACAAGGCGTTCGGTCGATAGAGCGACTGAACGCCGTACTGGCGGCTATGGAAACGCTAGGCGTTGTCCTCTGTGTCCATGGCGAATCGACAGATCCTGCCGTAGATGTCTACGATCGCGAGGAGCATTTCATTCGCCATGAACTTGAACCCGTTCGAAAGCGCTTCCCTCGTCTCCGAATCGTCGTGGAGCATGTTTCCACGGCGTTTGCGGCTAAATGGGTGCTCGACAACGCCAACGGGTACACCGCAGCGACGGTTACAGTGCAGCACTTGCTTTGTAACCGAAACGATCTGCTTGTCGGAGGACTCAAACCGCATCTCTACTGTCTGCCGGTTCTAAAAAGCGAACAAGATCGTTTGGCGATAATCGAAGCTATTCGCCAGGATAACCGAGGTTGTTTTTTCCTTGGCACAGACTCGGCGCCGCACCCGCGCTTCCGCAAGGAGTCAGCGTGTGCCAGTGCGGGTTGCTTCACGGCGATTGCCGCCATGGAGCTCTACGCGGAAGCGTTCGCCAAAGCCGGTATGCTCGATCGACTGGAACGATTCGCTGCAGAGAATGGTGCGAGATTCTACGGACTCCAGCCGAGCACGGAGTATGTTCAAGTTCTGAACTGGCCTGAGGCAGTGCGCACGATTCCCGAGTATGTCCTCGTCGACAGCGTCGCCGAGCGTGAGCCCCAGCGTACCCCCGAAACCCGCACTGAATCGATGCTAACGTCCACAACGCTGCAACCATTTCAGGCCGGTGCGCGTCTTATGTGGAGCATGGAGAGGCTGGGTATCTCCGATGCAGATCGCTGAGTAAACGAGGAATTTTGAAGCTAGGAAAGTTCGAAATGATGCGTAGGAATATCGATGAATGGAACACAACGATCGTCAACCAATTGTCGAGGAAACTCGTTACCAGAGGGTGTGCACAGGGCCGTCGCATTCTATCTCCCTTGGCTGCTGATTTGTTTCGCATCGAAAGTCTTCAGCGTTTCAGTGCAATGTCCAAACAGAGCACGAAACGAGCCAATGGAAATTTCTCTCGATGCAAAGCTGCTGGCCGCTTCGACTGCATAAGGCATTTCCGAATGCTGACCGCGACATTCAAGTTTCGGTGCAGAAAACGCTTCCACATATCGCTGCTTGTGGCGTGACAGCATTGCGAATCCTGTCGCCTTCGATTCGCGTGCCGCTTGAATTGCGCTCAGCTTACCGTACACCATCTCATGCTTCCGTCCGTATTTGACGCTCTTTTTCTCTACCTGTCACAACAACGCTCCCCTGCGCTCGTGATACGTGCATGCCGTCCTGAAGTTGCCGGTAGGAGTCGTGTAGAATCGATTTCTGGACTCGTTGTACGCTCTCGTTGGAGGAGCACGAGTGCAGCCTGCGCGTTCTGTAGCACCTCCATCGCCATAGGCTACCAATGAGCAAAGCGATGAGTCGGTTATTTCTTTTCCCAAAACTTTGAACAAAAATGATGAGTATATATGGTTCTTGCCTCCATTCAGTGGACGTGGTCGGCGCTCGGAACGCGGCCTCACGAACTCCCTCCAATGAAGGTCCGCTTGAGGCGTTTAAAAGCGCTTGCACTCTCTGCATAATGTGTACAGAGCATGCCGTTCTGCTAATAGCGGAGCCCGTTGCGTCGAACCGGGTCCGAACACCGTCATTCCAATCACTGGTCTGGCTCCTGGTATCGCTCATGACTGACGCTCGACAACGCCGATCCCGGGGAGACTTGAGCCGCTTCAGACGCTTCTCGTTCACGTCTCTGGCACTGTCGTTTGATTTAGAGGCATGGCGACTGCCATGATGTACTGGAACACGGGACCCACGCTGCTAACGAGTTCTTTCTTTTCATCTGCCGCGAATGAATGAAAATGAGTCTCGTTGCTAAACTCAGGCCGATGCTTCGCAAACCGCGTGTAGATTGATATTCGAACAGTCTATATCCTGGTTGTACGCTTGTTAACATTTCCGGTTGGTGAACAAGTAAACTTGGAAGAATTCTGCTAATGCGCTTTGCGAAGTTGTCCGAGTGCTTCATATTTATGCGCAGAGACCAGCACCTGCATCGCCTGCTGCTCACCGCGGTTCCATGGATGTGATCGCTATACTCCATATTCGTGTTTTTCTCTAGATCGAGATGTACTGGTGGGCGTTAGGACCGGGACTTGCCTCCTCTGTGAATGTACATTTGGACTGTTCCCCGGGTACGTTAACGTCACCTTATGCGTCGCGTGCACGCGCTCGAGCCGCAGTCAGCCTTTTTGCTCCTGCTCGCGCAGCAGGATATCACCAGCAACAGGGCACGTCAGGGCTGGTGCAGGTGAACACAAGTTTCATCTAATGACGGTGATACGAATATGAACGACGTGTTTGTTGATCCTTGAATGTCGAACTGGCATTAGACGACAGAGAAGACCCATTGGACCGATGGGAACCGCACAGGGTCAGTTGGCACGAACAGCACATGCACCTCAATCTCAGCGATGTATTCTTGGACCGCTTTTTATTGATGAGAAGCGACGTTGTCTAAGAGCAAGAGAGAAGAATCTGGCACGGGGAAGGCAGGAAGTGCTTCGACGACGAATGAGCTCCTGAGCCTGGCTTCCCGTTTCGGGAGTCGCACGCGACCACACAAAGCCATCCCGCTGGTGCTGATGTTTTTGGAACACCCGCTTGTCTCTTCTTTGCAACCAGCGGAATTTCTTCATTGTAAGTACCTATGTACAAGTCTTCCGTTTCTGCCGCATAGACTCTCATTGAATAAGACGAGAGCCCATCGCTCGTTTCATGAGTGTTTGAGATTCGCCACAAAATTTCCAGGACGTTGTTGAATGCACTGCGGTCGCCCGTAAAAGCGTGCATATCCCTATGTCCATCCTTCTCTCTTCATCAACGCCCAGATAAACGATACGCAGACTTCAGAGCATGTGGCAACTCTGGTAGAATTCTGTAGAGAACGTATGCTTGGAATCCATTGATGTGGAGACGATCGTGTAGGCAGAGTTTCACAAGTTCAGATGTAGGTGTATGACGTCCTCGTTAAGGAGTGCGCGAAGCGTGGTTCTTCCACCCACCGCTCGTAGATTGGCGAACGCGTGGAATCAAGGTCGTTTTTCGCATATTTGCGGTGATAGCATAAAGTATCTTAACGAGCGCGCTCTCCAATCAACTGGATAAATTCCTTTTGCTGAACACCTACGAAAACAATAAACGAAACAACGAAGCGTGTCGCCGCATGTCATCCATTACTGCAATACGCTTTGCGTATAGCGGTAATCAAGGTGGCCTCTGGCGGCTTTCGCGTGCGTCCTTAGCGATGGTGAAGAGTCGAGGCTTTGAACCGACCAGCCACGTCGTGGACCGCAACAATGAGGATACATCTGCCTTCAACGAGCATCATGTACGGGATCCATTCTTTATTGGATGTTCGGTAGAGCGATCGCACGGCTGGCGTGCAGTCCGGCTGATACCAGCCATGCAACCACCAGCGAAACGGCACTGAAAAGCGCACATCTTACTTACACTACGTATCTGGGATGTAGGGTGGTAGTGCGTACCGGACCAGCACGAGGTAATGTGCTTTGCGCAAGGACTGGGGCACGTCAACTGTTTTGGCGAATGTATCGAAAGATGCATCGCGTTGATGCCGGAAATGCTCTTCGAAGATTCAGAGCTTCCAACTGCTAGAGAATGCGCGCTATGAAACCAGCCATATACCCCTGTTCGCTGAAACCGAGGACCTCAGGAACACCGCCACGGCAAGCGGTTACGAGCCTGCGTCCGAATGTAACGCCAATGACGCGTCGGACTCGTGCGACCGGTTCATTTTGTACCACGCGAGCGCTCTAACCCAGTCACGCGACGATGCAATCGAGAAGCCGAATAATCGCTGGATCATGAGTCACGAATGTAGGGAACACCCGCATGAACGCGCTCAGCGACGCGGACGTACGATGCGCGGTCGCACGCCCGGGAGGCCTCGTCGTTGGTTCGGATTCAGCATGAACAACTCCATTTGCTGTGCGTTTTGAGGCAATGGCAAACCCTCTTGCAGTCGCGCCCGGATCCAGTCGTGTAAGAACTTAGCTTGCGTTAGTCTATCCACTAGAGTCTCCACAAGGTGTTCCTCCTTGCCGATCGCCTGTGCCAGTGAACGCCGTTCCGCACGTCGCATCTGCAATAGACGCGCTTTCTGTTCAGCAGTTAGAAGCCGGATGAGCTCTTCCTGCTCATTTACATCTTTTAAAAACGGATCACTCTGGGCGTTCGAAAGTCGATTCCAGAGACTGCTGCCAAAGCCGGCGGCGTCCCGCAGTTTCCGCAAGAGTGCACCGTACTCGTCCGGTCCGAAACGCTCACACGCCGACAAGTGCTCCATTTGTGTACGGAACATGTCCTTTTCACGGAGCGCTTGTGTCTTTTCCTGTGTTCGCTCAAGCCACGAGCGCCAGAAACGAGCAGGGCCCGCTAACACGCCCCGTGTAGGACGCAGCATGTCGTGCGAACCAGACGCGGCTTCACGCCTCGTTCCTTAAAAACAACTACGACTCAAGGCTACTAGACGGTACAGGCACAGCGTATAGAAACTCCAACACAGGCATACAAGTCGTTCGAAGCACAAATGCCAACCAACTTTTCGCTTAAGAACGCGAGTTGTACAAAAGCCCGTGCGCGCCTTCGATGGCGTTCAGTGAGGCGCGTTTGGTAAAGCACCCGCACGCTTCTGCGTGAACGCCTCGCCGCACGTTTCTGTTTCCCAGAACGTTTCCAGGGACCATGGATGGCGGCTTTCGGGATGGAATTTGGCATTCGTGAAAGCATCCATCATGCTACACCCCATGTTCACGCTCCATCACTCATACGTTGCCATGGATATTCTGGTCGTTTCATACGTTCTATCGTTCGCAGTGTGACTGACTTGCTGCACCCGCCTTGGCGCCCAGACTGCTGATGCGAATGCAGCACGGAGACGGAACGGCTTGGCCATACCGCTGAAGGCGTCAGCTTGAGGCATCATTTCTATGGCATGGGGTCGTCGGAACTCATCCTTCTTCTGGGAGCCTGGAAACTGCGCAGACGGACACACTGCCTGCGATTACGCGAAGCGATACGCTAGGAGTCCACCGCGTCCAGGGCGACGCCCAGACGCAGCCTTACCACTCCGAATCCCAGCGTAAACTGCGTAATGGACGAGCTGCTCAAAGCTCGTTCTATCGTCTGGCACCGCAGAGGCACCTGGAGCACGAACCCGGCAGACTCGTCCGGCTCGCCGGACCTGCCGCCTAGAAGGTAAACAATCGAAAAACCGAAAAACGTTTCCCCCTTTCAACGCTCACCTCAGAGGTGCAACGAAATTCTTCTCGAATCGATCGCAAGTGTTTCGTCTCTGTTCCTCTTTGCCTAGCGGTAATGCCGTCGCATCGACGTGCTGCAATGCTGCACCACCACAACAACGACGAACGCGGACGCTCACGGCGGACTCGGCGCACAATACAACGTCAGAAACGACCAGTATGTCGACGCGAGCGATGGACCGTACAACTTGGAGGCAGCATGCATCATGATGGACGCGTCTCCCATCCCGGATGTTCATTGCGTTATCGGTGATCCGGGGCCGCGGCAAACGCACTGCTGCCGCCGCACGAAAGCATCCAGCGCCAGTGGCAGGCTGCATCGGAAAAGCACCCACACCCTGGGCGAGGAAAGCATCCAGCGCCAGTGGCAGGCTGCATTGGAAAAGCACCCACACCCTGGGCGAGGAAAGCATCCAGCGCCAGTGGCAGGCTGCATCGGAAAAGCACCCGCACCCTGGGCGAGGAAAGCATCCAGCGCCAGTGGCAGGCTGCATCGGGAAAGCACCCGCACCCTGGGCGAGTGCCGACGGCCTCGTTGCCATGCACGCTGCCCAGCGGCAGCGCTTGCAGGCTGTAGCGCGCTACCGGTGATACCACGCTGGGCTAGAGGCGTCCGTTGAGAGCGTTTTCAAGGCATGGATAGCGTACCTCCAGTCGCGTCGGAGCTGTTCATTAGGAGTCGCGAGTCCGCTCAAATAGTGCGGTTGCGACGACTCGCGTCTATCGAGGAAGACGCAGCGCGGCTGCAGCTCAGCGCTGACGCGGGGCTCGACACGGCAACGAGCTTACCCGGTGTGCCACCTGGCCTGGCGTCGAGTACGGTAGCGCAGTTTTCACTACCTGACGGCAACTTGTTGCTCTGGGTCGACCCCGACACCCGAGCCTGTACCGTTTTTCGAGTTGGTGCCCCGGGCGAGCCGCTCGAGCCGGTGACCCGAGTCGGTGGCACTGCCCAGGACGAGTTTATACAGGATGCCGCCTTTTCCCCGTGCGGGGCCTTCTTGGTGACCTGGTCTCGGCCGCACGAACGTTTGGCAGACGGAAACTTACGGATCTGGCGGTGCGCAACTGGCGAAGCGGTGCGGGCGTTTCCGCATCGACACCACAGCGCTACTGCGTTTCCGTACGTCCAGTGGACAGCCGACGAACGGTATGCCTTGCACGCAGTCGCCAACGCACTTGACGTCTACGATGGCTCAAAGCTGGAGCAACCACCCTTGTTGCGCATCGCGATCCCTGGTCTTGTGCAGTTTGCCGTCGCGCCGGAGGCAGTTGCTGCTGCGGTCGGAGCGTTGGACCTAGCGTACGTCGCTACTTTTGTTCCCGAAAGTGCGAACGGGGCACCCGCTGTAATTCAGGTCTGGGCGATCGGGTCCAGCAGTGCCATTCGTTCTCGACATGGAGAAGTGGACGGCTTGCCGGCTAGCGGCAAAGAGGCGCGCTGCGCCGTTCCTGTTGCGAGTCGGCGAGTATACCGAGCACAACATGTAGAATTCTACTGGTCACCGAAAGTTTACGGTTCTGGTAGCAGCCCGTCACTGGTGATACGCACTAGTCACGATTACGATGTACATGGTCGCTCGTACTACGGCGAATCGAGCGCCCACTTCCTGTACCTGGGGAATAAATCGGAACAGAGCAGGGAGCCTGCCAGAGATCCGGCATCGATGCCGGAGGGACCCATCCACGACATCGGTTGGTCACCGACTGGACGCGAGTTTGTGATCGTCCATGGGACAACGCCGGCGCGGGCGACCCTCTTTCACGGGACAGGCACGGCAACCTTTGATTTTGGAACCGGACCTCGGAACCGTGTCTCTTGGTCACCACACGGGCGCTTCTTAGCACTGGCCGGGTTTGGCAGCATGTCAGGGAACGTGCAGATATGGGATCGGAACAAGAAGAAACTGATCGGTCAGTTTCAGGCCGAATGCACCACGCACTGGCAGTGGTCTCCGTGTTCGCGCTTTTTCCTCGTGGGCGTTTGTTATCCGCGAATGAAGGTCGACAATGGATTTCGCATTTTCAAGTATGATGGCACGCTTGTCTATGAGCGCAAAATGCCCACCACACAGCTCTATCAGGTCGAGTGGCGAGCACGAGTCCCGGAGCAGTTTCCGGATCGGCCAGTGTCTCCGCAGGTATTAACGAGTATGCGCAAAATGGCAGAGCAGATGACTGCCAACACGGATGCTTCGCAAAAGGGAAATGGTTCCGTCGCCAGTGCAGTAGCGGGAAACCAGACGCGTCCGAGTGGCGCCTATATCCCACCGCATCTTCGACGGCAGGTTATTGAGAACGGTGTTTCGATGCCCCCGCTGAAACTCCACGAACACGAGGCACCTCAGAGTCTCGTGTCTGGGCCGTTCCTGACCAAATCACAACGCAAGAATCGGAAGAAGAAAGAACGGGAAGCTCGGCAACAGCAGCAGGATATACCGTCGGTTTAGTATATATGCAGCATGTGTCGTTGGAAGTTCACCGGGTCGAACGCGAACGCCACCGAAAGACCAAGCGAGCAGGTTGCGGACGAAAGGGGGCAGGGCTATTGCCGTTGCGCTTATCCTGCATCAAGAGGCCTGCATACAAACACACACAAAAGAATAGATACACACATACACACAGATGTGTTTTTATCTTGCTTCTGTGAGCACATGGAGCGTGGATCTGGTAGCTTGCCTCGTGTCTCGGTCGCGACTCGCGTCTCCAGTGGGAGTTTTTGCCTTGCTCGCCACCACAGTAGCTCGCTGTTGTCCTTCATGTTCAGCACACGCGACACTGAGGTCGGGCGTTGCAGCGGATGCTGAGCTGCTCGATGAATACCCTCGTCCTGTTGTTAAACGCTTTCCAACACGTCAGCAGGCAACTTGCTGATGGGCGTTATGGGCGTCACGCTGCTCCATGAATGCCTGATTCTTTGTGTGAAACGCGTTCCATCATGTCCATGAGCGAAAAGCGGTGCACTGCGAAAACCCCATGGTCTACAAGTACGATCCAGTGGCGACCGCTCCGCATGCCGTGCTTCCAGGATGATTTCCCTGGTACGCACCTGCTGCGCTTGTTAGATGCCTCGTCGCGTACAGGCTCTTGCACTCGGTCGTCGGCATCGTCTGAACTCCAAGCGCACAGTTCGTCTTGTCGAGACGCGGATACATCGGGAGCAGGCTAATGCACCAGGCTACTGAGCCAGGCACGATAGCAGGGCACGCCCTGCCTTCACTGGATAGTGCCTCAACCAATTCTGTTCGTTTGATTCTAGGTCGCGTGTATAATCACTAGCGGGTGTTTCGCTCAAGATAGAACGGAAACGCTCACGAGATAGAAAACAAGCCTTGCAGCACGAGCAGCAGCAGCACAAGCAGCTTGCTTTCGAAGCCTATCTTGCAAGCCAAGGCGCTCTTGTTCCGGTTGTGCCTCGACTCGCAGCGCCTCCTGCTCGTACTGGTGACGCTCGAGACGCTGTCATGACTGCACGTCTACTATCCAACAGCTGCGTCAGTCGAAGCGGTACCCGAACACGACAATTCGGTGCTCAATGAGGATCCAGTGCGGGCTCGGGCCGGCCTCGACAACACGTCCCAACACGCGACCACGCTCTCTTCATCGTCGTTGCTATCGCGGAGGCGGTGTCTCGAGCCGGTGCTGCTCAGAGGCGTCTGCGGAGGATAAGCGGCCTTCGTCGCGTTGGTCAGGTGCCTTCAAGCTGATCCAGTGCCGTTTGGTTCGCTTCGATAGCGTCTGTGTGGAACACGGTATTGTACATAGCGAGCCAAGTACTGGCAGGAAGGTAGGTGAATCTACAGTGGAGATCAAGTCGAGAAATGCCGATGTGTCCATACCCATTTGGTGCAACGCTGAGACGCACACCACCCTGGATGTGATCGCTGCTGTGACTCGAGCGCAAGTCCGTAACCCCTGTCTGTGCAGACGGAGGCTTCTCGGAGCTTCTGGGAGCGTCTAGGAGCGTCTAGGAGCGTACCACGTTAGCGGTATCGTGGTGGTGCTGTCGGATATCGTGACGTCGATGGCCACCAAGAGCGGAGCATTTGCCTTTCGAGCGGAGTCGATTTTTTCCACGACAAGTTGAGTGAGCGCTCAGCAGCATACGCGTATGAAAGAACGCCCCGTCGAGCAACAATATCGAGTGTGTTTCGTCGCTCGTCTAGGAGCACGAATCGCTGCGCCCCCTAGTTGCGTTGAAACACCCGGGCTCAACATTTGAGCCGTGCGTGCCCTGAGCATGCTACGCGTACCGAAAAGAGACGCGTGGACGCTTGTACGTATGCACTGGCTACTGGTGTTGGTTCCCTTATGAGTGCTTGCCCGATGACGCTGCACATGATGGTGATTTCGGTCACATAACAACGTCCCGCTGCAGATAGCTCCAGTAGCCACGCCAAAGCACCGACCCGGAATGCCGACACCACCCCTGCACCCATCATTGCTGGTTGCTGCTCTCGGAATCCCAATGCTTTACATCTAAACGATTCAGAAAGCATCCAAACTCGGGATAAGCGCACATCATTCAATAT
>Ga0080006_1155784_pt1 | contig 26506 bp, 27 predicted proteins | sample RS3BMetagenome_FD_69209 | JGI IMG/M metagenome (GOLD analysis project Ga0080006, IMG submission 69209) | Ferric oxide microbial mat and aquatic microbial communities from Rainbow Spring, Yellowstone National Park, USA - RS3B (SPADES... ...
GGACGCCCCCGCCCCGCCACGAACGGAGCACAGCCGAGTCGTACTTGCCTCTTCTCGAACAAGGTGCTCTCAAGGACGCCTCAGCGCCGCCACGAACTGAGCACATCCGAGTCGTACTTCCGCCGCGACTCTGGATTGCTCAGGACTTGGTAAGCCTCGACAACTTTTTGAAACGCCGAATGCCGCTCCTCCGCCGTCAGTGGCCGCTTCCGATCCGCGTCCGCCGAACCCTGGACAGCCTCACGGAGCGTACTGTGCTGCGAGTCGGGGTGCAGCGCTTTGGCTCGTTCCAGGTAGGCTTTGCGAATTTCGCTGCTAGTTGCGCTCGGCGAGACACCGAGTGTTGCATAGTGCGTGCCAGGTGCTGCGCGAGGTGGCGTCTCCGGCTGCTCCTCTCTCGAAAAGGCTTCGGACTGGACTCCTCCGCGGAAACGCCGCTCCCACTCGAGGTATCGGCGAAAGAGCTCGCGCCGAGCCCGTTCTTCTGCGGCCATGAACGCTTCTCGGCGACGCGCTTCCTTCTCCGCCCAGTTGTGTTGGGCTGCCCGTTGCAGACGTTCGAGAATCTCGCGCTCCAAACGCTCCCGTGAGTAACGCTGATAGTTTCCCCAACCTCGATGGATTTCTTTGCCAACCGCGAAGCGAGAGTATCGAAAGCCAACGACACCAGCTGCATACGCTCCGAAAATGAGGAAAGCACCCACCGCCAGTGCCGAAGACGATTTGGAGACCTTCTCAGACGACACAGCCGAACTATTTTCACCGGACTGCAGCAGCGTTCCATCGCGTCTTGGTCCTGAAGCTGACGCGGCTTCCGAGACGTGTCCCAAGTCCGCCTGCGGAGGCCGTGTTGATCCAGACGCTGGCCCGCTGACCGGACGCGCCCCGGCACTGGCTTCCTTCGTGGCCATTCTGTACCAAGGGTCGGAGGAGGCACCCAGGATTTGTATACGGAGCTGGTGTACGCATGTCCAGCGGACTCTGACCGTCCTCGAAGCGCGTTCGACTGCAGCAGAGCGCGCTCTGTCCCCAACTGGGTTCCTCCGAGGCTGGCGCCAAGCTCCGGCTGGCGAACTGGCTGGCTGGGCAACACGCGCCACGACACCAGTCGCACCCGTTGCGCTGCAACAGCGCTCTGCTGAGCGCTGGCGGAGTCTTGGACGTTCATGCGAGACGAGCGTGTCTTTTTCTGGACCGCAAAGGTTCTCCCTCAGGTCGAAAGGAGTCAAAAAATACCCTTGATCACGCATGTGGTGAGCTCTGGTACCTCATTGTACCTGGCTGGCGCCGAAGCCGACCAAACGGCAGCAGTTTACCGGCTGCGTCTAACAGAGGGCCGCTGGCGAGTCGAAGGAAAATGGTGCTTGCTAGCCCCGAACTCAGGAGTAAAAGCAAAAACCCCACGACTAGCGGACCTCTGTGTGAATGACGCGGACACCGTGCTCGCCGCAGTCTGTGTGGACGGCTGGCTCTACGTCGAGCGCGCCCAGGATATCGGTGGAAAACGGTTGCGAGCACATCGAGCGCATGATCAGCTGCGAGCGGTAGCACTCGACCCGAACTACGACACGAGCCTGCCTCGTTCCAGTTTGCGTGTGGTTGTGGGAGGCGATCAAGGAGAGCTTGCGTTGTACGGGGAGTCGTGGCTAGGGCTCTCCCAGACAGCCGTCCTCTACCGAAGCCGGGAGGCGATCACGAATATCGCCTGGCATGCACACTTCATCAGCTGGGCAACGCTTTCTGGCACCGTTCGAGTCTATGACAGTGACCGACATGCCGGGGTTTGCTCGGTGGAGCCGCCGGCGTCTCTGGGGCAGCGAACGTTACCGCCGCGCGCACGCCTTCAACGAACCCGTCTTTTCTGGACCTCAGGGCGTCAGCTTTGCATCAGCTGGTGGTATCGTGGTGCAAATGAGGATCTCGAACATGACGCGCAAGAGCAGGATCCAGAAGCATGCGTCGCCATTCGAGTGCTTTCGTTCAACGAAAACCCACCGGAGGAGGCCACGAACGCGATACTGGTCCAGACACAGTGGAGTTGCTGCAGATCACTTTTTCAGAATGGATTCCAGCTTCGCTTGGTCGCGCCGTGTTCAGAAAATAGTGCTGATTTGCTTTTCGTTTCGTCGCGGATGAAAGCGCGTCCAGCGGAGGACAGCGATTCTGGGATGCCCTCGGATGCTGAAGCACTCGAACGGCTCGATGAGGACGCTAATTTCGCAGCCGGGACACTGGAACTGTGCATGCAACTCTATGCGTATCAGCAGATTGAATCAGAAGAAAAGAAAGAAGGCTCCGGCTTTGTGCTTGCGAATGAGCAACTAGTCGCATTCGAGTGGCCTCCGGCTGCGACAAGCGCGGCAGCGCCAGTGCAGCTGCCGCGATCACGCCTGCTCAGCGCCTGGAATCGCAAAGCATGCGCCCTCTTTATGCTATATGCGGAAGCCGCTGTGTCGACAGAAGCAACAGAGGCACCTTGGCTGCCGGTTATCGTTCAGGTGCGTCCGTGCAATATTGTTGAACAGGTTCGATGGCTGCATGCGCAACATGCTGATGCCTCAGCAGTCCTAGCGCTCGCTCGACTGGCTGTTCAGACGGATGCGCAGGCCCTGTCCGCCGAGGAACTTGCATCTCTCGCCGACGCTTTTCTGGAAGCTCATTGGGAACATTGCAGTGCAGCGGGCACCCCAACCGCTGAGCATGACGAAATCGCTGCCCGCATTCCCGAGGCACTGGAATGGTGGAACGCTCCGACCTGGCTCTGGGAGAAGTGGATACGGCGTCTGCTGGCTGTAGGCAGAGGCGCGCTGCTCGTGTCCGTGATACCGACACAGTCTCCTGTGCTGGAACGCCAGGTTTACGACATCATATTTCACCAATTGATTGACAAGCCAGAACCAGGGATGCTGTATGCTGCCCAGAACTGGCCGTTGGAGATCTTCTCCGTTGACGAGCTTATTGAGGCTCTGGAGCGTCGCCTGCAGCAGGTCCGAACGGCGCCCGATGCTAGCTCCCGCCGGGCGATGCTCATCATGACAGAATCTTTATCCGCGCTCTACACACGATCTGGTCGAACGGAGAAGACGCTCTTCCTGATCCTCGAGCAAGACGGCACGGCCGTGTTCTCCTACATACGGAAGCATCGTCTCTTTGCTGCTGCTCGCCAATGTCTTGGCGCGCTCTTTGCTTTGGATGCGGCGGAGGCAGCGCGCACGCTCGCAATGGCGAGTCCGCTCGAGCTGAGCATAGACGACGTCTTGGGAGCACTCGAGCCCGCGGATTCCCTCAATGCCATGCTCTACCTCGAAGAGGTGTTTCGCCAAGCCCCTGACCTCTTACACGTACCAGAGCACCACGAAAGACTCCTGGAACTGCTTGTCAAACATGCCCCCGAACGTATTCTGGCCCTGTTGCAGTCCGAGGATTGTTTCTGCCGGCCACAAGTCGCGAGGAGCATCCTCGCTCGAGCGGAGACGCCTGATCGGCAATTTCTCCGAGAACGAGCGCTTCTGCATGCGCTGCAGGGCGATCTCCTCGAAGCACTCAAGATACTCCTGGAAGGCGAGATGGAAGGCGATGCCCTGGAGCTAGCACGCCAACAGGCTTCCGATGCCGCACCTTGGGGATTTCTAGCAGCCCACATGCGCGACCCCCAGCGACTCCTACTGGTTCGCGAGTGCGCCCTGTCACGATCTCAAGTGCTTATGACGATTGGTGAACGGCGTCTGGCAGGTGAAGCGATTAAGCTGGAAACGCCCGTCATTCGCGAGGCCTATTACCATCTCGAAGAACAGCGCCAATGTTCGCATGCGGTGAGCGAGCTACTCAAGCAGCGCATCCACAAACTCGAACAAGCCTATGCTTCAGCGCTGTTTGACGATCTCGTGCTGCCCCCAACCGTGGCAACCGATCTGAAGGGACACTTGAGCGTTTCTGAGCGCAATGTAGTCGAGCTATCCTAGCGACTCAAGGCGCTACCGTCGCTGCTGCTGCTGCTGCTGCTGCCACCAGCACCACCATCACTACCACCACCGAGAAACTGTTGCTGCTGCTCTGCGAATCGCTGTCCAGCGCGTGCAGCAAGCTTCAGAAACTTCTGAGCGCACTTGGTTACACACGCTTCTTCCTTGGCTTCCAGTTTGCTACTGCGGAATGAGTCCACGCAGTTGTTGAAACAGAGGTACACGAGCTCATTGTAAAGCCGCATGGAGTCTTGGATCTGCAGCTCTTGCAGCACAGCCATCATACGTCGCTCATCCTCCGCGGAGAGCCCAGCCGTACTCGCTTGCATTCGGGACGAACCTTGGTCTCACCTTTAGTAGAAGCTGCCCCCGGTGCTACAGAGTCTGCGGCTTTGGCAGGTCGTGTCGTCGTCGCGCTGCAGCCGGCGGCTGCAGCATTGATCGCACACAGGGCGTTTTGGGGGAGCCAACGCTCCTGCGGTCGTGTACTACCCGCCGAGGTTGACAAGGAACAGGCGTCCCTGGAGCGTAGCTTCGTTCCGCGGGAGGCTTGTGACACAGGGAACAATAGCTTTCGCAGTTGCGGGGAGGTGGATGCTCTGGTAGGGCCCGCTGCACCCTCCGGAACACGATGCGAGCCTCTTGAGCAGTCCGACTCGGGTTTAGCCGGTGAGGGATCCATGGAGCGGACTCGTTTATCCCCTGGCTATGCTTGCCTCGGAGCATGCAGACAGGTTTTCAGAATCTTCGAACCTGCATACTACACGATTCAATTCATTGCATTTAGGACTTGTATAATTACTGATGAGAATCAGGATTTCTCAAACCTCTACCCTACACGATTTCACTGATTGCATTTAATACTTGTGTAATCACTGATGAGAATCAGGATTTCTCAAACCTATACCCTACACGATTTCACTGATTGCATTTAATACTTGTGTAATCACTGATGAGAATCAGGATTTCTCAAACCTATACCCTACACGATTCCATTCACTGCTTTTAATACTTGTGTAATCACTGATGAGAATCAGGATTTCTCAAACCTATACCCTCAGAAAAATGATCCAACATTCGCTGCGTTGTCGCAAGTCCAAACGGCAGCGGCGAGTCCCGAAATGCTGAACACGTGAAAGCGCTGCGAGAGCGGCAGGGCATTGCAAGCATTGCAGGACTAGTTCATGAATCAAGCCTCTTTTCCTACGTAAATCAATCGACGGTGATGCCTATCACCTCGACATTTCCGCAAAATAACCGAGTGAGTTCAACCCGTTGTTCGCCAGTTGCGTACCCACAGTCACGGAACGCAAGTGTGAAGCATCGGCCCGAAACTGTTTGCACGCCAGCGCGCATGCAGTGCTGCCCTGCTGTACAGCAGTAAGAGGCATCAGTTGGGTACTGTTTGATGGATTGGTGGATCAATCTTTGGGACAGCGCTACCCTGGGTCAGCGATAGCATTGCTGCGCGCCCTACAACGTGTTTGCGAATGGCAAGAATGCCCAGTGCCAGCGCGTTGTTCACTGCAGCGCAATCACGCTCCGATTCGACAGTTGATTGCGTTCTGTTGCGATGCGTTCATGCTCAGGGGGAGGTAAAGCAAAGTCTGTATGTATCTGTTGATCTGAGGTCTGCTAGAGTTGTATGCGCTCAGCAGACTCATGTTTACTGGCTACTATGTCGCGGCAGACTGGAAACGAAAGGCTCAGCGGCAACGACAGTGTTGGAAGCGACGCTTCACCACAACCTGGCGTCGAGGAGCACTGACTCCGGACTGCCAGCAACGGACCGCTGCAGCGTCTCGATGTGCACAGTCCGCTGCCATCCGAGCAATTATTTGCATGGTATCGAGAGAGGAACCTGTGCGGGACTTGGTATCGGACGCTTCAGATTCAACAAGAACACGCTCCGCAGGACCCGCTATTGGTGCCGCAGAGAAACGCAATGCGTCGAGGGCGAGCGCCTTGGACCCGTACCAAACCACGAGTGCTAGAAGCGGGTCTGCGAATGCACTCTTGGACGCGGTACCCTGGTTAGCACTGCACCTGGCGACCGTTCTCTGGGGGACACAGCACGCAGTTATCAAACAGCTCGTAGACAGCGGGTTCGACGCATCTGTGCTCAATATGGAAAGATTTGGCATTGCAGCTAGCGTCAGCGTAGCAGCGGCGGCAGGTCTGCACATCCTCGATTCGTGGAATACCTCGAGACGGCCCGGCAGGCGAAAAGCGCAACAGTTTCCGCAAAACTGGCGTTTTTGGCGACGAATACTGGAAACCTGGAGCGGTGCGCTGGAGCTCGGCCTTTGGATGTTCCTTGGCTATGCGTGCCAATCCATTGGTCTGACCGACACAAGCGCCTCTAGAAGTAGTTTTCTGCTGTACTTGAATGTGAAGATCGTGCCGTTTCTCGCTGCCGTACTGCTGCGACGTCGCATTCCGCGAGTCACATGGCTCGCTGCGACGATAGCGCTCTTCGGAACATTAATGCTTTCGTTCGACGGGGCGCCACCCAACGCGGGTGATGCCTGGAGTGTCGCAGCAGCCGTCGCGTCAGCGATGTTCATCCTGCGTCTGGAGCGTGTAGCAAGTCAAATGCCGCCGGCCACAATGAATGCACTGTCGTTGACAACGGTAACGATTCTCGCAACGCTATGGAGTGCGTTCCGATTCGATGACTCAGGAAGGCCAGTGTTCGACTGGGCGATGCTCGGTTCGGCTGCACAACATATAACGGATCCAGCAATCCTTTATTTGGGACTAGCAGCGACAGCACTGAGCGGCTTGCTCCAAGCCTTTGGACAAGAGCACATCTCTGCCGAGCGGGCCGCTATCATATATGCATTGGATCCCGTCTATGCAGCAGCATTTGCGTACTTGCTTCTGGGCGAGACGCTCGGTCCGCGAGGTATTCTCGGCGCCGCCATTGTGTTCATAGCAGCGTTGCTATCGCAGGGAGCGATACGATCATGGCTCTCTGATCGGTTAGAGACTCGAGCAGAGAACGGCAAACCAAACGATTCATGAGGATGCTGGGCGGCAGCGCTTATGTTTTCCGATCCTAGGCGAATTTTTGAGCGACTCGCAATCGATGCATATTGGATGCTATTAGAAGTGGCAAAAGTCACGGCAGCGCGGATGCCACTAGCGCGGTACCTCGGCGATGACGGCAGCAGGCTCCAGAGACATCTACCCTATCATCGGTAAATAATGTCTGTTGCCTGTAGCGTTCTTGCGCGGGCAGCGCTGGACGCGTGCTCGAGCGGGAGCATCTCAACGATGGCGTGTTGACGTCGATGCTGTCGGCGTTTGCAGGCGAGTTGCGCCTACCATCTGCATGAGGACGGTCTTGGCACGCCCGTACAACTCGCGCAGTGTCGGAGGCAACCAGGTCGACCACATGTCTAACTGCATTTCGATGTGTTGCCACACCAGCCGCGTGAAAGGACAGCTTAAATAGCGCAACTGTAAATAGCGATAGAGCACCAAAACCGCCAGGAAGCTTCTTTGCGGTGTGAATATCGAAGCCAGCAAAAAGATGAACAGGGCTGCTTCGGCGTAGGCAGCCAGTAGGCGAGCCCTACTTTCATGCTGGCGCAAGTATGCGGCCAGATGTCGTTGCTTTGTCGGTGCCAAAAACCAGCGTAGCACCTGTGCAGAGGCAGTAGCGCTTTCGAAAAGTGGCAACAGACGATCGTAAACGAACGTGGTGATGAGCGACGCCATTGCGAGCCTTAACGCAACCGGGTGATGCAGCTGCACACCAACGGATACGAAGAAAAGCCGCGGAATGAGATCAGCAGAAGCGAGCGCCCGCTCTAGACGCACCCGACCAGGCCACTCGCGAGGTAGCCGTTGCCAGCTCTGGTGGCAAGTCCAAGCCAGGGAAAGGAAAACACCGACCCAGGTCCAGCCGACAAGAGGCCCCGTTCCCATCCAAAACGTGCCAGTAGCAGCAACTAGGATGCACAGGTCCAACACGGGGCCCAAGTCGCTTGCCCCGCTGCGCTGAAAGCCAGCCCAGGCCGCTTGTCGGCATGCCTGCACACATTTCCAGGTGCGCTGTCGCCAGTCGTTGCTGCAGGTCCGCGCAAACTGGGTACGCTCACCTGCTACTGCGTCTGCTGGAACCGCTCTAGAGCTCTGCGGCTTCAACGGCAACGAAGGATCGATGTACCTGCGAAAGAAAGCCCGACGGAGACGCTCCTCGACTTCCGCTGACGGTGCGGTGACCTCAGCGGCACGCCGAAAGCGCTGCCAAGCCTCGTCCGTGTCGAAAGGGTAGCGTTTGAAAGCCTCCTCTGCTGCCTCTGCTGCATCTTCAACCAGTGGCATGGTCCTCTCTTCTGCGGGCGGTGAACGACCTCGGCAACTGCCACACCCCGGAGTCCGGTGTGAGGAACCCCATTCATGTCCGCAATGTTCCAGTTCATCGAGTGCGCCCGCAGAGCGATCACCGATGCATCGAGTGCAGTGAGAGCGCACCAGGGAGGATACCCTCAGCAAGTTGCGCTGCCATGCGTGCAAACTGCTGGGAACGGGACACCAGGCAAGGTACTCTGGATCGGTACCCACTGTACTGGATATACGGATAATGGTCTTGTTCAGCGGGACTCTGGGAGATGTACTCTGGATTGGAACGCACTGTACCGGATGTACGGATGCTCCTCGTGGTCAGCGGGACTCTAGGGAACGTACCTTGGATGGGTTCGCACTACACTAGACGTAAGGATACTGAATTTGACCATGATAGGCAATAGGCAACGTGCTCTGGATCGGTACGCACTGTACTGGATGTACAGATAGTGAACAAGATCAACATTGCCGATCGGATAAAAAAGAGCGGAACATGAACAGCGAAGCGCATGGAATACCAAACTCCACCTACAGTGAACAGGTCGAATACGCATTGACCGACATGTGGGGCCTCTTTCGGGCTGCGGCAGCAGCAGCGTCCGTATGTAGAGGACGACTCTTGCGACGATGCATGGGACTAGATACGAAGAAGCGCTCTGGAGCCGGGTGGGTGTCGTTCGCTTCTAGCAAGTCGCTGTTTGGCTAATCTGCTGCCTCCTCGGATGCGAAATGAGAGAACCAACTTCATGCGCCATCGGTGCTGCGGCACAGAACCTGGAGACATCAGCGACGCAACAAGCTTGCTTTTGGTCGAGCAACGTCAAACGTGGACGCTGCCGGAATGGTGAGCATGTTAACAGCACACCATTGCATGGGAAACGTTCGACTGCTTATCATAGACACCGACCTAGTCGCTCTGATCACGCTTCTTCGTCATCTGGAGCCGGTCGCTATAAAGCTACAGCATACATCGATGAGGGCAATGTCTCGACCTGCACAGAGCGTACTGCATCCCACAAGTTCCTGCCAGAGCAACGCAGCATCAACGCTGCGATGATATTGCGTTGTCGAAGGATCCGACGGACTCGAACGAATGATTTACTCGGCGCGAGACGTAGATTGAGAGCACCACATCGAACGCTGTCTTCCATGCTCTGTCGCGATGGAACGGAACAAGATGGGTGCTTTTGGGGATACGAGTTGCGAAAGCAACCAAAGCGCATCTAAGTGGAACACGACGCTCGCTCGTGGACTCAAATCTGGGGCATGTTGAGTGTCAAGGATTCAGAGCTGTCGACATGGATGCGACAAACCTGACCGATGCTCAACCGTGCTCCCACTGCCCCGCGCGGCGTTCCGCAATGCATCGAACGCATGCCCTGCGTTTCTTTGCATTGTGACAAAGGCCGGATACAGTGCTCCAAATGAAAGACGCGCCACTGGGATTTCGTTCAGCCCGGTGGCGCTCTCGAGACTCCGGAGCACGTGCACTGTACTTGCGCAATAGAGTTGGGTGTTTTGTGGAAATCACCATGCAGTCACCGTTGTCAGGCGAGCGCTAAACCTGATCCGTGATCGAACTTGGTGCATTCTGGGTACTGCACCCAAACTCTATACCGCATGCACCATTGCACTAGCGTCCAGGTAGTGTACAACTATGCTAGCGTCATAAATCTCATTCGAAACCGGCAACACATTAGCACCTCTAGTTCAGGATGTGCACCAGATTCTATCCTTGTTCAAAGAGCACTGACAGAAACAAGCGCCATAAATCTCATTCGAAACAGGCAACTCATTAGCACCTCTAGTTCAGGATGTGCACCAGCTGCCATTCGGGTTCAGGTGCGATCCGCATTTGCGGCATTCCGATGCTACCGAGGCCACTGCTGGGCGAGTCGATTCGTTCTGCGAGCAGCGCTTCAAAACACCATACGGGTTTGCGCCAGACGTTCTGCTCATGCTTCAGAAGGGACCCATCTGGCTTCTTCCAAATCGTTGAGAAGCAGGCAACGAACTCCACATCAATGTCAACGAACAAGCGTCTCTCGAAATCGTAGCGACCGTAGGTATTCACAATCTGAGCGCCTCCTACTTGTTCGACCTGCATGGTCACATTCATGTTCTCACGCTCATATGCTTCAATGGTCTCTCGGAGAGCCTTCGCCACCTGATCGCTTACAGCATCCCCGAGCGCATCGATATCCTTCTCGATCAAAGCCGCACAGACGCGTTGGAAAGCGAACTGTGCGCCCTTCAAAAACTCATCCGGAGAAAAGACCGGTGGGGGCCAGACTCGCTGCAGCTGCAGCAGGTGCCACCGTATTTTGAGCTGTCGCCAGAGCGGCACGCTGCTCAGTGGCGGTGGCGGTGGCGGTGGCGGTGGCGGTGGCGGTGGCGGTGGCGTCGACGACCCCAAGTTGTCTGGATCCCGTGCGACAGCAGCGTCCTGCTCGGAGTCCTTTGCTGAAACCGTTTGTACGAGCCTTGACCAGAGCAAAGAATCTAGCTGCCCACTGACGCGTTCGTCCTCTGCTGTCCCACGTAATGAACGTGCCCCACAGTCCCGAGAACAACTTGTTTGGTGTAGTGGAAGACGGTACACGCTTCGAGTTCCGCAGACGCAGCGCATGGCGCAAGCTTGGCGAGAAAGCGGTTGTAGCTGACGAACTTGCGCTGCTGACCAGCTCCACAACGCTCCACTGCACCTTTTAAGCGCATCCCGCGTTGCATGCAGCATAGGCAAACGAAAAAGCGTCTTTCTATACGCTCATTCCCAGTTGAGGAGCACCAACGCAACGCTGGCGCTCTACAAAGCGCTCGCCTCGCAGCCAGCAGAGTGCGAGCATCGCTCAAGTCACGAAAGCCGCACACGGCTTCGGGGTACGCGGCTGCTGCTCGTCGTCATCGCGACGCTGACGGGCACATAGACGTCCATACTCATGTTCAAATAAAATGGACCAGGTCCATGAACTCGGGCGACCACGCTGGCGTTGTGGTTTCGGTTCACTTCCATGAGCACCAGCCTTGGTGGGCTTTTCTCGGTAACTGCTTCCAGTGCTCGTATCTTAGTTCCAGCTTTAAATACGCAAGTCTATCCATGCGCTTCATCATTTTTGTCAACAGTCGATAGATGTCGATGGAAGCGTTTCGGTCCCATTTTCGCTCCTCCCGACTGTTATCGATACATTTCATGCACAGGCAAAATTTGTGATCGACGCATCGCTTATGGTGCTCAGCTTCTCTGGGTAGAGCCTCGGTGCGCGAGTTGCACCCTTGACACATGACTGCTGTCTGGTGCTCTCGAACGGCGACCAAATATGCTCCTCCTCTGACCAGCGCCCTGCGCCGCACGAGCACTTGCTTCATCGCTCGATACGTGTCCTGGACAGGTACCGAGGGCTCGCCTCGTTTCCCGCTTCCGCATCGGCGCCCGGTGCGGTACCGCACGATCATGAGCTTCTGCTGGGCCAGCTGCTCAGCGAATACGCTTTCTGGTGCATACGCAAGCGCATAAGCTCCCATTCGATAAAGGATTCGTGGGGCGTGATGTTTTCCACCGTGGAACACGTAGCACAAGGGAAAACCGCGGTCTGGAAACAGTGTAACCGAACTCGATCCGTCGACGCTTCCTTTTTGCGAAGCGGCAACGTACCTTCCAATCGAAGCGATCACCGCGATGAACGCAGTCCGAATCTGGGACACTTTTCCACGCAAACAGAAGAGATGGAAGCCTCTGGGAGCATACATCATGAGAAGCACATGCCGCCGTGGAACGCTGCATCGCGGACGGCCTGCAAGAGAGGACGATTTTTGTTTCAGCCGGAGTCGATTCTGATGACTTGACATGACAAGTCCAACGAGGCGCCGTCATATGCTTCTGAACATAATATCAAGCGACGACATCGATTCTTATCGTCGTCCATCCTGCGGGCGCGGACTGATGCGCCCTCCAGTTGCCTTGAAACAGAAAGAGAGAAATTTTGAAGAATGGTTGATTGAAGCATGCGAAACGCAACGAATGTAGAAAAGTGGACGCTTGTCCGTATGCAACGGTTCACGGTGCCAGGTATGTTACGGGCCCTTGTTCGAAGGTGTCGCGAACCATCTTGATTCCTGTCACGGACCGAATCAGGCTGCAAACACGCGAAAGAGTCACTCAGAATAGTCGACCGCGAACCCTGAAACTACGAACGCATCCGCAAACCCTATTGACCGCTCTTTGCATATCGAGGCTGTGCATCATAAAAAGCTCGGACAAAGTAGTCGAACGCCAGCAGCAGAGCGAGCATGAGAATGGCCCATGTTCATTGGGCCTGCCCCGAACGCGTGCCAACATCCGCGATGCAACGATCGAGTCGTCGGCGCTACGGTTCAGCCGCGGGGCTTCGCGACATCAGCATCAAACTAGTAGCGGATGGATACATTGAAAAGCCTTGCTGATAGACAAGACGCCCCAGTTCGATCCATTTTGATATCATGCTATATCCAATGGCAACCAGACTCCAACGAGGGCGCCAACGCAGCCTGCAGCCAACAAAGAGACCGCCGTTCCTCCGCGGAAGCTTCCACGGTGGCAGCGTTGCAGTCCATTGCTGCCCACTTGCAATCGTGCGTAGCTTGCTCCGGCCTGCTCGGAGCAGCGCTGGACAGGCAGCCGCTGTCGCCAAACGCCGAAGTGACGGCACCGCCATGCATTGTGAGCCCGCCGGTTGGTATGCGTGCCTCCGTGCATCGCAAGCGTGCCAGCGGCATCCAGCACGCATTACGTAAATTTGGCGCGAACTGCGAATTCGCCGATGAGGCAGCGCGCCGGAAATCGCCCGCCCGCGGATACACGTCACCAGCCGTGCACGCATCGTGCCGCAGCAAGGCACGCATGCGGTACACGGCGGAGAAACGGTCGATCGTACGCTTTGAGCGTCTGGAGAGCACAAGCGACTTGTGCTGCTGACGACCAACGTGGGGAATGCGAGCGTGTTGGCGTGCTGTGTGGTCGTTCGGGGTGCTAGCGGCCTGCCTGCGGGGTGAGCAACGCCACCGGGAGGCTGCGTTTGCCTGGCTCTGTGCAGCCCAGAGCGCTGAGGCTGAAAGCGCGCTCGGGTGGCCGTTGCCGCGGGCAACGACAACGCAGCCTCTGGACTGGTTAACGCGGCCGAGCTTGGGGTCTCTGCTGGACTCGGCACCGGCAAATCAAGTCCTTTTGAGGTTTTGGGCTGCGCGCGAGCTCTTCGACTATCTGGTGACGCTGCAGCACGCGGGGCTGTTGCGATGCAGCGAGGGGAGAGGCTTTGCGTGGAAACCGGGGGCACGCTTCGAACTTTTGGAGGGTGCGCTTGTCGAGCGGCAGTTTCGGGAAGCCTGTATACAGGAAGACGTGGCGTGTCTCCGAACGATATTGGTTCGGCTGCAGGTTACGCTCCAACACGAGCAAACGCTGCGCGCGGCGTTGCTACGTCCCGTGCAACGACTAAGTGCAGAGGTGCTACTCTTGCACGTTCATTCCATGCACGTTTCGGCCGCAGTCATGATCGGCGACAGCGCTGGTGCGCGTCAGGCCATTCGTGACGCTATTCGGATCCTGGAGGGCCCCGACGCTGATGGCGCCTTGCAGCAAACTGTGGACCTGACCGCGTGGCGAACACATTTTTGGCTGGAATGGATACGCCTGGTTAGCGTAGAGTCAGGTTTGCAAGCAGCTTTAGCGGAATGCGACGTCGCTGAAGCCGCCGGCGCGGACCCTGAGTGCATTCACCGTTCGCGTCAGGAGATCGTTTTCGCCGTTTCCCTGACGCACGAGAAGCGATGCCCAGCGGCCCCGGATGAGGGTTTACCGCTACAGCTTGACAAACGAGTGAAAGCGCAACCAGAGGAAATCGCTGGCGCAGGCATGCCAGAGACATTGAAGCGCTTTTGGATGATTGGTCTATCCCTGTTGCACGAACATTGCTCGTTTATGCTTGCTCCATCTACGGTTTCGGCGCTGTCGAGCAGTGCAGAGACTTTATCAGTGTCGAACTCGATGGATGCGGCCAAAATGCGGCGTGAGCATGACTTGCCATGCAGTGCGTGCCCGGCAGAGTCAGACTCGGTGCCAGTACACACCGTCTCCGTGGAGAAGCGCTCGAGCTGGCGCTCTTTGCCTACGTGGCAAACAGACCCGGATTACGACAGTCTCGCTGAGCTTGATGAAGATATCGGCAGGCAGCAGGTTCGAAAGACGCCCATCCGGATTGGATTCGCAGAAGCGCTCGCCGTCGCTTCCACAGCCGCCTGGTCTGCGCGCGCATCGCTGCAAAGCTATGAACTGGTGAAATGCGCTGAATCCCTACTGGTGCTCGCGCAGGCAACGCATTGGCTCTATCGCTTGACGCTAACGATGCCCTCTTTCTGGTTCTGGAGCAGCCTGGGGCGCATTGCCACTCGCGCTGCGGCAGAGTGGCTCCTTGGTCGTGCAGCTGATTTGCGGGCGCTTTTAAAGCAGTCCAGCGGATGGACCGAGCTGCACCGCCGAGCGGGATCCAGTTCCCTGAGCAGGTTCCTAACGCTGCATGTGCTGGAAACATTCGAGCAAAGTACGGACGCCAAGCCGTCGCGGACGCTGTCGCATGATCTCCGGAACGCAGTACTGTCGCTTCAGGAAAACAATATCATCGTTGCGAAGACGTTGCTTGAACCGTGGCTCGATACGGTCGAATCGCCAGCATCCTACGAACACGCGCTCGCGTGCTTTCTCTACGCCCAAACGCTCAGCATGCTCGGAATATACGAAGAAAAAGCGTCGCTGTACCTGGAGCTGGCAGAGAGGGCTAGCATGGCAGGCAACTACAGGATTCTCTCCTACGCAATTGACCAGCTCAGGGCGCGAACCGGGAATCATTATGCGCTCGAAACAACGAACGCAGGCACTGCAGGGTCGCTGCTTAGATCCCGAGAGCAAGCGGAGCAGGAAATTTGGTGCTTTCTGGAACAGGATCCAGCCATTTGTGAGCAACTCGCTGGCGCACTGCAGATGGCGAGCACCCTGGTCGAGCGGGATACCAGCACACCATGAGATATGTCGCGTTGCTACCGAGCTATGGACCAAATGGATGCAGCGTTCTAGACCCGAGGATCGCCTGTTTCTGGTTCAGATCGAGTCACGTGCATCGGACGTGTATGCGGTTCGAATAGCATTCGATAGCGGAGCATCACGGTATTCGAGGCGCGTTGCGCTGAGAGCAGCGAATTCTGGAACACTTGTACCAGCACGCCGTTTACGTTTTTGCTTGCTTCTCTCACAGGTGTTCAATGGGAGCAATGTATCGATTTGATTGGAGGAAGTTCGCGGAAAGATGTGATACTGTCCGTGTAGGTTTGGGAGAAAACAGCCGTCCTTGTACAAGTCAGTTGCTCTACAGTCAGCGCGTGGACGAACCACGTTTCGTTTTTTGTTTATCGTGAACGTCGTGCACCGCAAACGAAAAATATCGAACCATAATGACACGGCTGCATTCTTGTCAATGCATATCACTCCATATGCTCTCTCTCCGGAATATGACCAAAGAAGCCACAGGATATGAAGTTTACGCACCGTTGTTACGAACGGTGACGAAAAGACACAACTAGATAATAAGGAACGAGTGCGCTCTTTGCCGGACCTTCGCGCGTGAACAAGCACACGATCGATAGCTTACTGAAACGCGAACGCTTACGACTGGCGGGGCGGGTGCTCATCTCACTCGATGAGACTGCATCCAGCGGAAATGGAAGACCCGCATATGGGTACTCAAAGAGTGGCACGCCGCTGCTCGCAGGGAAGTAACAAGCGAACATTCCGAGCAAATCAGCACCAACGAAGATTCCATCGCGCGGTCGTCTACGAATCTGCACCCGGACACGATCCTTCAATGCCTTTTCTTTCGTTCAAGCACTCTTCGTGGCTTTGTTTTCCCAGATGCTGCTTTGCCGCTCTAGGAAAAAGTCGCTTTTTTGTCTTCAGTCAAACGCGGTCAAAGAGCATGTAGCTGCGATTGGCATTGAGATGAGCTTCATGGCAGACTCTCCTCCCTGGTTTGATTCCGTCTGAGGCGTCTTCTCTGATGTAAACTGTCATTTTACCCTGCGGGATCCATAGAAGACATGTTCACGTCCGTGAGGTCGAAAGATGTTGGACGCTGTGCCATCTCGCCCAGCTACCGTCTCATAGACGCACCTTTTCAACCAACTGTTCGTACGAGTTCCGGGCATGGGGCTATCAGCTGTCCATATTCCTCTGGAGCGTATCTATCAAATCTTCATGCGAAAACGCAGTAGATGCTCGGGACAGATGGTTCTATTCCGCATGATCGTGGGATCCGCGATTTGCTCACACACACACACACACTCACACGTTCCAGAATACCCTCAAGGATTGGCGCGGCGTTTCAGTGAACAACATCGTTTCGAAAACACTGGTACCAAATCGTATGAAACCAAGCTCAAAGCGAAAAACGACATGCGGTTCCTTTTCGAGCGCTTCCTGAGGTGCGCCCGGTGCCCATGTTCCCCGTTGCATCCTCATGTTACTGGCTCGAAAAAGTAAGAACTCTTGGGAACGAGTCTTCAAGTACCAGTGAAAGCGAATGACGGGCTAAGAGCGTCCAAGTTCGAGGTCACAATGACCGTGGAAGAGATGTCGAATCGAGAACGAAAATCGCTTCGAATTGCCCACGCTTATCGTGTCGCTCTCAAACCCGAACCGGGGGTCGTCTTCTCGAAAGCAAAGCTGAAATGTGATGGCTGCCCTGCTCGCATCATGCGCTACTACAACGTTCTCCTGGTCAGAGCTCCCCTGATCAAAACAGACTCCCTTCCCGAATTCGAGCGCCGTAACCTCCTCAAGTGTCCATGCGATGTGGTCCACAGGGTTCACATCGAGGCCCAGGATATCAGCGTAGACTCTCGTGTGTACAGTACTGCATCGCGTCCTCTTTGAGTCACACCTTGTCTCTGCGAAAACCGCTGAACGATTCCACCAACTTTGCGTATGGCTTTGGCGGAGCCCGTTCAAGATTTCTCTTTTCCACGGAGGAATTGAAAACAAAATTACATACACGATGGAGACCGACAAAATATGAATCGTCATGCACTTTGTGAAACCGAAGCCCCGTGTTAAGCGACGAGTCTCATCGCTAACCGTTCGCAGATGATGAAGGGAACAACATCCCGACAAACTCGGAACCCGAGCCGAACAGCACCATGGCCGTCGCCGCAGTTCCGGGTCACGACGTCGGAGCCAGGCATCTCCAAACGAAAGCACATGGAGCTGCCTCCAATTACCGAGCGCGGTACCATCGGGATTCCGACATACTGGACACCAGGAGGCATACCACCGAGTGGATAGACGACGTCAGGACTCCTGTGGACGCTGCGAACACCGTATGGAGTACACGGGGTTGCTGTGGACCTTTTTTCCTTCAGAGGTCGTAGACGTACGTCCAAATGGGTTTTGCGGACGATGTCTGGCATACGTACTCGGGACGGCTTCGAGGTCGCCGGCGGTTTCGGTTCGACGGATGCAACAAGCGTACAATCGCCGACTTGTTCAATGCGATGGAAAAGGAAATGACCGACATATTTGGCGATCTAGGGGTCGCCTATGGCGCTGGACTTGTTGGAGCGCGCGCTACAGCCGCACTCCCTCTCCTTCGACAAGGGCGCGCACATCGTGCAGGAATCGATTCTACACGATTCCCATCGATGAATTCAGGACAGCACGCAAGCATCACGAGCATGGGAGTACGCTGCTACAGGCGGAAAAGCAGAGCGTCAAACAGGGCACCATGCACCAGAAGGTGTTCGGTTCGTTGACCGAACATCAGACGGCAGGCCTATCCAGAATGAGGGGCATGCTGCGGTGCGATTCCACCATCAGCAATGTGTACAAGCACTTGATGTACTGAGACCTGAACACGTCGATCGGCATCCGGAAACATCTCGCACCGCCGAAGCGTCTAGCGCCTCTGTGTCGAGCGGTCTTTAGCGTCAATCGTTTCGTACCGCTTGAAGACATTTCGCTGAAATGCTCCAGACTTGATGAAAAATAACGGCGGCCAGCAGAGCATGTATTGGATGTTTGCCTGGAGCGGGGCACTGGGGTTATAGGGTCGGGAAGCCAACGATGCTGGCATACCGTATGTCTATGTACGATGCGATCGGTTCTCCCTGGAAACTGATGCGCGACAATGCTGTTCCAGGATTCCATATGACTGCGTACATGCCACTGGGCAATGCGTTCAGTAACGACAAGTGGTTGTGGCGGATCAGCTGGTCCACTACAGCAGTTTTCACTGCTACCTTCGGCTTACTGCTCATTCATGCACCGTCATCATTGAACAGATCGGCGTCAACACTTTGGATCGAACGATCCGTACCGCAAGTCGTGTCGAAACTGCTGGTGCGCTGCTCCGGGCTGCTGCACCCGTATCAATAGACGAAATGCGGGATGTGCATGTCCAACGCTGAGCGACCGCCGGGGATGACGTTCTCATTAGGTTCATGGATCGCTCCAGGTGCATAAAAGGCACTTTAAATCAGCCTGGTGCGACTTTCGTCTCCTGAAACGCCCGCTACACCGCTCAGATGCAGCGCATGCGCCCCGGGACGCAGCGGTTGCATCTGAGAACCTGTCCAGCTTTCTGGCTTTCAATCTACCACAGCAGCGACCTGTTTCCGGGTCTCAGTATCGTATGCAGCAAGACGCGGATATTCCCGCAATTAGCCACTGATCGTTGCTGATCACAGCGACTGCAAAAAATTCCAGCTGTTCGCTCGGAATCCGGACTGGAGGTTCGAACGTGCAGTCTCGGGCTCAGATGACTGCAGGCTCTGGTCCACCAACAGACGACCATACCCGAGACAAGTGTTCGCAACCATTGCTCCACTCCGAGCAGTCTGAACAGCATCCATCAACGGAGGGGCCTCCGCAACCAACATGGACCCCGCTGCGGACCCCGGCAACGCTGATCCCTTTGGAAACGCGCACCCGACTGCTGCACCACACGGCCAGTGTACAAGACCGAGCCTGGCATGCAGTCCGCTGCACCCACAATCGGTAACCACCGAGCATGCACGCAGCACTATATGAAGAGCAATGAATCCGGGAAATCTGCTGGTTGCTCTCAAGCTTGGGGATGCAGCGCGCTGGTCGCTGAATGGCCGGACCTCCAGCTCAGTGTACCACGTTATCGATGGAGCATTTCTCATGGGGACCAGCTCGCTGCCTCGCTTTCAAGCAGTCTGACACGGTAAACAATGAGCCAATCTAGTCTATGGGCTGCTCTCTCTCGGGAATCGCCAATGACAACAAAAAAGATTCGCAAGATATCCGAGACACCGCCTCTCCGCAGCGACAACGGGATCATCATCGCTCACCGGGTTGCTCAAATACCTTCGTACTCGGACAGGAGCGGTCGCTGCCGTCAGTATTGCCTATAATCAACGGGGATTCGGCGAACGCTGGTTGCCTGCACCGGTCGAATACCGCACCCAAACAACGTCCTGGCTGTTGGCGGTAGTGCGTCCTCCGCGCGTCATCCAATAATGTACATATTGATACCACAATTGCTATTCTTATCCGTATTTTCAAATCGCCATGACGGTCGCACGCATGCGGAGCGCTGGTGGCGTCATGGCGCTGACCCCGCTCCCTGGGATGCAGTGTCGAACTTGCTGCTCATGTCGGATGCTACGGCTTTTCGGGAAGAACTGAGTTTTCTGGAGTCTGGGACACGTGTGTTACAGGAGCAGTTCATCGAAATCGAGTCACTTTGGAGCCAAGTAGGTGCGCTCGAGCGTTGCGTCTGCGACTCCACACTGTATGTTCGAAAGTGGCTTCGTGAACTCGCAGCGCACTGTCCCGTGGCAGATGAAGCAACGCTGACAGCGCTCTTCGAGCGCGTTAACGAAGCAGCTCGAGTGTCGTCTGGTGGCCTGGGGACTGCCTCCGCCGTTGCCGTAGGTACAACAGTCCCGAAGGACCCGCGAGACAGCGGGCTGCTAGCAGCACGGAGCGGCCCCGCAGCAAAAGAGTCACTGCGAGAAGCTGGTCAACGCGCTGCATCCTCGGCGCTCAAAGTGTGCAGCAAGGCGGAGCGTGATCGGAAAGAAGTCCGTAAGCTCTTGTCGAAGCTGGAGAACCAACGCCTTCGAACGGATCCGCAGCTGGAAGCGGTGCTAATGCTGCTGTGGCGGAATCGGCCTGCCGGGCTCTACGTGCATGATCTCATGCAAGAGACTCGACTCTCGCGATTGCGTTTGAACACGTTTCTGCACGCCTTGGTGAAGAGTGGCTTGGTACAGAAACAGGCTCGGAAGGGCTTGATCTATTCGCTGTGTCGAGAGCACTGCGGCTGATGTGCAGGCATCGCGCGAGCGCGCACACCAGGTTTCGAAGGTCTCGCGACGTCCAGCTGCAGACTCTAGCCTGGCGAAGTGTTCGATCGCACGGGTAGCAAAGTGTTCCAGCAGGCAACAAGTGTATTTGTCCAGGAATCGAAATAAGTGCCAGCTGTGTCACGATTTCATGAGCATATCCCGCACCTGCAGCATGACGAACAAGTATGCCCATATCGCTGCGGTCGACGCCCGTGAAAGCCAGTCAGACGGACTCCATCACGTTTACACGCGTATGTGTTGGTGTTCGTGCGCTGAAGAATCATTTCTAAAAGCCGCCCATGCCGGACGCGCTAAACTGCACCCCTGCGTCAGCATACGCCCACAACGACATGGGATGTCGTGTGCGTCGCCTCGTAGAGGCGGACGTTTACAGCACCTAAGCTGGCTCGAGCGATCCTGTCTGCAGGAACGCTGCACTGTGTGCCTCTGTTTGCATCTGTCGCCTGTGGGGCGTTCACGGTACGTGAAGCCCCCGATGCACGAACATTCGTGCCTCTATGGAAGCCGCGAATATGCATGAGGCCGTAGCGCCTTGGCGGAGCGTCTGTGTGCTTCTCTCTCTCTCTGTGTGTGTGTGTGTGTCTGTGTCGTCCAGTACACTGTGGATGCATGAAGAGCTCAGCGTTGCCCGCTATGGCATCCACGGTAGCGTCGTCGACGGCAAGCATGCTTTTCGTCTCGCAATCACGCGTTCGGCCTGCTTCTTGGAAAAAAAGTCGCTTCAAGGAGCACTCGACATTTGCGAAACTGACATAGAATCTTCTGGTTCCTCGAGATTCTGCTCAAACTTAGGCTCTGCGTTGCTTGCGCTTTGGAAGTTTCGCGCTGCGCGAGAGCACTGCAGCGTCAGGTCTACCGGGCGACGCCTAGTCGAGAGACGACCAAAGGACTTGCTCGCTCGTTTGCTGCACACTATGAGACTATAAAAGTACCGTGCAGTATAGGCGTATTTGGGAGATTTTATACTAGTGTGTTCTGAGCGCCCTTGAGACAGTGAAGCGCCTCTGAACCCACTGCTTCCCCTGCAGTGCACTTGAACATGGAAACACCACTACTACGAGCGCTGGTGCGACGCATCCGCACACTTGGACCGCTGACAGTCTCAGAGTACATGCAGACTTGTGCACTGCACCCGCAATACGGTTACTACCAGACCGGCAAGGACAAGATCGGTCGAAAAGGTGATTTTGTCACGGCTCCAGAGGTATCTCCGATCTTCGGAGAACTCATAGCGCTCTGGTTCATGGTCCAGTGGCGCGACTGGCTCCAAAGTCCTAGACAGATTAGTCTGATAGAGCTCGGACCAGGGACGGGTACACTGATGAAGAATATGTTACAGACAGCGCGACAGTTTCCAGAGTTTTACCGCGCGCTCCATGTCCAGTTGCTTGAAGCGGGTCGTCCGTTTCAAGCGCGGCAGCAAAGCATGCTCCAGGCTTACGTACAAGAGCGCAAAGTCTCATGGTTGGACGCTTTAGATCTTGATGGATTTGATGCGTCAGCTGGTAGCGACAGCGGGCCAGTTATGTTTCTCGCGCATGAATTCCTAGACGCACTGCCGGTACACCATTTTGTGCGCTGCCAGCGTATCCAGCAGCAGCAGCAGCAGCAGCAGCAGCCAGTCGCATGGTCGGAGCGCTTGGTCGATATCGTGGACGGTGGCGAGACGAACAGCCCGCGCCTTCGCTTTGTTCAGAGTCGCGGTATCACGCCGGCTGCGGCGTTGTGGACGAGCCATCCGCTGCTTCGGCCGATGCTCGAGCACGAACAACTCACGGCAATTGAGGTACCGACGGGTGCCATGGCCGTTATCGAACGAATATGTCGGATCATGAGTCAACGTGGCGGTGTCGCGCTAGTCGTGGATTACGCCAAAGCGGCGGAACCGCCGTTGGCATGCACTTTGCGAGCGGTGCGGCAGCATCGGTTCGAGGACCCTCTGGTTGCGCCCGGCGAGGCGGATATCACCGTTGATGTGGACTTTGACTTGCTTGCAAAGGTAGCGCAGGCGACTGCTCCAGCTTTGCAGGTGCATGTACTGAGCCAGCGTGAGTTTCTCTTGCGTATGGGCTTGCAAGTTCGTCTACAGGTGGTTGCTCGCAAACATCAGGATGCAGCGTCCCGTTTATTTGCTGCTTGTCAGCGGCTGATCGCACCGGAAGCAATGGGCCACGTCTATCAAGTGATGGGTATTGCATCTTCAATACCGAATGGCAATCGGGCGCCATACGATGTGCTGTTTCCGTTCCACGCGCGGCCTAGCACCTAAGTCGAAAGAGAGTGTGCCTCTACGCACACGCGCAGCGTTTTCCTTTGGTTGCACGCTCGGTCCAGGGCCATTGCAGTGCACCGGAATTGCGAGTGCCTTTGGAATGACCCTCTGGTGCAATGTGTGTACGCGTTGCGGAAGATTCATTGTGAACGCGCTGCATGATGCGCGCGAGGCGCCGACCCAGACCTTGTGGCTATGCGCTCCGAAACCCCCAGCACGAAACGGCGTCGTCGTAGGGTCACTTGGGCGCGAGGCGCGGCTGCGTCAGTCTATTAGCGCACTGAACTGCATGACAAGAACGGACGCCTAGACAGCAGTCGTCGAGCTGGGGCTCTATGTACAGTTTTTCAGTTCTCGTGGTGTGACATTCATAAAGAAGCGATTTTTACAAGTCTGTGACATAAAGGGTGGTGCTCCAGCGCGTCTACTCGATGAAGGATTGCCCCGAACCGTGGGCCTAGGCACGTCACCACCAAAAGAACGCGTTACGTACGCCATAAGCATATGCCGCAGCATGCTCATCGCGCAGCTCTCCATCGACAGATCAAGCTGGTTATCGTGAAAGCCATCCAGGTCCGCGCTTGCCCCGCCGGACTATATAAAGAAGAACGGAGACTATGGAATCATCCGCAGATGTCTATCCAGGCGTGTATGTATATTTGCGTACCTGTATCGGTGCGTGGATACGTGTGTATAGCCACACAAGCATTCGTGGTTGTACTCGTGCTCAGGTGCGTGCATGCCGTCATGCAAAAGCGCCAATGTACATGTGCGTGCCTCCGTGCCTTCGTCTACACACACCCATGAGCATCCTTGCAAGTATTCATGCGTTCATCTACGCATGCCAATGTATATCATGACGTGCATTCGAGCACGTTGCTTCTTGGCGCTCGCACGCAACCGCGATGCAAACGTCGCTACCGTAAACCGACTATGGAGCTGGTTTTTTGGACCCTTTCGCAAAAAGCAAACAGTTACAGAGTCTGTCGGGTTCAGATACGATTCGCTCCGACGCTTCCTAATGATTTACGTGTCCTTTGATGACAATAAAGGCGACCAGAAGTGCTTGCTCTTACATCATCGAGCGCGCAAGTCGGAGCAGCGGAAGCACGCCCTCTGAGGCAGCATCTACGGACACTAGGCGCGTATCCGGGAGCCTCTGGCTCCATTCATCGACCAGTGACCAGAAAAGAAACCCCCTTGCGATCTTTGGAACACCAAGAGTTCCACGCCTGACGCCCGAAACCGTTGGTGCGTTGCTTAAAGAGAATTTCTTCTGCTTTTGGCGAGCTGTCCAAACGCCAAAACGCAGCCATTCGAACATAGGAAACACTAGAGCATCCGTCAATTCCAGCCGCGAAGCCACCGGCGTTTCTGCTGTTCCTCGATGGTCAGGTAGAGGCCGTAGATCCATGGTGAGAAGTAGATAAACGCCGCAGCGGCAAGCAACACACCAATCGTTACAAGTTGATAGTGCCCCGTTCTCGCAAGGGGTGCGCGATCCACAAGCAAAGCAGTAAGCAGTATACCGTACAGGAGACCTGGCAAATAATGGTACAGGAATGCAGCTCTTTTGACACCGATGTAGGGAAGAAGATTCAGGAGCCATCCGGTAAACAAATATGTGCCTAGAGCGTACAGCTTCTGCTGTGAGCGGCGTTGCTTCTTCGGGAGCTCCGCAGTCTGCAGTCGCCGCGGCGCTCGATCCCCGAAGCCACCGAGTCCAGCGATGAAATTTTGGGCGAGAAGAAATCCGAAAAAGAGCAACGAGCAGAGGACACTCCAGGCAATTACAGGATTCAGAATTAGGTAAACCCGAGCCTCGATAACGGGGTATTGGCTCCGAGGGGTAACCCCAGTCCCGTGCTGATTTGCTTCGGCAGGTGCGCTTCGAGTCGTATTCGGATTCTCCGCCCATGGCGCTCGTTTGGTCTGAATCCAGTACAGAATTCCTCGTAGGTTCAGTGGCCAGGACCACCACTTGCTTTCCCAGTGGTGCCGTCCAGGCACTTGTGCGTTCGCGCGCAACATCTCCTTATTCAGATAAACGAATTTGCGAAAGAATGGAACCGGCGCGGCTGCAGCATTGTACTCGGGTGAGCCGATGAGTTTCGCTCGAAAATCAGGTAGCATGAAGGCATCCCCGGAGCCACTCCGCGGAAGCAATCGGAAGTGTATCCAAAAAAATGATGTGTATAACGCTAGCGCAAGCAGTCCGACGAAAACACATTGCCACAGGGGAATCCGTTTCTGCGACCGCAGCAGGGCTCGGCTCCCAAAGACGGACACCACACCGGCTAGCGCAGGCGTCGCTAGCGCCGTCCACTTGATGGACAAGGCCAGGCCAGCGGAGATGCCACTCCAGTAGAGCCATCTCCATCGGGCTCGAGTGCCATCGCGAGTCCGCCACAGGCGAAGCACACAGTAGAAATGTAAAAGCAAGAAGAATAGTAACTGTGAGTCTGTTAATATGTGACGCGACTCGATTGTCGTTGCAACTTCCAAGAGTACCCAGGCAGCGGCAAGCACACTAGCCGCTACGTGCAACGAGAGCTCCCGAGCAACCAGGTACATCAGCGGTACCAAAAGCGTGCCGAAGACTGCCGCTACAGTGCGCGCACCCACGTATGACTTATCGGGATATTCTGCTCCAATTTGATCGTAGCTGAAACTCGCATTGTATCCATGAAGATACGCACCTAGGGCGAGTAGGAGCTTCCCGAGTGGCGGGTGGATATCGAAGAAGTACTCGCCCGTGAAGTATGCTTCCACAAACTTGCCAAAGTGAAACTCATCGAATACAACTGCCTTTGGCTCCGACAATCGCCAAAAGCGTGTCAACGCTGCAAAGATGGTTAGCAACACCAGTACGACCCCATCGAGAAGAGCGGCGTACGGCTCGGCGTTCGAGCGCAGTGAGCTGTCGCCTTCCACTAGGGAGGCGCCTCTGCTTCCTGACGCCGTCTCTGTCGTTCGATTCAAAGGCGGTCTCATGGCTATGTGTTTTCCTCGAGCTTTCGAGAGGTCCGGAGTTCCCTGTGCTCCGGAGCGACTGTTTTTCGGGAGTTGCTGGGCGCTCTCGTGGCGGTGCATCTGCAGTACTTGCCCAGAGGTCAGCACACGCCGAGTCTGTGAACACGCTGTGGATCGTGCAGCACGCGTGAAAGAGTGATCAAATCCGGCCCAAAGCAGCAGTGGTGAGCGCTGCGAAGCCACGCGACACCCACAAGGGAGCGGCGCTATAGAAAGTTGCGTTTACGGACGTTCGCGCCTTTACAGATTCGCGGGCAGTACGCAGGCACGAGTCGTGGCGGGAGCGTTTTGCGGCCTGCCTCGAAGGGCGTTTCCCTAACGACTGCATGCTTGCCGTCGACGACGCTACCGTGGATGCCATAGCGGGCAACGCTGAGCTCTTCATGCATCCACAGTGTACTGGACGACACAGACACACACACACACAGAGAGAGAGAGAGAAGCACACAGACGCACCGCCAAGGCGCTA
>Ga0080006_1153077_pt1 | contig 26415 bp, 28 predicted proteins | sample RS3BMetagenome_FD_69209 | JGI IMG/M metagenome (GOLD analysis project Ga0080006, IMG submission 69209) | Ferric oxide microbial mat and aquatic microbial communities from Rainbow Spring, Yellowstone National Park, USA - RS3B (SPADES... ...
CCTCCTGACAGCTCCCCGGACCGGACTCAAACCGGCAAGCAACGACAAGCTCACGAATCAGCCATCAATCGTTCACACGATCAACCACCTTTCACTACCGGACGCACAGGAGAACCGTCATGATGTCCTACAGCGGGATCATTCGCGGACGCGCGTACTGGATGCCGCGCTCAATTTGTTCGCCCAGCACGGTGTCAGCGGCACGTCGCTGCAGATGTTCGCGGACGCCGTCGGGATTACGAAAGCCGCCGTCTACCAATAATTCCGAACCAAAGAGCAGATCGTGCTCGCGGTCACCGGGCGCGAACTCGGTCGGCTGCTTCCAGCGCTCGAGGAAGCCGAGGCGCACGGCGACGGTCCGCAAGCCCGCGACGCACTATTGGTGCGCGTGGTCGAAATGGCGGTTCGGGACCGGCGGTTGGTGCGGACGCTGCAGTTCGATCCCGTGGTCGTCCGATTGCTGGCCGAACACAAAGCGTTCCAACGCTTCATGGACCGTCTGTATCGAGTGCTGCTGAGCGACGCGGGCCTGGACGGGCGGATCGAGGCGGCGATGTTGTCCGGCGCGATCAGCGCCCCCGTCATGCATCCACTGGTCGCCGATATCGACGACGACACACTGCTCGACCGGCTCACCGACCTCAGCCGGCGCCTGCTCGTCCTGCATGAGGACGCGCGGAGCCGATGAGCGACGGCACCGCCCGCGGAGACGCGCGGGCCAAGGCGCACAGATACTTTCACCCGGCACCCCCCATGATGGTGGTCCTCGGACATTTCTTGGCCCAGTTCGACGCGTGGTCCGGTACGGTTTTCGCATGAAAACAGTCGCGCGTTTGGCGGCCGCAGCGGTCATGGTCACTGCCGGAGTCGTCTCGGCCGGCGCGGGCGTGGTGACCAGCGCTCACGCCGACAATCCTCCCTGGCCGTTCGTCGGGTACCACTGGTGTCCAGGACAGCCCTTCGACCCGGCATGGGGGCCCCAGTGGGATCCGACCACCTGTCACGACGCGCACCATCGGGACCGGGACGGCACGATTCATAACGGTGATTACTTCGGGCCCAGCCCCTTTCAAACGTGGCCCGAGATTCCGAACAACCTGCCGTGAATCGGGCAGCGATTCCGGTTAGGTATCCCCGCGCTCCCAGAATTGCTCGCCGTCATGGGCGTTGCAGACCAGGAAGAGGCCATCGGGCGCCTGGGCGACGTAGTACTCCGGGTAGTCGGTGCACAGCGAGTTCTCTTCCTTGACGCCGGCCATCGGCGGTGACCGGAACCAGCGGGGCTCGTACCGCCGGGGCGAGCCGCAGAACATCAACCGTCCCGGCTGGGTGGCGAAAGACACGTAGTAGTCGGCGGTCCCGAACACGTAGTACGTGGTGTTGTCACACGGTGCACCGAGCACCACATGCGGCATGATCCCCGGCGTGCAGTCCGGGTAATCGCAATTGACCGGTCCGGCGGCAGCTGGCGGCGCCACCGAGAAACCGAGAGCCACGAATACGGCGATCGCTGCCACAATGAATCGCACGACAATACTCTGCCATAGCGCGGCCACCGCTGGGAATAGAATTCTCCCGTTCGGAGAAGCCGTGAAGCCCAATATCGCCGCTGCCGCAGTCGGCATCCCACTTTGCGGTGATAATGTGGCTCTCTCCTGCAGGTGCGGACGGGGAGGTGATCCATGCCGCCACGCGAGCTTCCAACCGAGACGCTCGACGCGGCGCGGAGTTCGGTCGCCGAGGCGGCCGAGCTTGCCCAGGCGCAAGCCCGCGCCGAGGCCGCGCGTGCCCGTGCGAACCTGCTGCGCCAACAAGCCGACGCACTGTCGAGTGACACCAGCGTCGTTGCCGGAGCGAACCCGCCTCCGACGCACCGGCGGCGGCTGCTTCGTCTCGGGCGGAGGGCAGTTGCCGCCGCCGTCGCGAGCGCGGTCATCTGCACCGCGCTGACAGCGAGCGGATATCTGGTGTGGCACCACCGTCAGGTCGTAGAGCGAAAGCAACGCACCGCGGAGTTCGCCACCGCCGCCCGCAACGCCGTGACCACGATGATGTCGATGGATCCGGCCAAGGCGAGAGACACGATGCAGCGTTTCGCCGATGACACCACTGGACTATTCAAGGCCGGCATCTTGATGGGCGCCGAGGACGCCGTCAAGGCGTTGCAGCAGTCGAACGTCAGCTCCGCAGGCACCGTGCAAGCCGCCGCCGTCGAGTCCGCGACCGAGAATTCAGCGGTCGTGCTGATCGCGGCGAAATCCGAGTTCAGCCGGCCCGGTCAGGCCAAGCCGGAGCCACGGTCGGTGCGGCTCGTCGTCACCGTCGAACGAGACGGAGACCGGCTCAAAATATCGAGACTCGAGTTCGTCCCATGACGGCCGACGGCGACAAAGCCGATCGGGTCGCGCCGCGCCCGACGAGGCACGCCGTCAGCGCGCTCGGACGCTGGATGCGTCACTGCCTGGCCCGGTGGCGCCCGATCCTGTTGTCCATGCTGCTCGTCGGGGTGACAGGGTTCGGTGTCGGCTACTTCTACTTGGTGTACCGCCCGGATTTGCAAACCGACAACGCCGTAGCACATCAAGTCATCAAGGCGGCCAGCGACGGCACAGTGGCGCTGCTGTCCTACTCGCCGGCCACCCTGGACCGAGACTTCGCCAACGCCAAATCCCGGCTCACCGAGAACTATCTGACCTATTACCAGCGGTTCGCGGACCAGATCGTGGGTCCGTCGGCGCAGCGCGGCCAAGTCACAACGACCGCAACGGTGGTCAAAGCCGCCGTTTCGGAACTCCATCCCAGTTCGGCCATCGTGCTGGTGTTCGTCAAACAGAAGGCGACCAGCAAGGACAGGCCGGAACCGGTGGTCACATCAAGTAGTCTTCGGGTAGGGCTGACAAAGGTCCACGGTTCGTGGCTGATTGAGAAATTCGATGCTGCGTGAACGCCGTTTGCGGGCCTGTTTGATGATGCCCGCCGAACCGTACCGCGATATATGGTATTGGTGTTAGTCTGTGAATTCGACTTCACTTGACAATCGCGATATTTAGCGCGTCAAGGAGCACGCGATGCGTCCAATGAATATAGCAGTGAGCGCAACACTGCTGGCCGCCAGCACAGCGGGAGGCGTGGCCTCGGCGCCGGCCACGTGGGCCTACGACCCCGCGATCAACGGGACTTATACCGCCACCGTCATCGGCGACTGGGCCAGGACGAAAGAGGTGTATCACCAAGAGCCAGTGGTGCGAAGCACCTGGAAGATCACCTCGTCGTGCTCCACCGCCGAGGATTGCAAGGGTCAAGTCGTCAGCGACCAAGGCTGGGCCGCGACGCTGATCATGCACGACGGCGGGAACTGGCACGTCAAACGCGACATCACGAACTGGGAGACCTGCCCCGACGGCAGCTCGTATCCGGGTCACGACTATGTCTATTTCTATCCCGCGAACCCGGACACCGGTGAATACATGCTCGGGTCATCAGTTTTGGCCGGACGGGAACATACGGTCGGCCCGCCCGGCGTCTGCGGCACTAACGAGCCGATGTACATCGACCAGCCGTTCCGGCTGGACAAGATAGGTTGACCCGAAACGCTTTTCCTCGTTCCGCGGCATGCTTTAGCGGCGTTCAGATCCCAGACTGCTGCCCGCATCAGCTGCTGGGCTTTACGTGGCGAACATGTCCTTCCATGTTTTAGGCGCCCTCGGTGACATGGGCGTGACCAGATCCGACTGGCGGTAAACCTGGCCATCAGGGGCGACATAGCTGCCGGTGTGCGGGTCGTACTGGGCGATAGCAACTGACGGACCGGGCTGAGCGGTGTTGCTCCCGAACCCGCTTGGCGCCGCCAGCGGTCCGGCCGATGCGCCGCCGCCGGCACCGGGTGGGGGCCCGGCCGGGGAGGACGGAACGTCGATCGGCGCGATGGGCGACACCTCCCCCATCGTCGCCGCGGGGCTCAACGGGTTCGGAGCCGGGGGCGGCGGTCCGGCCGACGGGCCCGTACCCCGCGGGACCGCACCCGGCGGCAGCGGCGTTCCCTCCACCGGCCCGAAGATCCTCTCACGATTCCAGTTGACCCGGTCGTCGGGCGGGATCCCCTGCGCGATCAGGTTTGGATCCAGCGGGTAGGTGCCGAACACGTGCTGCCGCATCGCCAGCGGCTCGAAAGGCTTGTCGCTCTCACAGATTTCGACGGGCGGCGCACGTTTTCCGGGCTGCCCCATGCACGGGTAGTTGCGGGCGCCGCGCACCGCGATGGGTGAGTCCTGCGGCAGCTTGCAGTACAGCCCGTCCGGTGTGTCGACGATACGGGTGTCGGCGGGGGCGCGCCACTGGCTCGGCGGCAGAAAGCCGACCGTACACGCCGGCGGATCACTGATGACGAGATTGAAAGCGCCCGTGGCCAACCCGCTGGGGGACTTCGTGCCGAGGAACGACTGGATGGCGGCGGTGAACGGCGGCAGCAATACCAGCGCCTGCTCAAGCGACGCGTGGTAGGTCACGCCGATCTGGCCGATCGTGGTGAGGTTGGCGAGTAGCACCGGCAGCGTCGGTTTGATCTGGTCGAGCAGCCGCGACGCCTCGTTGAGGGCCCCGGGGCCCTTCTGCAGAAGCGTGCGGATCTGCGGGTCGTCCTTGGCAAGCTGCCCGCTGAAGCCCGCGAGGCTGCGCGCCCAGAGTCGGATGGAGTCGGTGGTCTGCGCTTGCGCGTCCAGGAAGGGCCCGCTGTCTTCGGTCAAACTCCGAGCCCGTTCAGCGATACTGTTGAGGTCCCCGGAGAGCCGGGCCGAAGAATCGAATAGCGATCCGAAATCGTAACCGGCGCCGTTGAATGCGTCGAAGGACTCGTCGAGCAGGGTTCCGAGTTTGCCCTTGGGGATGCTGTTGATCAAGGCACTGGATTGGTCGAGTACGGGTCCGATCGGTTGTGGGATCGTGGCCTCGTTCGCGGCGATGACCGAGCCGTCGTGCAGGTAAGGCGGCGAGTCGTTGCGCGGCCGCAGATCGACGTAGTACTCGCCCACGGCGGAAATGCTTCGCACCTCTGCTCGCAGATCCGCGGGGACCTTCGGCGAAGTGTCAAGGGACAGTGTGGCTTGCGCGCCGTGCGGCGTGAGGCCCACCGCTGTCACCTTGCCGATCTGCACCCCGCGGTAGGTTACGTTGCTGAACCGGTACAGCCCACCGGTCGCGGGCAGTTTCAGGGTGACCGTCATCTTGCCGATGCCCAGCAGCGTCGGCGCCTGGACGTACCACAGCGCCATCACGACCACGCCGAGGGTCCCCACGATCGAGAAGATCGCCAATTGGATTCGGACAAAACGGGTCAGCATTTACGGGCTCCCGTACGTCGGCCGGCTTGTCACCGGGGTCGCCCCGGGAACCGGGGCGCCCTGGTCTGCCGGCGGGTCCGGTGCCGCGGATGCCGGCAGCCCAGGCAACGCCGGGGGCAGGGGCGCGTTCTGCGCGTCCGGACCGAGCATGGTCAGCCCCGCGATGACCGGCGGTACGGGCGGCGGCGCCGCGGCTGGCGGTGCGTCGGCCGACTGGGAGTTGACGGGCGACTGCGGCGGCGGCCCCGGGAGCGGTCCCCACGGCGGCGGGTGTCCCAGGTTCAGCGGTTCCCCAACCGGCCCGGGTGCCACCACTGAGCCGGGCGCGCCCGGCGGCGCACCGAATTTGTATTGCAGGTATTCCGGATCCCCGGGCGCCGGCACATTCTCCGCGCCCAGCCGTTCCCAGTGGGTGCCGCGCAGGATGCTCTTGCGCAGGCCGGCGTTCGTCAGGTCGATGATGAAATACCCGTTGACGTAATCGCCCCGGACATACCTGTCGATGAAGGCCTGCGAGAACGGGAAGGTCGGGGCGTACGCGATGGCCGCGTCGATATCGGGCCCGACGTCGGCGAGCGCCTTGATTGCCGGCGCAAGGTTCTGCAGGTTCTTGACCAGATCGGATCCCGCGTCGTTGACTAACTTGGTTGCCGTGTCGCTGAACGTGCCCAGCTTGTCGAGCGCGGCTGTCAGCCGCGGCCGCTCCCTGACCAGCACGTCCAGCGCCGGGGGAATTTTGTACAACGCCTGCGTGATCACGTCGCGTTGTCCGGCGAACGTGGAGGAAAGGCGGTTGAGCGCCTGTATCGCCGCGACGAGGTTGTCGCGCTGCCGGTCGAAGGTGCCCACGAAGTCGTTAAGACGGGTGAGCAGATCCCGGACGGCGTCTGCGCGCCCGGACAGGGCGGTGTTGAAGTTGTGGATGATGTCGCCGAACTGGCCCAGCCCACCGGCATTGAGGACCAGGGACAGCGACGACAAAGTCTGCTCGGTCGACGGGTAGGTCGACGACCGATTCAGTGGGATCGTCGCCCCCGGCTGCAGCCGGCCGGTGCCCGGCACGCCGAGCGGCGGATTCAGCTCCAGATGCATGGATCCCAGCAGGCTGGTCTGGCCGACTGCGGCGACGGCGTTGGCGGGAATCACCACACCGGGCTGCACCGAGATTTCGACGTCGGCGTGCCATCCTCGCACCCTCATCTTGCTGATGCTGCCGACGATGACGTCGTCGATCATCACCGGCGAATTGGCTTCCAACGTACCGACATTGGCGATCTCGACGTGGTAGGTGCCAGCGCCCGGCCCGCGTCCCACCGCGCCCGGCAGGGGCAGTGAGTTCAGACCGTTGAACGCGCATCCACTCAGGGTGAGCACGGCACAGAAGCCGATGCCGAGCAGCCGCCGCACGGCGCTCCGGGCGGTCATGGTTGCGGTCCTTGGTCCGGGAGCAGCATGTCGGACACGTTCGCCGGCGCTGGCGGCGGCTCGGCCGGCAGGCTCGGCGGGGGCGGCTCCGGCATTGCCGCTCCCGGTATCCGCGCCGGCGGCGGTGGCGGCGGCGCGGCGGGCGGAACGTCACCCGGCAAGCCTGTGTAAGCGGATACTGCCGGTGGCAGATCGGGTGCTGCCGGCTTCGGGCCCTCCCCGCCGGGTGCCAGCCGTGGCTCGGTGTACACCACGTTCTTGGGGTCGAAGGCCGGTGCCAGGAAGGGGTTGACCGGAATGGGCAGATAGTTGAAGTTGAAGTACAGCAACGGGTTGAACACCCGCAACGCCGGACTGAGGTACAGGCCGCACAGCTTTCCCGACTCGTTGCCGGTGGCGTTTTCCAGGCCTCCGATTTGTGAGCACAGGGAAAAGACCGGATTGGTGAGGTTCTGCACGCCGACCCCGCCGCGGATGTTCCCGACGTCCGGATCATAGGCGCTGTAGGCGTTTCCGAGTGCGTTCGGCGTCACGTGCAGCACGTTCTTCAAGGCCATCTTGTTGTCGACGAGGATCTGCGTCAGGTCGGCCAGCCGCGAGATCTGCTCAGCGGTGGCGTCACGACTGCCCTGGATGAACCGCTGCACCTCCCCGACCGCGCCCGACAGGTCCGTCAACGCCGCGTCCAGGTCGGATTTGTTGTCGTCGAGCACACTGGTCAGTGAGGCCAGCCGGTCGTTGAACTGCACGACCTGAACGTTGCTGTCCCGCAGGGCCGCGACGAACGTCTGCAGGTTCTTGATGATGTCGACGAGGTTTCCGCTGCCGTTGGCGAGGATCCGCCCCACCCCGGACAGTTGCGCCAAGGTCTGCCGCAGTTTGTCCCCGTTCCCGCCGCCGAGCGCGTCGGCGGCGCTGTCGATGAACCGCGCCACCGATGGGGTCGACACCTTGCTGTTGGGTCCCAACTCCGTTGCCAGGCGCATCAATTGGTCTTTGACCTCGTCCCATTCGACGGGCACCGCCGTCCGGTCGACCGGTATGACCGCGCCGTCACGCATGGTGGGGCCGCTGGACCGGTAGGCCGGGGTGAGCTGGACGTAGCGCGCCGCGACCAGGTTCTGCGCAACGATCACGGCTTTGGCGTCCGCCGGAATGGGCACGTTGCGTTCGACGTGCATCACCAGCTTCGCCTGGGTGCCCTCGGGCTGGATGGCGGCGATGGTGCCGACCTTCATCCCGGACACCCGCACATCGTCGCCCGGATAGATCGCGGTGGCGGTGGGGAAGTAGGCGGTGATCGTCTTCGGGCGAAAGAAGGTGTTCCGGACGGCGACCACGGTGCCGAAGACGACCAGGCCCGCCAAGAGGACGGCAAGTCCGGCCTTGAGCCTGTTGCGCGGAATCGCGGGGATGCGCATCATCGCGACCCTCCGGGGTCTTTGTTGAACGGCCATGGCAGCAACGCGCGCGGTCCGGCGGTGTCCGGCGGTGAACCGGGGGCGCCGTAGGCACGGAATCCCCAGGTGTAGTCGAATAACCACTGAAAGAACTGCAACGTGAACAAGTTCGGGATGAACGGGTTGTAGTAGAAGCCGCTGGACACGGTCTCCCCTTGTGTCAGCTCATATTTCGCCAGGGCCGGCAGCGCTTTGGTGAGACTGTCGCGATTCTTTTCCAGCATGTCCGTCACGGAGTTCAGCTTCTGCAGTGACGGTGCCAGCTTGCTCTCGTTGTCGTGTACCACACCGGACAGCTGCCGGGCCACCGCGGACGTGCTGGCCAGCAGCCGTACGATCGCCTGCCGCCGCGCCACCAGCATGGACAACAGGTCGTTGGCATTGAGGATCAGCGTGTTGAGTTGCGCGCTGCGTTGCGAGAGGATCCCGGTGACATCGGCGGCGCCCTTGAGCAGCTCACCGAGTGTCTGGTTGCGCGCGTTGAGCGTCTGGGAGAGCCGGGTGATCCCGTCGAACGCGGGACCCAGTTGGGGCGCAATCTGATTCAGTGTCTGCGACAGCGTGTCGAGGGACTGGTCGAGTGTTTCGGTGTTGGTTCCCGCGATGTCGGTCGTCAGGTCACTGACGGCCTCGGAGAGCGAATAGGGCGAGGAGGTGCGCGTCACCGGGATGACGGTCATGGGACGCAGGGTGCCGCTGCCCGCGGAGTCCAGCGTAAGGACCCGCTGCCCCAGCAGTGAACCCGTCTTGATGTGTGCGGTGCTGGCCGAACCGAGCAGAACGTTGCCCTTGACCGTGAACGTCACCAGGACGTCGCCGTGATCCAGCGACATGCCCGACACGCCGCCGACTTTGATTCCCGACACCGTCACGTCATTGCCGGTTGCGAGGCCGCCGGCATCGGAAAACAGCGCCTGGTAGCGCACCGTGGTCGCGCGCTGCAACAGTTGGTCGGGGTTCAACCCGACGGCGATGACCAGGATGATGAGGACGGCGCCGATGAAGCCCGCCTTGATGAGGCCTGCTCCGCGGTACTTATTCATCGGGATCCTTGGGTTCCGCGCACCGCCCGGTGACCTGGTGGGTGATTCCGACGTCCACCGTCCGGTATTGCAGATCGGAGACGCGCAGAGCTAGTCCGCACAGGTAGTACGGGAACCAGGCGCCGTAAGCGCCGAGCCTCGTCAACTTGCGGTAGTTGTTGGGCAGCTTCTTCAGCGAGATGTCGATAAGGTTCTTGTCCTTGTCCAGCATCGGCGCGATCCTGTTCAGCTGATCCACGGTGCCGGCCAGCGGAGGGCGCGCACGGCCGAGCAGATCCGCGATCGAGGCGGTCCCGTTGTCCAGTGCGGTGATGGCGGTGCCGATCGTGTCGCGGTCGCGCGACAGTCCGCCGATCAGCTTCTCGAGACGGTCGATGGCGCCGGAGAACTTGGCACCGTCCTTGTTGACGGTGGCCACCACCGTGTTCAGGTTGTCGATCAGCCCCTGCACGGTTTGGCTGTTGTCGGCCAGGGTGTTGGAGAACGACGACGTCTTCGACAGCAGCGACTGCAAGGTTCCGCCCTCGCCCTGGAAAACCTGAATGAGCGATGCGCTCAGCGCGTTGACGTCTTGCGGATTGAGACCCTGGGTCACCGGTTTCAGGCCGCCGAGCAGCAGATCGAGGTCGAGTGCGGGCGCCGTGCGGTCGATCGGGATCTGCGACCCGGCCGGCAGCGCCTTGGTGGATCCGGGCCCGTCGACGAGCTCGAGGTAACGGTCACCGACCAGGTTGAGATAGCGGACGACGGCCCTGGTACCGGTGGTGAGCACCACGCTGCGGTCAGCGTCGAACCTGACCACCACCCTCTTGTCGGGACGCAACGAGACGCTGTTGACCGTTCCCACGCGGATGCCGGCGACCCGCACCGTCTGTCCGGGCTTCAGCCGCGACACGTCCGTGAACAGCGCCGAATACCCGTTTGTCGAGCCGGTGGTGTACTGCCCGAAGATGAAGAATAAGAACGCCGTCAGCAAAATCATCACGGCGGCGAAGGCCCCGAACTTGATGATCATCGCGCGTGAACCGGTCATCCGGGCTGCCCTACCTGGAAGGAGTTGCGCGGCGGTCCGTCGATCGGCCCGTACAGCAGCTGCTTGAGTGCGTCGGAGTTCCACATCAGTTGTGGGTTGCCGTATTCCTGAGGGTTGGCTCCGATGTCGGCGATCACGAAAGGCGGTGCGACGTCGAACGGCACCACGGGAAGGTCGTGGCACTGCGGACCGCCGGTCGCGGCCACCTTCGGCAGGTTCGACGGATACCGGAACCGTTCGGCGCCAAAGCCGACGTACACCAATACCTTGATCATCGGCTCGGGCAGGTTGGGGGCGTGCAGGTTCACCAGTGACCCGGCGATGCCGCACCACAGTGCTTGGTGGTACTCGTTGAGCAGATCGGTGGTCGGCCTCAGCAGATGCAGGACATCGGCGAGCGCTTGCCTGTTACCTCCCACCACGTCGTTGCCGATATCCGCCAGGCCGATCGAGCTCATCAAAAACGCGTCCAGGTTTTGTTGCTCGTCGACGATCGATCTGCTGACCCGGACGGTGTTGTCGACGGTTGCGAGAAGATCTGGCGCGGCGTCGGCGTAGGCGTTGCTCACCGCGGGCAGGGCCTCGAGGTCGTGGTTGAGCGCGGGCAGACTCTTTTCCTCTTTGGCCAGGAACGAATCCAGGTCGGACAGCATCTGGCCGATCTTGTGGCCCCGGCCGTTGACCGCCGACGCGATGGCACCGAGGGTCTCGTTGAGTTTGGCGGGGTCGATCGTCGACAACAGCGACGTGAGTTGCTGGAACACCGTGTTGATTTCGACGGTGACGTGTTTGCCCTCGAGTACCTCGCCGGCGCGCAGCGGCCGGGTCGACGGATCGGCGGGCGGCACCAGCTCGACGAATTTGGCGCCGAACACGCTCGTCGACGCAATGTCGACGAGCACATTGGCGGGGATCAGGTGCATCTGCGACGGGTGCATCGCGAGGTGCAGGACGGCTTCACCGTTAGGCCGCACATCGATCGAGGCGACCTTGCCCACCTCGACGCCGCGCATCTTCACTTTGGCGTCCGGGTTCATCACCAGGCCGGCGCGCGGCGACACGACGGTGAGGGGCACGCTCTGGGTGAAGTCGCCCCGGAACAAGCCGATCGCGAAAGCGAAGACGACGGAAATCAGGACGACGGTCGCCAGACCCGCCAGGGGGCGCGCGTAGGACTGCGCACCGAAGTGGCGACCCGGCGACGCCGCGACAGGGCGCGCGAAGCTGGTGGTTTCGGAGCGATGAATGGGGCCGGGCCCGAGATTGCGCGTCACTATCCGTTCACCCTCCTCCCCTAGCCCGACAAGTTGAAGTTGCCGTTGGTGCCGTAGATGGACAGCGAGACAAGCAGAGTCACCGACACGACGACGATCAATGAGGTCCGCACCGCGTTACCGGTTGCGACGCCGACACCGGCAGGTCCGCCCGACGCAAAGTAGCCGAAATAGGTATGGATCAACAAGATCGTGATCGCCATCAGCACGGCCTGCAAGAACGACCACAACAAGTCGATTGGGTTGAGGAACGTCGTGAAGTAGTGCTGGTACAAGCCACTCGATTGGCCGAAGAGGACCACCGTCGTGAATTGGCTGGCCAGGAACGACAGGATGACGGCGATGGAATACAACGGAGTAATCGCCATCATCCCGGCTGCGATCCTCGTGCTGACCAGATACGCAATCGGCCGGATCGCCATCGATTCCAGCGCGTCGATCTCTTCGCTTATCCGCATGGCGCCGAGTTGCGCGGTCACGCCGGCGCCGAAGGTAGCCGCCAAGCCGATCCCCGCGACGATCGGTGCCGCGATTCTGACGTTGATGAAGGCCGCGAGGAATCCGGTCAGCGCTTCGATGCCGATGTTGCCCAGCGAGCTATAGCCCTGGACCGCTAGCGTGCCACCGGCGGCCAGGGTCAAAAAACCGACGATCACCAGTGTGCCGCCGATCATGGCCAACGTTCCCGCACCCATGCTGATTTCGGCGATGAGGCGAATGACCTCCCGGCGGTAGTGGCGAACCGCGAAGGGGATCCCGGCAAGCGCCCTGCCATAGAACAGCGTGTGATCACCGATCCGGCCCAGGGTGGCGATCGGCTTGTCGATTTGCCGCGATAGTCGCGGATAGACGGCTCGGAGCGTCACAGCGTTTCCGTATGCTCCCCTCGACTACTTCGCCGACATTCGGATACCGATAGCGGTGACAACCACATTGATGACGAACAGCGACATGAACGCGTAGACGACCGTCTCGTTGACCGCATTGCCGACGGCCTTCGCACCACCGCCGGACACGGTCAGGCCGCGATAACACGCGACCAGCCCGGCGATCAGGCCGAAAAGCGCCGCTTTGACGCACGAGATGATCACCTCGGGTACGCCCGTCAGCAAGGTGATGCCCGCGGCAAACGCACCGGGATTCACGTCTTGGACGAACACCGAGAAGACGTATCCGCCCACGATGCCGATGATGACGACCAGGCTGTTCAGCAGGAGCGCCACCAGACCCGAGGCGAGCATGCGAGGAGTCACCAGGCGCTGCACCGGGTTGATGCCCAGTACCTCCATGGCGTCGATCTCTTCGCGGATTGTCCTCGAACCGAGGTCGGCGCACATCGCGGTGGCGCCAGCGCCGGCCACGATCAACACGGTCACCAGAGGACCGACCTGGGTCACCGCGCCGAACGCAGCACCAGCGCCGGAAAGGTCTGCGGCACCCAGCTCGCGCAGCAGGATGTTGAGCGTGAAGCTCACTAGGACGGTGAACGGGATAGCCACCATCAAGGTGGGCACGAGCGCGACCCGCGCGACGAACCACGACTGCTCCAGGAACTCGCGCCACTGGAAGGGCCGGCGGAACGCGAACCTTATCGCGTCGGCTGACATCGCGAATAACCCACCAACAGCCTCCATGGGTTTGGAGCCCCGGCCCAGCGAGATACCGGCGGTCCATCGCTCGGGGCCTGCGCGGTCAATTGCCATCGGCCGGCGCCCCTTCCGTCGCCAGGGAGACTGACGTCCCGGTAAATAACGCCCCCGAACCAACCAGACTGTGCGCTAAGTCGGTCCGGGCGGCTGAACCCGGCGACAGGGCTACCGTGGCCACAGTCCGCACGCTAGCCCTCCGTTCAGTCGGGAAAGTTGGCGCCGCAAAACGGGACCGACCGCACGAGGCTCCGGGTCTTGCAGCGTCGGGCGATTATGACTCATACCACACCCGGGTGCACCCGAAACCGCATAACCGTTATCACCGGAAACCGCCGGACGGGGCGGGCAAGTCGCAACGGAAGCGATGGTCGGCTCAAATATGTCGGACACCCCCTAGGTGACGGCGCCGGCCGTCTTGAGTTCGATGATGCGGTCCCAGTCGAGCCCGATTTCCATCAGGATCTCGTCGGTCTGCTCGGCGAATCCGGGTGCCGGCCCGGTGTGGGGCGCGGTGACGTCGAACTGCACCGGGTTGGCGACCAAGTCGAGCTCACCTGCGGGAACCAGGTACTCGTTGGCCCGGATCTGCGCGTCGTCGACCGCCTGCAGGGTGTCTTGCACGGGTGCCCACGGACCGGCGAGGGTGGCAAAGCGTTCGCTCCACTGGGCAAGCGTGCGGGTCGCGATGGCCTTGGTCAAGAGTTCGACCGCGTCGGCCGTGTTGGCGGCGATGCTCTCCACCGTGGCGAAACGCGGGTCGTCGGCAAGCTCCGGCAGGTCGACGTGCCGGCACACGTCGGCCCAGAACTTGGTGGGTTGCATCATCACGAAGGAGATGTAGCGGCCATCGGACGTGGTGTACAGCCCCACCAGTGGGTTGTTGGGCGCGCCGTGCACACCGGGCGGCGGCGCCTCCAGCCGCTGGCCCAGATGCTTGGTCAGCGCGACCGTGTGGCCCATCGCCCAGAGACCGCTGCCCAGCAGGGAGACGTCCACGATGGACGGCTCGCCGGTGCGCTCCCGCTTGAGCAAAGCGGCCGCGATGCCGCCGGCCAGGTTGGTGCCGGAGATGGTGTCGCCGTACGCCGGTCCGGGCGGCCCGATCATGCCGGGCGTTCCCGCCGGGGTAATCGTGGCGGCGGTACCGGCGCGACACCAGAAGGCGGTCATGTCGTAGCCGCCCTTGGTCGCCTCTTCTCCGCGGGGGCCGAGTGCGCTGCCGCGGGCATAGATGATCTTCGGGTTCACCGCTCGGATGTCGTCGACGTCGATGCCGAACTTCTGCCGGGCACCGGGCAGGAAACTGGTCAGGAACACATCCGACCGGCGCGCCAGCTCGTAGAGCACGTCCTTGCCCCCCGGGACCGACATGTCCAGCCCGATGCTGCGCTTCCCGCGGTTGGCGTGTTCGATGTTGGGGTTCGGGTTGCCTTCGACGCGCAGCATGCCGGTCTGCCGGAGTCCGCGTTGCGGGTCGCCGGTCACGGCGTGCTCGACCTTGACCACGTCGGCGCCCCATTCGGCGAGCACGGCGCCCGCGGACGGGACGAACCCATACATGGCGACTTCCAGGACGCGGATGCCCTCCAGCGGACTCATGCCGATGCCCCGAGAACGGGCTCGGCAAACGTTTTGCGCTCCAGGAACTCCTCGAGGCCCGCGACACCCATCTCGCGGCCGATCCCGGACTGCTTGACGCCCCCGAACGGGCTGTCGGCGCCGAAGTAGTTGCCGCCGTTGATGGAAAACGATCCGGCCCGAATCCGGCGTGCGACCGCCCGTGCCCGGTCGGGATCTCTGCTGAAGACCGCGCCCGCGAGTCCGTAGATGGAGTTGTTGGCGATGCGCACCGCCTCGTCGTCATCGGCGAACCCGATCACCACCAGCACCGGCCCGAAAACGTCCTCTTGGGCGATCTCGCTGTCGGGATCGACGTTGGTGAGCAATGTCGGTGCATAGAAGTAGCCGGGATCCAACCGCTTGCCGCCGGTGACCAGGGTCGCCCCCGCGGCGACGGCACGCTGGACCATGCCGTCCAACTTGTCGCGCTGGCGTTCGTTGATCAGCGGCCCCATCAACGTTTTCGGATCGGCGGGATCACCGTGGCGCACCTTGGCGACGTTCTGCGCGATCAGTTCGACGATCTCGTCATGGTGCGACTTCGGCACCAGCAGCCGTGACGTCAGCGCGCAGCCCTGGCCGGCGTGGGTGACCATGCTGAAGGCGGCGAACATGGCGGCGCGGACGAAATCGGCGTCGTCGAGGATGATCACCGCGGACTTGCCGCCCAACTCCAAAAAGACACGCTTGGCCGTCTCGCTGGCCGCGGCCATGATCTGCCGGCCGACCGCGGTCGATCCGGTGAAGGTGACCACGTCGACATCGGGGCTCGTGGTCAGCGTGGGTCCGACCGCGGCATCCGACGTGCTCAGCACGTTCACCACGCCGTCCGGAATGTCGGTGTACTTGGCGATCACCTCGCCCAGCGCCAGCGTGACCAGCGGCGCGTCCGGCGCGCCCTTGAGTACCACGGTGCATCCGGCAGCCAGCGCCGGAGCCAGCTTGGCCAGTGCGAGTTGATTCGGATAGTTGTCGGCGATGATCGCCGCCACCACCCCGGCGGCTTCCTTCTCCACCCGGCGATGATGGCGCATGCCTCGCGATTCGGTCTCGCCGAGGTCTTCGCGGAACTGATAGCTGCGCAGCAAGTCGGCGTAGGACCGAACGATCTTGAGCGGATCGTCCAGCTGAGCGCCCTGGGTGAGCGCTCGGGTGGCGCCGACGTCGGCGATGGTCAGCGTCAGCACCCGTAACTCATCGGCATGGTCGACAAGTGCCCGGTGCAGCTGATCGAGGCAGCGGATGCGCAACTCCACGTCGGTGGGCCAGCTGGTGGTGTCGAAGGCGCGTCGGGCCGCCGCGATCGCCGCCTCGGCCTCCGTGGCGCCGGCATCCGGGGCGTAGCCGATGACTTCGCCCGCGGCGGGATTGATCGACGGGAAGACCTTGTCGGTCGTCACGAGCCGGCCGTCGACCAGGAGCCGGCGGTCGGCCGGTGACTCAGGAACGCGCTCCGCGGTGGCCTCTGCCGTGTCCTGCACTGGCATCCCGGTGCCCCCCAGAGTGGTGTCGGTCACGATAATTTCATTCTCTTACCGGGCGAATCTTACAGTCGGATATCGAGAATTCAAGAACGCCGGAGAAACGAGACTGATGTGCCCATTCGGCCGCGCGACCACTCGGCGGAACCTTTTTTGCAGGCCGAACGCGGTTTCACGGGTCAGTTGCGACCCCCTTCAGGCGGAGAGTATAATTCTCATAATTGCAAGGGAGATTCTTGTGAATGAGATGGGCGCCACCGGAGCAGAGGCCTCAGCGTGAAAGGCGTGAAAACAGCGGTGGTTACCGGCGGCGGCTCCGGCATCGGTCTTGCCGTCGCGACGCGCCTGCGCGCCGACGGTCTTCACGTCGCGTCCGTCGACCTCAGGCCATCGGATGACGATGGTGCCTTTACCGCCGATGTCACCGACCGATCGCAGGTGGATGCGGCGCTGTCGGCGATCCGTGACCGGCTGGGGCCGGTGACGGTTCTGGTCAACGCCGCGGGCCTGGACGGGTTCAAACGCTTCAACAACATCACGTTCGCGGACTGGCAGCGGGTGATCGACGTCAACCTCAACGGGGTCTTCCACATGATCCAGGCGGTGCTGCCCGACATGGTGAAAGCCGGCTGGGGACGGATCGTCAACATCTCCTCCTCCAGTACGCATTCCGGTGTTCCGTACATGAGCCACTACGTGGCGGCCAAGTCAGCGGTCAACGGGCTAACCAAGTCGCTGGCACTCGAGTACGGGCCCAGCGGCATCACGGTCAACGCCGTGCCGCCGGGGTTCATCGACACCCCGATGCTGCGCGCTGCCGAGAAGAACGGGTTCCTCGGCAACATCGAGGAGAACATCGCCCGGACGCCGGTGCGCCGGATGGGCAAGCCGGAGGACATCGCCGCGGCGTGCGCCTTCCTGGTGTCCGAGGACGCCGGCTACATCACCGGGCAGATCCTGGGCGTCAACGGCGGGCGCAACACCTGAGCATCGGGCTCGACGACCAATCGGAACTGACTGACGGCAAGAAACATTGCGAGGAGACACGGTGAAGGTCTGGGTTGATCCCGAACGCTGCCAGGGCCATACCCTTTGCTCGATGATCGCTCCGGATTCGTTCCGGCTCAGCGACATCGACGGTAGTTCGTCGGCAATCGATGAAGTGGTGCCGGCCGATCGGGAGGATCAGGTCCGCGAAGCCGCGCAATCCTGTCCCGAGCAGGCGATCATCATCACCGAGTGAAACGCCAAAGGAGACAGTACTTTGAGTGTCGACGATGTCGCCGGCGACAGCGATCGTAAGAAGAACCGGTACCACTTCGACCGGCACTCCCCGGAGTACCGTTCGCAGTTCAAGGCCATCACCGAGGAGATGCACGCCCGGTGCCCGATGGCCTCGAGCGACACCTACGGCGGGCATTGGGTCGCGGCCGGCAGCCACGAGGTGTTCGCACTCGCTCGGTGCCCCGCGGTCTCCAACGACCACGACGTCAACAACGAACGTCGCGGCTACAAGGGCATTTCGATCCCGACGGCCAGCCGCATCAACGGCGTGCGGGGCGGCATCCCGGAGATGGACAACCCCGAGCACCACCTCTACCGCTCGGTCCTCAACCCCTACCTGTCGCCCGCCGCGGTCAAGCGCCGGGAGCCCTTCATCGACGACGTGACGCGCGCCTGCCTCGAAGAGAAGATCGAGGCAGGGCGGATCGACTTCGTCGACGATCTGGCCAACGTCGTGCCCGCCGTGCTGACGCTGGCGATGATGGGCATCCCGCTGAAGAACTGGCAGATGTACAGCGAGCCAACACATGCGGCGGTGTACACCCCCGAGCATTCCCCCGACAGCGCATCTGCGACGAGCAGGAGCTCGCCAGGCCGATCACCGAGCGCAAGGAAGCCGCCGTCATCGACTAACGGATCGCAGCCGACCGCGTCACGCTGGCGTGACGCTCGGCACGCAACGCCACTCCAGCGTGACGTTCGGCGAGCGGCAGCTGGTCAGCCGCGCGGTAGGCCGAGCACTCGCTGGGCGATGATGTTGCGCTGGATCTCGGAGGTGCCGCCGGCGATCGTGCCGGCGAAGCTGCGGGCGTAGCGATCGAACCAGCTGGCGAAGTAGTTGTCCAGGTTCATCGGCGCATAGGGCCCGGTTTGTCCCGGGTGGGTAAGACCGTCGGCTCCGGCCGACGACAGGGCGTATTCGGTCGCGCGCAGCTCCGCTTCGGAACCCAGCAGCTTGAGCACCGAGATCGCGGCCACATCGTCCTCGCCGCGGGCGGCGCGGGCCAACGCTGCCGAACCCAGCAGGCGCAGAGCGTGTTTGTCCATGATCGTGGTGGCGTACTGGTCGCGCTCGAGGTCGGTGGTGGGACGCCAATCGGCGACCACGTTTTCGAGTCGATCAGCAAAGCCCAGCCACATCATGGTCCGCTCATGCCCGAGCGATCCGTTGGCCACCCGCCAGCCCTCGTTGAGCGCACCGACGAGATTCTCGGCCGGCACTCGCGCGTCGGTGAAGAACACCTCGTTGAAGTCCAGGTCGTCGGCGGCGCAGATCGACGGGAAGGGCCGGCGCACGACGCCCGGGGTGTCGGTCGGGATCACTAACGCACTGATGCCCTTGTGCTTTGGTGCGTCCGGATTGGTGCGCACGAAAGTCAACAACACGTCGGCGTCGTGCGCCCCCGAGGTCCACACCTTCTGTCCGTTGACCACGAAGTGGTCGCCGTCCAGTACCGCGCGGGTGCGCAGCGATGCCAGGTCGGAACCGGCGCTGGGCTCGCTCATCCCCAGCGACGCAGTGATCTCGGCCCGCAGGATCGGTACCGCCCAGCGCTGCTTCTGTTCGTCGCTGCCGAACGACAGCAGCGACGCCGCAACGATGTTCACCCCTTGCGGGTTGAAGCTGTGGTAGATCCGCCGCCGGCACAGCTCCTCGAGGTGGACGAACTGCTGCATGACGGTGGCGTTGCGCCCGCCGAATTCAGGCGGTTGGCCGGGGAGTAGCCAGCCGTTGTCGAACAGCAGCCGCTGCCACCGGCGCGCCCACTGCGGCATGTGGGAGACCGACCGGGGGCGCTCCAGCGTCTCGCTTGCGGGAGGAAGGTTTTCGTCGAGGAATGCCGCGAACTCCGCCCGAAACGCCTCGACTTCCGCGTCAAAAGTCAGCTGCACGGTACTCCTCGGCGATCCGCGCGCGGTGCTCGGCCGCGCCGCCGAGCAGGTGCTCCCCGGCTTTGGCCCGCTTGAGCGCGAACTGCAAGTCGTTCTCCCAGGTGAATCCCATCGCGCCGAAAAGCTGCAGCCCGTGCCGGAATACCAGGGACTGGCACTCACCCGCCGAAGCCTTCGCCATCGCCGCGGCCAGGCGGCGCCGCGGATCGTCCGCCGCGATCGTCAGTGCGGCGAAGTAGGCCAACGCGCGGGCCCGTTGGATCGCGACGTGCATGTCAGCGGCCTTGTGCTGGACGGCTTGGAAGGAGCCGATCGGCACTCCGAACTGGTGCCGACTGCGGACGTGGTCGAGCACCAGATCGAGGACGCGTTGGCAGGCGCCGACCATGGTGATCGCCATGCCCGCCAGCGCAGCGTGATGGGCACCTTCGCGGTCGACGGTGAGCCGGGCGGTATCGGGTACCCGGACCGTGCCGAACGACAGGTCGGCGACGTGCAGGACCGGGTCGAACATCGCAGAGCGGCGCGCCGACACCCGGTCCGATGCCACGAGGAACACTCCGGCGTCGGTCACGACCGCCAAGCTGTCGACGCGGTCGCCGTCGAGGACGTGGCGCGCCGTGCCGTCGAGCACCCAGCCGTCGACGTCCCGGTGGGCAACCACCCCGCCGTGAACAGCGGTGCCGGACTCGTGCGGGTCGAAGCGATCCCCCGCCAACGGCGCGAACTGGCTCATGGTCGCCAGGAACGGGGTGGGATCCGTTGCGTGACCCAACTCTTCGAGCACGATGGCGAGTTCCACCGTGCTCTCCGGGTCGTTGAGTTCGGTCCACCCCTGATCGACATAGGCCTTCCAGACCGGGCTCGGGTCGACGCCGTCCTCGGCGACGCTGCGAACCAGGGTGGGCGGACACTGCTTGGCGACGGCGTCTCTCACCGTGCTCTGCCACAGCCGCTGATCTGCATCGAATTCCAACAGCATCCGCGCCGCCTCCCGTCGTCACCGTCCCGGTGAGAATACCATTCTCTACTTCGGAAGTGATAATCTCCCAATGCGATTACCGGCTCGCGGATCCCGGACGGGCAGCGTCCGACTGGAGGGCCACCACGAGGTCATCAGCCGGCTCATCCCAGCGGTCGAGGTTGACGAACTCGGCGAGCGGCCGGCGACGCAGCGGCGCGTGCCTACCCTTGGGCCAGCCGACGACGATGTGGCCGGCGATCATCCAGTCCTCGGGCACGCCGACGGCGTTGCGCAGCAACTGCTCGCCACCGTAGGAGGCCCAGCTGGTCATGCAGGCTCCCAGGCCTTGGGCGCGGGCGGCGAGCAAGAAGTTTTGCAAGGCGGGGAAAATCGACCCGCCCAGCAGGAGTTCGGACGCTCCTCCTTTGGCCCCTCCTTTGAGCCCTCACCGCGCATCGCGTCGCCCGAAACCGTCAGCGGGCAAGCAGGATTGCGGCTGCCGCGGGCTCGCAGCGGCGTCAACGCGACATATGGTTGTTGACTGTAGACCGCAGCGATCGATGGCGATCCGTTGACCGCCAAGGACCGTAGACGAGCGTGCAGGCCGCCGGCGTCACCGCCGGCCGCTCCCCGGATCAGCGGCGAGAATGGTATTATTCAGATCCAAGAACGGCATTTACCCAAGACGCTCCAAAACCCGCGACCATCAGGGCCGATGATTAATCGAAATGCTTACCGGAAATCCGTTGATCGGCGCGCGACGAGAATGTCAGGTTCTCTATCATGTGGGTGGGCCCGGCTCACCTCGGCCGCCGCGGCCGAAGGACGGCTTCAGTGATCGAGCACGCTGACGGAACCCGCACGCCGGTGATCGACGCCAGCGTCCATATCTTCTTCCCGTCCAACAAGGATCTTCGCTCCTTCTTGCGCGAACCTTTCAAGAGCCGCGGTTTCCCCGACTACGAGATGGACTGGTACGGGGCCCCGGGTGGCGAGTACGCGCCGAACACCGAGGGACTGGACGGCCAGTATCCGGGTTCGGATCCGGAATACGTTGCCAACGAGCTGTTTTCCAAGCGCGGCGTCGACGTGGCGATTCTGCACCCGATGGGACGCGGCATCATGCCCGACCGGCACCTGGGCAGCGCGCTGCATGCCGCTCACAACGAGATGATGGTGTCGCGCTGGCTGGATTCCGAGGCGTTCGGCGACCGGTTCCGTGGCACGATCCGGGTCAACCCCGACGACATCGCCGGAGCGGTACGCGAGATCGGGAAATGGCGCGCGCACCCACGCGTCGTGCAGGTCGGCGTCCCGCTGCAGTCCCGCGAGCTCTACGGCAAACCACAGTTCTGGCCGCTGTGGGAGGCCGCCGCCGACGCGAACCTGCCGGTGGCGGTGCACATCGAGTCCGGGGAGGGCATCGGCTTTCCCCCGACGCCGTCCGGCCACACCCTGACCTACGAGCAATACGTTGGTTTCATGGCGCTCAACTACCTGTATCACCTGATGAACATGATCGCCGAGGGTGTCTTCGAACGGTTCGCGAACCTGAAGTTCGTGTGGGCCGACGGCGCCGCCGACTTCGTCACGCCGTTCATCTGGCGGATGGACACCTTCGGCCGGCCGCATCTCGAACAGACGCCGTGGGCGCCACGCATTCCCAGCGACTACCTGCCCGGTCACGTGTATTTCGTGCAGGGCAGCCTCGACGGCCCACCGGCGGACGCCGAATTCGCCGGCGAGTGGTTCGGCTTCACCGGCAAGGAGGACATGGTGATGTTCGGTTCCAGTTATCCGCACTGGCAATGCGGCGACATCCGCAAGCTGCCCAAAGCACTGTCGCCGGCACAGCGCGAAAAGCTGTGCTGGCTCAACGCGGCCAAGCTGTACGGCATAGACATCGCCGTCGGGTCGGGCGCACAGTAGAGGGACAGAGCAGACACAGAGGAGTTTCGAGATGACGCTGACCCATATGCACGAGCGGGTTCCCGCCGCCGAGCGCATAGCCGTTCGGTGCGTCGACTCCGATATCCATCCGGTGCCCAGGCGCGGCGAGCTGACCCAGTACATCCCCGAGCCGTGGCGCAGCAAGTTCTTCCTGGAACACAGGATCGGTGAGCTGATCTACTACGATGCTCCCGACTACGCCCATAGCTTCGCCATGCGAGTGGACACCTTCCCGCCCAACGGTGAATTCGCTTGCAGTGACCCGGACATGGCCTTCCGTCAGCTGATCATGGAAGCCGGCTCCGACATCGCGATTCTCGAGCCCGGCGGACGCACACCGCGGCTGGCCGAAGCCCACCAGGCGTTCTCGAACGCGCTCAACGACTGGCAGACCCATCACTGGTTGGACAGCCACAACAACTGGCATCAGCGCTGGCGCGGGTCGATCTGTGTGGCGGTCGAGGACCCCGAAGGGGCGGTCGAGCAGATCGAGAAGTGGGCCGGGCACCCCTACATGGCGCAGATTCTCATCAAGGCCGAGCCGCGTCCGTCATGGGGCCACCCGAGGTACGACCCGATCTGGGCGGCGGCCACCAAGCACGACATCACCGTGAGCTGTCACCTTTCTCGCAGTAATTACGAACTGCTGCCCACACCGCCGGTAGGGTTCCCGAGCTACAACCACGACTTCATGGTGACCTACTCGCTATTGGCGAACAATCAGGTCATGAGCCTGATCTTCGACGGCGTGTTCGACCGGTTCCCGACGCTGCGGATCGTCTTCGTCGAGCATGCGTTCAACTGGATCCTGCCGCTGATGTGGCGCATGGACGCGCTTTACGAAGCCCGCAAGTCGCGGATGGCCATAAAGCGCAAGCCATCGGAATACGTCAAGGAGCACATCAAGTTCACTACCCAGCCGTTGGACTACCCGGAGGACAAGACCGAGTTGACCCGCGCCCTGGAGTGGATGGAGTGCGAGAAGATCCTGTTGTTCTCCTCGGACTACCCGCACTGGACGTTCGACGACCCGCGCTGGCTGGTGAAGCACCTGCCCAAGGCGGCCCGCGACGCGGTGATGTACAAGAACGGGCTGGCGACCTACCACCTGCCCGAGACGGTGCCGGTCCTCGAGGGTCAGACCCGGGTTTACTGAATTGACCGAGGAAAACCACGGGCGGGCTCATCCCCGCCTCGCTCAGGGCCGTGAGCATGTCGTCGCGACGGTAGACGAGATTCCCTCGGGCAGCCATAAGTTGGTGCCTATCGGCCGCCACGGCGTCGGGGTCTACAACGTCAACGGCACCTTCTATGCGATCGCCAACTACTGTCCGCACCAAGGCGGACCGCTGTGCTCGGGGCGCGCCCGGGGACGTACCATCGTCGACGAGACGGCTGCCGGCGACTCGATCATGGTGCGAGATCTCGAGTTCATCTACTGCCCTTGGCATCAATGGGGTTTCGAGCTGGCGACCGGCACGACCGCGGTCAAACCGGAGTGGAGCATCCGCACCTACCCGGTCCGCGTCGTCGGCAAAGACGTTCTGGTAATGGCCTGACGTTACAGGAGAATCAGTGTCTTCTATCGAGGTCAACGGTGGCAATGTCGTCTACGAAATCCTTGGGAACGCAGATGATCTCATCGTCCTGACACCCGGAGGCCGATTCAGTAAGGAAATCCCGGGTTTACGTCCGCTGGCCGAGGCGCTGGTCGCCGGCGGCTACCGGGTGTTGCTGTGGGACCGGCCCAATTGCGGTGCCTCCGACGTGCAGTTCTACGGGCAAAGCGAGTCGCACATGCGCGCGGAGACGCTACACGGGCTGTTGGGTGCGCTCGGGGTCGATCGATGCATCCTGGCCGGCGGCTCCGGTGGGGCCAGGGATTCCATGCTCACGACGATGCTCTACCCCGAACTCGTCGACAAGCTGGTGGTGTGGAACATCGTCGGCGGCATCTACGGCACGTTCGTGCTGGGCTCCTTCTACATCATTCCCAGCATTCTCGCGGTGCGCGGCACCGGGATGGACGGCGTGGTGAAGGTCTCCGAATGGCGCGAACGCATCGAGGAAAACCCCGCCAACGAGCAGCGGTTCCTCGACTTCGACTCCGACGAGTTCCTCAAGGTGATGCTGCGCTGGCTCAACGCGTTCGTGTCCAAACCCGGGCAGACCATTCCGGGTGTCGAGGACGAGATGTTCGATCGAATCACGGTTCCCACGTTGATCATTCGTGGCGGAGAGAAAGACATGGATCACCCCAAGCGGACCTCGCTGGAGGTCGGTTGCTTGATCAAAGGCTCCAAGCTGATCGATCCGCCCTGGCCGGAGGACGCGTGGGAGCGGGCGGCCGAAGACCGCGCGGCGGGCCGGGTGCAGCATTTCAATATGTTCGACACCTGGGTGCAGGCGGCACCCGCGATCCTGGAATTCCTCGGCTCGTGATGCGTTTACACGGTGCGGATGTGGACCTCACAATTCAGCGACGCCTCGAGCGCCGTGTGGATCCGACTTTCCGGTATCCGATCGAGGTCGCTTTCGCGCAGCGTCACGTAGACGATGTCGAACCCGTCGTCGCCCGGTTTACGCGCGATCTCGCCGCTGAGCCCGAATGCGGACAGCACGCCGTGCGCATCGTCATCGGTTCCCCTGCTGATGAACGTGACCAAACCGGCCACCGGGCCGGTGCCCGAGACCCCGAAGGCCTTGCCGCACAGTTCGACTCCGAGGGTCTTCAGTGCATCGACGTCGTCACTGGCGATGAGCAGTTCGACCTCGCGGCGATTGACCGGCATCGTCGCCAGATCGTTCGCTACGACGTCCGCGCCGATCTCGCGGACCAGCCCGAGGAGCGTCGCCATGCCCTCGCCTAGCTGTGCGGCCGTGAGCAGACCGGAGGGGTCGACGTTGACGCGCACGACGGCGGTTCGCATGTGCGCAAGACTAGCTCCGACCCTGGAGGGCTCGTGATGGAAACCAGCGTCCCGCCGGCTATCCGCGTCGCCAGCTGGCCCGGATGTCCCTCGCGACTGCTGGGCGATCGGACAGGCCGTGCGCGGGAGAGCTACCCGGACTACCAGGAGCTCGGCGGCTACCGTGCCCTTGTCGACCCCGACGAACTACTCGCCGAGGTCGAAGCCAGCGGGCTGCAGGGCCGTGGCGGCGCGGCTTTCCCACTCGCGGTGAAGCTACGCACGGTGCGCGATAATGGCCGCTTGCAAGGCCGCACCTTCGGTGGGTCCGCGGTTGTCGCAAACGGCGAGGAGGGCGAGCCGGCGTCGATCAAAGACCGCTGGTTGCTGCGGAACCGGCCGCACCTGGTGCTCGACGGGCTGCGCCTGGCCGCGGCGATGGTGGCGGCCGACCGCGCCTACGTCTATGTGTCCGACCCGGAATCCGCGCGCAGCGTGGACGCCGCATTGACCGAGCGCCCGTTCGGCGACATCACCGTCGAGCTGTGCACCGTCGCGCCGGGATACATCGCCGGCGAGGAAACGGCAGTCACCCGCGCGATCAACGGGGGACCGGTCAAGCCAACGGACAAGCCGCCCCGCCCCTTCCAGAAAGGCGTCGGCGGGCGGCCCACCCTGGTCAGCAACGTGGAAACCCTCGCCAACCTGCCCTACCTGCAGAGTCATGGCGCGGCGGCGTTCCGCTCGCAGGGCACGTCACTGTCACCCGGCACCTTCCTGGTAACCCTCACCGGAGCCGGCCGCCCGCCGGGTCTCTACGAGATTCCGCACGGCCTGCCGTTCGGTGAACTCCTTGCCCGGCATGGGATTTCGCCCGATCAGGTGACGGGTGCGCTGCTGGGCGGCTATTTCGCCGGGCTGCTCGATCGTGCCGTGCTGGACGCCACGCTGGACCACGAGACGCTGCGGGGTCTCGGCAGCGGACTTGGGTGCGGTGCCATCGCGGTCCTCGCCGACGACTGCCCGGTGGCCGTCGCCGCATCCGTGCTCGCCTTCTTCGCCCGGGAGAACGCGGGCCAGTGCGGCTCGTGTTT